>Ga0137418_10001826_pt1 | contig 19482 bp, 19 predicted proteins | sample CZODoug3_1_2_16f_FD_122242 | JGI IMG/M metagenome (GOLD analysis project Ga0137418, IMG submission 122242) | Vadose zone soil fungal communities from Angelo Coast Range Reserve, California, USA - CZODoug3_1_2_16fungal (Hybrid Assembly) | ecosystem: Environmental > Terrestrial > Soil > Vadose...
TGGAAGTTGTCACCGACCGGCGCTCGGGCTCTCAGCCATGACGGCTTCGGCATTCTGAGCGGCCCGCCCAGTTCAGTCTGCACAAGTTGGGAACTGCCTGCCATGGGCTTTTCAGATTCTATCAGTTTGGCGGATCAGGGCCTCAGCCCACTTCCACCAGGCCGTACGTGTGTTGCCAGCGAGAACGCATGGAGAGCAAGGCGCGGCTGATCTCTCCTTCGGAAATTTCGGCATTCGGTCCGGCCATGACGGCCGCCGCTTCGCGCTTGGCCGCTTCCAGAAGTTGGCGGTCGCGCATGAGATCGGCCACGCGGAAGCTTGGCATCCCCGCTTGCCGGGTTCCGAAAAACTCGCCCGGCCCTCGCAATTCAAGATCGAGTTCGGCGATCTGAAAGCCATCGCTCGTGCGCACCATGGCTTCTAGGCGCTTCTCGCCATCTTCGCTGACCTTGCCGCCTGTCATGAGGATGCAATACGACTTTGCCGCTCCGCGCCCAATACGTCCGCGCAGCTGATGAAGCTGCGCCAACCCAAATCGCTCCGCGTGCTCAATCACCATCACGGTGGCGTTGGGCACGTCCACGCCCACCTCAATCACGGTGGTAGCCACAAGAACTTGCAGCTCGCCCCTCTCGAACATCCGCATAACCTGATCTTTCAAATCGGAATCAAGACGCCCGTGCAACAGGCCGACTTTCAGATCAGCAAACATCTTCCCGCTGAGTTCGCGGTACATCTTGATCGCCGCCTTGAGTTCGGTCTCTTCGTTCTCCTCGATGACCGGATAGACCACGTAAACCTGATGTCCCGCAGCAACCTGGGTTCGCACAAACCCCCAGACCTCGGGGGCGCGCTCGTCGGACACGCGCCGGGTGACGATGGGCGTGCGTCCCGGTGGAAGTTGGTCGAGCACGCTCAAATCGAGATCGCCGTACAAGGTGAGCGCCAGCGTGCGGGGAATGGGAGTAGCAGTCATGACCAGCACATCCGCCTCTACCGCCAGAGCCGTCTGGCGGTGGCTAGTTACGCCTGCCTGGCCCGCTGCTCCGACTACGCTGGAGTCCGCGTCGCCGGATTTTTTCATCAACTTCAATCGCTGCATCACGCCGAAGCGATGCTGTTCGTCCACAATGACGAGGCCGGGCTTCGCAAATTCAATTTTCTCTTCCAGCAGGGCATGTGTGCCAATGACGAGCTGCGCATTTCCTTGCGCGATGTGACGCCGGATTTCGCGTTTGCGATCACTGTCCAACGAGCCCGTAAGCAGCACGATTCGGTATCCCGCATTTTCCAAAATCTGTCGCGCTGAAAAATAATGCTGCTGCGCCAAAATCTCCGTCGGCGCCATCAGCGCGACCTGGTAGCCGTTTTCGATGGCAATAATCGCCGCCTCGAAGCTGACAATGGTCTTCCCCGATCCCACCTCCCCTTGCAGCAGACGGCGCATGGGATGCGGCTTCTCCATGTCAGACGCAATTTCCTTCAATACCCTCTTCTGCGCGGCCGTGGGATGGAATGGAAGAATCTTCTTGATCGCCGCTCGCACCCGATCGTCGAGACGGAACGCTATCCCGGTTTTGGCTTTCTGCTGGCGGCGTTTTAGTTCCAGACCGAGCTCCACGAAAAACAGCTCGTCAAAAATCAGCCGCAGGTGAGCAGGAGTGCGCGCGGACTGCAAATCCTCGAGGCTTTCCCCCGCCTCAGGCCAATGCACCTTCCACAGCGCTTGGTGCGGCGAGATCAATCCCAGGTGTGCGCGCACAGCCGTGGGAATCGATTCCGGCAGGTCAGGATTCAGGTTCTCCAGCGCCGTGCGAATGGTGCGGCGAAACCAGCGCGAGGTCAGGCGACCCTGCCCGGCCGACTGGTAAATGGGCACGATGCGCCCGACTTCCAGGGACTCTGCCGCCTTTTTCTCCGCGCCCGTCCCATCTTCTGCCGCGTCGCCCAGAATCTCGAACTGGGGTTGCACGATCTGCAGCTCATGGCTGCGAGAGTCCTGTTCTACTTTCCCGTAGAGGGCGATCAGCCGGCCGGGCTCGAACTTGCCCTGAAGGTAAGTGGCGTTAAAGAATATGCAGCGCAGACGGCTCGGCCCCTGGCCGACGGTTAGCTGGAAGATCGGCATTCGGCGCGTGCGAAATAGTCCTGAATTCCGCACCTCGCCAATCACAGTGGCCATTTCGCCGGCGCGCAACTCGGCGATGCCGCGCGGATTCAGCCGGTCCTCGTAGCGAAATGGCAGATAATGAAGAAGATCGTCAACGGTGGCGATGCCCTTGGCGGCAAGAATCTCGGCCAATTTCGGACCAATGCCCTTGACGTACTGGACCGGCGTGGAGAGTTCGAGCATGCGCGAAAGGTTCCGCAGAAATGTTAGCAGGAGCCGCCTGCCCGTGCTCCTCACCGCCGGGGAGCGCCGCGGGGGCAACGGTGTCTAAACCCACCGTGCCGGTCAATCTCTTGCAGGCTTCGGCGGCCGTCGTCCTGGGAAACCTGGCTTATTTTGTGCTGGAGCCATCCCTGCCGCCTGCGGCCCACCATCGGTTGTTTCAGCCGGATTTGGGACTCGTGGTGGATTTTTGGTTCTGCCTGGTGGCGTACGGCCTGATTCGTACCGCCAGGAGATGGAAATAAACCGGTATCGCTTGAGGCATCGTTACTTTAGGCACCTCGGCCCCTCGTACCTCACCAGCTAGAATCACGCCTGAAGAAATATGCGCCAAATCGCGGTCCTTTACGACGCGGGCCAGGCCGTCCTCTCCACCTTTGATCTGGATGAGGTGTTGCAGCGGATTCTCGCCATCGCTCGTGACTATTTCCATCTGCAAAACGTGGCCATCCTGTTGCTGGATAAGGGCACGCAGCAGCTGTGTGTCCGCTCACAGATTGGCTGGGACGATGGGCAGGACGAGATTCGGCTGGGCCTCGGGGAAGGCCTCACCGGGCTTGCCGCTCTGAAGAAACAGCCGGTGTACGCGCCCGATGTGCGCAAAGATCCACGCTACCTGTGCTCCGCCAAGTCCACTCGTTCAGAACTGGCCGTTCCCCTCATGGTGCGCGACGAAGTGGTCGGGGTGCTGGATTGTCAAAGCGATCGCCTCAACCATTTCAGCCATGAAACCATCGATCTGTTGACCCTGTTTTCCACCCAGGCCTCCATGGCGCTGCAAAATGCGCGCCTGTATTCTCTGGAACGCCAGCGCGCTGCGCAATTGCAAGCGATCAACGCGATCGCCCAGCAAACTACCGCTGTGCTCGACCTGGAAGAACTGATGGGGAAGGTCTGTTGCCTGATTCAGGAGGCCTTCCAGGTGTCGCACGTTTCTCTTTTTCTGCGCGACGAGAACGACCTTGTTTTGCGAGCTCATCACGGAACGCTCACGGCTTCGATCCCAGAGGGTGGCCGCTTTCTGGCCAGCGCCGATCCCTGGTCGCGCATCCTGACCACTAGCACAACCGTCACCGAACGTGACTTGCGCGGCGCCCCCGAAGCCGCGAAGTTTTTCAAGGAATCGGCTTCGCGCATGTCGATACCGCTCATCTCGTTCGGACAGGTGCTGGGTGTACTAGCGCTCGACAGCTCCAAGGTCGATGCGTTCGGCGAGGCGGACTTGCAGTCTCTGGAGTCTGTGACTGACATCTGCGCCACGGCAATCCAGAATGCCCACTATGTTGAGCGGGTAAAACAGTTGGCGTACCTCGACGGTCTTACCGGAATCTTCAACCGCCGCTTTTTCGAGCTGCGCATTATGGAAGAGATTGAACGCGCCCGAAGATATGGAACCGGAATGGCGGTCATCATGGCTGACATTGATCAATTCAAGCCCTTGAATGACGAATTCGGGCACCTTCTGGGCGATGAAGTGCTGCGGCAGGTCTCCTCGCTATTCCATCAGCAGTTGCGGAAAATTGATGTGGTTTGCCGGTACGGAGGCGAGGAATTCGGCATTCTGCTGACCCAGACCAGCGCTCAATACGCGCTCAGCGTCGCCGAAAAGCTGCGAAAGATGGTGGAGACCTGGCAGTTCCCGGGCGTGCCTCGGCGGGTCACGATCAGTGCTGGAGCTGCTGCTTTCCCGGACCACGGAACCACCCGAGACGAACTGGTTCGAGCCGCCGACACCGGTCTCTACACCGCCAAGCAGGCGGGACGCAATCGCATTTGCCTGGCACCCCTCGCTCGCGGCGCCAGCATGCGCAGCTAGCCGGCAATCAGCCTCTCGGGATGAGGCTAGATATCCAGGCCGCCCTCGCGTGTCTCGTAACGGAGACGTTCCATTTGGTTTTTCAGTTTCTGCCGGATTTCCGGCGTCAGCTCTTTGTTCATCTGTTCCATTCGCCGGCGCATCACTTTGTGCGAGCATAGGCCCCTCGCCGATTCTTCGGCAGCTTGTTTCACGGCCAGCGCCATTTGCGGCGCTAACTGGGCCATTTCCTCCTGCACCTCGCCCAGCTCGACCCGCGTCTCGGCGTCGATCTCGGGCATCTCGAGGCTCTCTTCCATTTCGCCCGATTCTCTGCGCTCCGGCAGAGGCAGACTTAGATTCTGCTCTTTCTTATCGCGAATGACGTTCACCGTCACCGCGCCAGCATTCCGCGAACGGAGCGCATGACTGAAGTCGCTGGTGTCATGAACTGGCTGATCGTTCACTCGGACGATTACGTCTCCCGCGCGAAAACCTGCTTTGTCGGCTCGGCTGCCTTTCTCCACCGAACGGACCAAGACCCCATTCCCGTTTTTTACTCCGAAAAATTCACCGAGTTGCGGAGTGATGTTCTCGACCATCAGACCGCTACGCGCCGAGGTATGCACCACCACGACCGATGTGGGCATGTCGAAATCGGGCAAATTGGGGATGGGAGGGATTTCGATGTGGAAGTCTTTTTCTTTCGGCGCGTAGACGAATGTCTTCTTCCGATCCGCCAGCTGCACCTTGATCGTCATGGGTTGTCCATCGCGGCTGATGCCGAAAATCACCATCCGTCCCGCGGGCATTTCGTGAATCATCCTGCGCAGTTGCGCGCCGCTCTCGATGGCAGTGCCGTTCATGGTCAGGATGACATCGTGCTCCTTGATTCCCGCTTTGCCCGCTGGCGCATCCTGGTCCACCATGGTGATTTCGACACCCTGCTCTTCCTTAAGCTTCAGAGCTCCGAGCCGGTCAGAGGTGATGTCGCTAATGTCGACGCCGAGATAGGCGCCGGTACCCGATTCTTCGCTGGGAAATCCATAAGGCTGCGCCGAAGGATCGACTGGCCAGCTCTGGGCTGCATGAGAAAAGCTGAGCAGTAGTGGCAGCACTGTGATAGTCGCCAAAATGCATTTGCGCATGGTCACCCCTCGACGTTGATTTCGTGAAACTCCCGGAAGACGGATTCGCTTCCTTCCAAGTATTGCTGTGAAGCGGCCGGAAAAAGCTCCGCTCCTTGCAGAATCCCCGTTAGTGGCTCGAGCGCCGAAAGCAGATGTCGCCCGTCGTGGTACGCACTTTCAGGACCGGTCCCCCGCCGTTCAGGCTGCCTTCCGCGGTCAGCGTCTTCGGGCCGTATCCGCCACCCTCACTTCGTACGTGGATGTCTGGAAAATCGGAAGTAATGCGATGCCCGTTTCCCAGGTCGACGCTGGCCCGGACCGTGATGCCCACATCGTTCGCAATATAGACTGTGATATCTCCGGCCGAGGTTTCGAGCAACGAATCATTACGTTCTCCGCCGGCGTTGACCAGTTTCACAGTAATTCCACCCGCACCAGTTTCGGCGCGTGCCGAAGGCACGCCGTACAGCTCAATGCCGCCTCCACCAGTCTGCGCTCGCACATGCCCTTTGGCCGATGTCAGATGAATGCTGCCCCCGCCGGTATCAATGTCGACCGGTCCGCCAATATCTCCAAGATCGATGCTGCCCCCGCCAGTGGAAACCTTCACTTTACCGTTGCACTGCCGCACCTCGATGCTGCCGCCCCCGGTTTCGATGGTCGCCCCTTGCATGCCCGACTGAATTTCCACACTCCCCCCACCGGTTTCCGCCACCACCTTACCCTTGGCCTTACGGACTTCAATCGAGCCCCCGCCGGTGTGCAGGCTAAGATCTCCCCCGATCGTGCCCGCGTCAATCGAGCCGCCGCCGGTTTCCGCGTTAACGATTCCGCCGATATCATCCACGTGGATGCTGCCCCCGCCGCTTTGCGCGTCAACGCGGCCGGAAAGGCTGGCTGCGTCAATGCTGCCGCCTGCCGTCTCCACCTTCACGCCCTCCATATCACGCGGAACATTTACCGTGAACTCGCCAGAGAACTTCCGCGGTCGCCCGCCCTGCCAGTCAGCCACGATCCAGGCGGTGTCTCCCCGCACATACGCATTGATCTTGTAGGAATCGAACTGGCGGCGTGCCTCCGGCTCGGAAGAGGTGTACGAGCGTGTATGGATGGCGTAATTGATGCCCTGCTGTTGGCCGCCTCTCACGTTGACCGACCCCACATCGACTTTGACCCGCAAGTTTTTGACTGCGGCAAGGGAACCCGTGACTTCTTGGCTCCAGGCGCCGCCTTCGCGCGCCACGCGTGTTTCCTGGGTCATCCCCAGCGGCGCCAGCAGGGCCAGTGTAAGAACAGAAGTGACAAAATGTGGCAGACGTTTCAAATCTCAATCCTCTCTTCTACCGTCTGGCTGTCGCCAGTTTTCAATCAATTTCCGGCAACTGAGCCAACTGCGTGCGGGCCTGCGACCGGATGTATTGGTTCTGATCCTTCGCCGCTAATGTCATCAGCACTCCACGCACGCTGCCGTCGGCCTTTACCGGCTCTAGCATTCGCAATGCTTCGGTTCGGACGCCCGGATTCGAATCGTTCACCAGCGCTTCCAGCATCGCATCCCGGACCTTGACATCATCTTTCACAAACTTGCCCAGGGCATCCAGAGACTTCAGCCGCACTCCGGGATTCGAGTCATTCTGCAAGGCATAAATCAATTCCTCACGAATCTGCGGGTCACTGGGTTTCTGCGTCAACAGTTCGACGGAGTCCATGCGCACGCCGGAGTTGTAGTTGTTACGCGCCGCGAACAACAACAGTTGCTGGATGCGCTGATCGTTCAGCGATCCATGCGTTTCCTCGGTAGCAACCGTATCGTATTTGATGTTGATCTGATTTGAGCCTGGCTCCTGAGTAATGGAGCGAATCCCCGTGATCGAGGCCTCCGCCGGTGGCTGGGCAGGAGTTGCCGCTGGGCCTGGGGTGGGACGAACCAGCACTCGGTAAGCCGTCCCCACTCCTCCGGCGAATCCGAGAATCAAAATCGCAGACGCCAGGGCGGGAGAAAACTTCACTTGCCGCAGCCAGATTGACGGATCGAATGCCAGCCGCCGCCAGAGGCCGCCCTGCTCCGCCGTCTCCAGCGCCTCCTGGAAACGCAGGCGCGAGGCTGCCAACAGGTTGGCCGATGGCTCGCTCATGGGAGCCTGCGACAGCGCCGCATGGAACTCCTTCGCTGACTTCAGTTCGGCTGCGCAGTCAGCGCAGCGGGCGACATGCTGCTCCAGTTCGTGGCGAGCGTCATCCTCCAGCTCGTTGTAAACCTGGAGCACGATATTTTCTCTTACCCATTCACAGTTCATAATGCGCCCCCTTCATAAGGGCTATCGTCTAATCAAACTCTTGCGGCTTCGCCGCGACTTCAAATCTGGGTCTCATCGAACGTCCGCCAGCGCCCCCCGCAACTTCTGGGTGGCGCGGAACAGAGTGTTCTTGGCGGTCTCTTCCGTGGTATGCAAAATCTCGCCCACAGTCCGCAGCTTCAATCCGTGGTAATGCTTCAGCTCGAATACCATGCGCTCCCGGGGCGTCAGCTTCTCCAGCGCACCGTGGATGCGCTTGCCCAACTCACGCCGCATCAAGTCACGCTCCGGGCTCGCTCCTGCCCGGCCGTCAGGCACCTGCTCGAGCAGGTCGTACTCGCCGCCGGACGCATCCTTGGCCACGGGTGCATCCTCTTTTCGCACCTGCTTCTTACGCAGATGATCGAGGCAAAGGTTGGTCACAATCCGGTAGATCCAGGTGTAGAAGGAACATTCAAAACGAAAGCTGCCAATGTTCTTGTATGCCTTGAGGAAGGCATCCTGGTAGACGTCCTGCGCGTCGTGTTCCGAACCCGTAAGGTGGAGCGCCAGTCGCAAAACAGCCTGGTCGTAGTGACGTACGAGTTCCTCGAAGGCAGAGCGGTCGCCCCGCTGCGCCTCGCGGATCAGCATCGTATCGTCTATGCGGCGTACTTGGGCAGTCATGCAGCCCCGCGTGATGGGGTCCTGATTACTGCTGCCTCTTCCCACCCGTTCGCTAGTCGCTCCCGGGTGGACTCTCTCGCCAACCGCAATTGGGATTGCCCATGCATTGGCCGGCATGTTTTGTCATGTCCTCTACTTGCCCGGTAACGTGCCGTGTTCCGGGCTGGCATAGGAATAGACGCTGGGGCAGCCAAACGGTGAGCACCGATTATAGGACGGGCCTGAGTTTTTTTGTGCGCCTAGATTGTTCTCGGGCAAAGATTTAGGGGAAGACAGAACACCCTACACTACCTCTTGTGTCGGGTTTGGCACGGGAAATGCCCCAGGCGGCTGGGAAAGGCAGTTGAGACGAGGTACACGCTGGTGCGAGAACAATAAGGCCCCAGCCGGAGCCCGGGGCGAACCGCTGCCTTTACACTGCAGCCGTTTCCTTCTCGATGACCACCTTGAGATGCGCGGTCACTTCTTTGTGCAGCTTGACGGGAACGGCAAACTCGCCCACCGTCTTCAGCGGCTCGTGTACCTGAATCTTGCGCCGGTCAATGTTGAACCCTTTCTTGGTGAGCGCATCGGCGATATCTCCGGAAGTGACCGAGCCAAACAGCTGGTCGTGCTCGCCGGACCGGCGCTGGAACGAAACCGCCAAGCCTTCAAACTGCTTGGCCAATTCCTCAGCCTGGGTCTTCTCCTTGGCCGAACGACGCACCGAAGCTGCCTTCATCTGCGCGATCACGGCTTTATTGCCGGCGGTGGCTTCGATGGCCAGCTTGCGCGGCAGCAGAAAATTGCGGCCGTACCCCTCTGCCACCTTGACCACGTCTCCGCGCGATCCCAGCGTGCCCACATCTTCTTTCAGAATGACTTCCATGTCATGACTCCGTATGCTTGAACTTTTCTGCCCGGTATTGACGCCACTCATCAAGAATCGATGGCGGCGCGATGGGTCGCAGACGAATCCGCGTCGCCCCTGTTTAGCGGCTTGCACCTGCAAACGGCAACAAAGCAATGTTGCGCGCCTGCTTGATCGCCGTCGAAAGACGCCGTTGATGCGGAGTGCATACGCCGGTCAGCCGGCGCGGCACGATCTTACCGCTCTCAGCGACGAATTGCCCGAGCATGCGGTAGTCCTTGTAGTTGATGTTCTCGATTTTTTCCACGCAGAACTTGCAGACTTTCTTGCGCCGGAAAAACTTGCGTCCGCCTTCGCGCGGTGGTCCGCCGGGACCTGAACGGCTCCCGAATCGCGGCCCAGAACGGGGACCATCGTGGCGCGGTCCATCGGATCGCGGCCTTTCACTCGGAGCCGATCCCTCGACCGCAGGCGCGGGTGTTTTCGTTTCTTCACTCATAAGCTTGCTCCTTCTTTCTTTTCTGGCCGGAGTTCATCTCTGCGGCGCGGCCACACGCCGCATTGAATATTCTGCACACAGACTGCCGGGGCATACCGCTCAGGCCGTGGCAGGAGTTTCGCTGGCCGCGGGCGCAGCCTCCGCCGCAGGCGCAGTGCTCACTTTCTTGCGCGACTCGCGGAGCTGCTTGATCTTGTCCAGACGCTTCTGCTCCTCGTCAATCCTCACGGTGAGAAACTTGATGACTGGCTCGGTCACACGCAAGCGGCGCTCCAGTTCGTGGACCACAGCCCCCCCGCCTTCGACCGTCAGCAAAATGTAAATGCCATCGTGAAAGCGTCGCACGGCGTATGCCAGCCGACGTTTGCCCATCCGCTCTATGCTCTTGACGGCGCCACCAGCAGTCGTTACCGCCGACTCCAGCGTGGAAATTAGTTTGTCCAGATCGTCGTCCAGCATGTCGGGCCGAACGATGAACATCAATTCATAAGTACGATTCATTCGCTGTCTCCACTTTCACCCACAGACGTTTCACGGATCATCCCCGCTAAGTCACGGAAATCCCAGATGAGTTGTCCACCCGGGTAGATCCGCGGCTAATCTTTTTCTTCCTCTTCCGCTTTGCGGTTAAACCGATTCATCGCCGCCGCGGGACCCTCTTTCAAAATCGTCTTCACGGCTTCTGCCGCGGTGTCGAGCATTTCACCCACTACTTTGCGCTGGGCCTTGCGCATCGGCGACAGCAGATACCGCTGACCATCCTCCACCTTGCGATCCGGCGCCACGCCCATCCGGATGCGCAAAAAATCCTGTGTGCCTAACGCCTCTATAATCGACTCGATGCCGTTATGTCCTGCCGAACTGCGTTGCCGATGTATGCGCAGCGTGCCCCAGGGAAAGTCCAGTTCGTCCTGAATTACGATCAGGTCCGACTCAGGCTTGGCTTCATGCCTGGCGACCAACGCCCGGACCGAATCCCCGCTCAGGTTCATGAAGGTCTCGGGCTTGGCCAACAGCACCGGCTCATCACCCATCACCGCCCGCGCCGTGAGCGCCTGGCACTGCCGGTTTCTCACTTCCACCCCCAGATCGTCCGCGATGCGGTCTATCGCAAGAAAGCCCAAGTTATGCGGCGTGCACTCGTATTCGATACCCGGATTGCCGAGACCGACGATGAGTTTCACGCTGCCATCCCAGGGGGGGACAGCCGCCCCGGCTGTCCAGCCGGGCTAGGCCCGGCAGCTCTCACCTCGGGGCTATTTTTTCTCCTTCTTCTCAGGCTTCTCAGCTTTCTCGGGCTTCTTCTCCTCGCCAGCTTCGCCCTCCGCCTCGGTCTCCTGCTTACCCTTCTTGATGACTTCAGGCTCAGCCGGAACCGCACCTGCCTCAGCCGCCACTGCTTCCGGAGTCACGACCACTTCTTCCTTCACCGTGGTCACGTGCGCCACGGTCTGGTTCGGATCGGTCAGGACCTTCACCTTTTCGCCGCGAGGCAGATCCGAAACGCGCAGCACTTTGCCAAACACAAGATCGCTGACATCGGCGTCAATGTGGCTTGGAATATCGCCAGGCAAGCACTCCACTTCCACTTCGCGCAGTACCTGTTCGAGAATTCCGCCCTGCTGCTTCACGCCTTCGGCTTCGCCCTTGAGCAGGATGGGCACGCTCACCTTCAGCATGCGGTCCATGGCGATGCGCTTCAGGTCAATGTGGAGCAGGTGGCCTTTGATGGGCTCATATTGCCAATCCACGATCATGGCCTTGGTGCGCTCGCCGCCGTTGAGGGCAAGATCGAAAATGGTGTTGTGGCCGCTCTCGGAGTGCAGAATCCGAAGCACGTGCCGCGGGTCTAAGCTGACGGGCAGGGAATCCTTGCCCGCACCGTAAAGCACCCCAGGAATTTTGCCGCCCACGCGCACACGGCGGGCTTCATTCTTGTTTCCCGAGGTTCGCGGTTGCGCTTCCAGAACGTTTGATTCAGTTGCAGTCGCCATAAGTCTCTTTCCTTACATTGATAACTTGCTTACCGAAGTTTCCTCGTGGATCGATTGAATTGCCCGGCCAATCAACCCCGCAATGGAGAGCACCTTGATCTTGGGCTCATGACTCGCCGCTTCGGTGAGCGGCACCGTATTGGTAACCACCACTTCTTTAAGAGCCGATTTCTGGATGTTCTCCACCGCCGGCCCGGAAAGAACCGGATGCGAGCAGCAGGCATACACATCCGTCGCGCCGTTCTGCAGCAAGGCCGCAGCGGTTTTGACCAGCGTACCTGCCGTATCGATCAAATCGTCGATGATCAAGCAGGTGCGCCCGTTGACGTCACCGATGACGTTCATGACTTCGGCGACATTCATCTCCATGCGGCGTTTGTCGACGATGGCCAGCGCCGCATCCACTTTTTTGGCGAAAAAGCGTGCCCGCTCCACGCCGCCGGCATCCGGCGAAACCACGGTCAGGTTCGCCAGATTCAGCCTTTTGAAATGGTCTACCAGCACCGGAGAAGCAAATAAATGGTCCACCGGAATGTTGAAAAATCCCTGTAACTGAGGGGTATGCAAGTCCACAATCAGCGCCCGATTCGCTCCGGCCGTGGTCAGCACATCGGCCACCAGCTTGGCTGAGATCGGCACCCGCGGCTTGTCTTTACGGTCCTGTCGGGCATAGCCAAAGTACGGAATCACGGCCGTAATGCGGCGCGCTGACGCTCGCTTCAGCGCATCCATCATCAGCAACAGCTCCATCAGATTGCTATCCACGGGGCGGCACGTCGACTGCATAACGAATACGTCAGCCCCCCGGACGTTCTCCTGGATCTGCACGTAGCACTCGCCGTCGGCAAAGCGCGTTAGCTGTGCCTGGCCCCGCTGCAAGCCCAGGAAGTGACAAACCTCGTCCGCCAGCGGCTCGTTGGCCGTGCCGCTGAAGATCTTGAACTTCTCATCCACGCGCGGACGCGGCCTGCGCTCGGATTTTTCTTCCGGCGAAGGCGGCGCCTTCTTTTCGGCTTTCTCCGTCGGCGTGACTAAGGTTGCCATAAGTTAGCTCTCCGCCGTCAGCTTTCAGCCCTCAGCCATAAGCGAACGCCGGCGGCTCTCGTGCCCAAGCTGAGAGCGGATCGCCGAAGGCTGACAGCTGGTTTCTGGCTGGGCCGCTAGGATTCGAACCTAGACAAAGTGCTCCAAAGGCACTTGACCTACCATTAGTCGACGGCCCAGTGAGTCATTGTCGATTGATGATTCTTGATTGTTGACTGCACCCGGATCGGGCTCCTTACTATTGTCAATCAACCATCAAAAATCAACAATCAAAAATTCTTCGCCAGTACCGCCCTCGCCCCAGCGTGACCGTAACCTGCGCCGTCCAGCCCTGTTTCCCCAGCCGTGCCGCAGCCCGTCGCGCCGCTTGGGGCGAGGCAAAGAGTCCGTAGACCGCCGACCCGGAGCCTGACAGTGACGCATATTCCGCGCCCGCATGCATCAGCGCACGCTTGCCTTCGCAGAGTTCGGGATACTCAGGAAAGACGACTCGTTCGAAGTCGTTATCGATCCCGGCCCGGACAAAGTCGAGAAGCGGGTTCTCGGCCTGGCCCCTCCTGCGAGGAGCACCGGAGGAAGACATTGCACTCAGCCAGGCTGAAACAGCCCGGCCGAACTCCAACATTCTATCGGATGGGGCGGGGAGCGTCAATTTTTGCCTCCGATCCCACTCCGCAAATGCTCTCGGAGTGGACACCCCAACTTCTGGAGTCACCACCACACACGCCGTCGCCGGTAAATCCGGGAGGGGATAAACCTGTTCTCCGCGGCCCACTCCGAGCACCGCTCCGCCCACCAAAAATAGGGGCAGGTCCGATCCCACATGGGCTGCGATTCCTAGCCGTTCAGTCGCGCGTAACGACGTCTTCGAGGCCAGCTCCAGCCCCAACATCGCCGCCACCGCGTTGGCCGATGCTCCGCCCAGTCCGCCCTGTATCGGTAATCGCTTTTCAATTTCAATGACGACCCGACCTTTCCGTCCAAGCGCCCGCAGAGTAGATTCTGCTATGCGAAAGCAGGTGTTTGATTCATCCCTTGGCACCCGCGGGTCAGCGCAGCGAATCTCAATGCCTGTCCCCCGCTCAAGGCTGACCTTTACCAAGTCGTGCAGGCCGATGGTCTGATAAACCGTAAGCAATTCGTGAAATCCGTCATCCCGCGCTGCGCCAATGCGCAACCCAAGGTTGATCTTCGCAAAAGAACGGATGGTCACCGGCATGGAAGAAACGATTGTAAGGTTTTGGCGGCTAAGTTGCGATCTTGCTTTCCTGCCGGCCCTCGATGCACGCCACAGGGTGCAATGCAAATCCGAGCGGCGTGGCAACGCTCCCTGGTAACCCTCAGGTCACGTACCTTGGGAACCTCGACCTTTGCCCAAAGTTGGCGCACCTTAATGAGTACGTTCCAATGTTTAAGAGCCGTCCTGGCGGACGGATCCCCCCTTTCTCGGTTTGGAACCAGCAAGACCGCAAACGCACGCGCTGCCTCATCTATGTCCCCTGGAGCAGCACTTTCCCGCAAGCAGGGATGTACGTCGCGTGCCCGCGGAAGCAAGTCGTACGGCCAAATTCCGGCTCGCGGTCAGAGGCAGCTTGGCTGGCCGCAGGCGCTTTAGGAGATTTGTAATGCGCCGAGTTGATCAAGGTTTGTTGTTCCTGGCGCTCTTGCTGGCCGCGGCCGGCTTGGCGGGGGCGCAAGGTGATTACAAAGTTGTCCCCGTCACAAATGGTGGGGCTATTTCCGGCAGGGTGAAATGGTCAGGCCCAGCGCCGCACATTCTGGACTTCCCGATCACCAAGGATCCGCAAATCTGCGATCCTGATTCCAGGAAAACCATTGATCTGGAGCGGCTGATCGTCGGTCCGCAAGGCGGCGTAGCCAACACCGTGGTTTACCTGAAAAATATCTCCCGCGGAAAGGCTTTGGAAGCGCCCGAGCAACGCCGGCACCTGGACCAGCGGCGTTGTCACTACATTCCTCACATTCTCCTCGTCCCCGAAAACGCAGCCCTTCAGATGCAGAGTTCCGATGCCACACTACACACCATTCACATGGAAGGCGCGGCCACTTTCAACTTGCCCTTCCCTTTTCCCAACCAGGTGGTTTCTCGCACCATGTCGTCGCCGGGATTGGTTCATCTGCGCTGCAACGGCGGTCATGTCTGGATGAACGCAGAAATGATGGTGATTCCTCATCCCTACTACGCCGTGACCGATGAAAGCGGGAAGTTTGAATTCACCGACGTGCCGCCAGGAACCTACCAAATTGTGGCATGGCACGAAGGCTGGACCGTGCTTGGCAAAGAGAAAGCCTTCGACGTTTTGACCGAACGCGAGGTGCAGCGTCCAGTCTTCACTGAATCGAAGATCTGGGAGAAACCGGTCACGGTGGGCGAAAATCAGACGAGCGTGGTGAACTTCGCACTTAGCAAGTAAGCCGGATGTCAGAAGTGCGCACTCCACGGAAACTTCTAAGCGCGCCGCTTGTAGAGAATCGCAAAGTCAAAACCGGGGTTCGGCGGAAACATCTCCGCCACTTTCCTCAGACGCTCCGCCAGCGCCGTGGGAGCCAGCAAGGGATAATCCCGCTCCCGCAAGTCGTAATAATCCACGTCGAGATATAGCGATAGCAGGTAAATGGAAATCGTGTCGGAAAACGTGGCCTCGAAGTATTCCCTCTGGTAGCGCTCTGCATCGGGAGCATCGCCTGTAGCCAGTTTGCGTGCCTCCCACGCGTCCAGCGAAGTCTCGCCTCGAATCCCTGCCTCGACTTGCTTCCAGGCCAGTTCGCTGAAGTCACTGGATACACCCACACGCTCGACCAAAGCGTGGCCCACATTAATATAGAACTCGAAGGCAACAGAAAACTTGTCATCCATCAGGCGTGTGGAGATGAAGACGCACTGTGAATCGCCGAGATTTAAGTTGCGGTGGCAAACCGCGTTGTCACTGAGGGTGACGTCATATCGGTCGGCGATCAACGTTTCCTCGCCATGAGATACGGTGAGCGGTACGAAGTAGTAAGCTTTCCGTTCGAGCGCTCTGGCAACTTTGCCCGGAACCGCCGCAATCATGCGCTCCAGATCGATGGAAGTCACAGCAGTCTCGCCGGCCACGGCGTAACAAATTCCATTGCCGGCCTGGGACACCGGTGTCAGCCGGACCACCTCGGCGGGACTTCGCGTGATTGCTGGCGCGGCCTGTGACATATTTGTTTCTTTTATACACTAGCGGCACCTCCACACTGCGGAGGCTACCAGCGAGCCCGCGGGGTCAGAAGCCCGGAACTGAGAATCGTTGATCCAGATTCTGCAAAAAGTAGGAGAATGAGAAAAACCTTTCGAATCGAATCGCTTGAAATGTTTGGCTCTATTCTAGGTTATTGATTCCACAGTACTTGAATCAGCACTACCGTATGAGCATGTCGTCCGATTCCAAGCTCCGCGAGCCCCACTGGTACGGCCTGCTGGCGCGGGTTTTGCTGGTCACTTTTGTCTGCACGCTGCTCGTCTTTGGGGTGAGCCTGTTGGTGGGTATCGTGGGAACGGTCATCGCGTCGCGTTTACACGGGACGCGCCCTGACATGACTGTCGCCTATCGTTACATCGCTTTGCCGACAGCGGCAATTGCCGGCGTGATCGTGCTCGTACTGACTCTGGCCATGGAGATCCAGCATTATCGGCAAGCCAAAGCTCTGGCGTCAATTTCGCGGGCCAGCTGATTGTAATCCGGTCAGCACCGTAGACTTAATTCTGCTGAGTCCTTGGCGAACCACGGTTCTGCTGTCCCCGCAAGGGTTCTCCCGCCATCGGCGTCACGCTTCTAGTCGCCCTCATAATACTGAGCCGTGGAGCCCATTTTTTAACTCACACGAGGACTTCGTTTTCTCTGAGGTTCTCATGCAGACTGGAATGGCCAAGGGTCATTGCGAACGTCTCATCAAGCTTTTCAGAAAGTGCCTTGATGGCAAGGGCACCTTTACATTCTCGGATTACTCGGACATGGAGACTGCATGGGATCGTGCGGCAGCTCAGTTGACTCCCGTAAGTAAAATACACATTCGAGTGTAGCTATTAACACTAATATACAGGAACTAGTTTAACGCCGAGACGCTCTCTGTCCCTTACAAGGACTCCACTCGGGAGTTCTCTGTATCTTATCGCCCATTGTGGGATTGGGTGGCCGACCTAATCCTGGACCCACAATTAGCTCCACATTTCGAATGGGATGCATGGCGCATTTATTTAAGGCGCGATGGGGAGACTTCTCTAACTCGCATGTACAACGAGCCTTGGACAGCGGACTCACATTGGGAATTTCAAGTACACCATGTTGTCGTCTGAGTTGTATTAGTGCCAATTTGTAAGCAATTTAACTGAATTACGCTTGATCTGTTATCGTTGTAGTCCCAAATACCGTGTGGTGCACGTCCATTGGCGTTCATTCTCTACACAGACAAGACGAAGCTCTCCTCCTTTGGTACCTCCATGGGCTATCCGGTCGTCGCGCGTTGTGCCAATTTGCCAACCGACATCCGGAATGGCAATGGCGTTGGTGGCGGGCGTGTTGTTGGTTGGCTGCCAATTGTGCGTATATTTCCTGATAGCGTCGAGTCTCTTGTAACAACCATTTGCTAATAGGTCCCAGAATTACCTGAAGACACTGGGAAGTTGTCTTTTGTTAACTTCAAGCGCGAGGTCTGGCATCGCGCGCTTCACATCGTAATCGGTTCCATCATCGATAAATCGGCGGGGGGATGCTGGCTTCTGCAGAGGGACGGCAGCGAACATCAATTTTTCCCTGCCATCACCATTTTGTCTGCTGACTACGAAGAACAGTAAGTGTCGCCATCTGAGTCAGTCTAAGCTGACCCAACATATTCTAATATTAGATGCGTCATGTCTCTTATCCGAGGCGTTCGTGGAAAGCTTCCATGCCCGGTTTGTCGTGTCCCTGAGGGCGAGCTCGCTGACATCTCTAGGACTTGGCCACTGAGGACAGCGGCGCATTCACAGCAAGTGATCAATGGCGCGCGAACTCTCAACAAGAAAGATTGCGAGAGCCTGCTCTCGGCACATGGGCTTCGCTGCGTCGATGTGAGTTTCCTTAAATATGTCGTTGATTATCCTGATATTTTTGATTTTAGAACGTCTTTTGGCTCCTCAAGAATTCAGACCCGCATCGAGCGCTATCTTTCGACCGGCTACATTCGAACAACAGTGGGGTATTCGGGAACCACCTGTGGGAGAGGTTCAAGATGTTATTCACTCACAATCAAAGGCGGCGCAACGACGCAGCCAAGATTGACCAGCAGTAATAATATATATATCGTGTCTCAGTCCCACGAACTAATACAATTCATTTCTCAGGTTTAGTCGTGTTCCTCGCTGGCGCGGGCTCAATCACTTCTTCCATGTGATGAAGACTACTTTCACGGACGGCTCCAAGTACGAGGATATTTCAAAGGTGTGCTGACTTTAATTATGCCGCGCTGTAATAGTGTTCACTTAAGCTGACTGACTGCCGCAGGTCATAGTTTTTGCTGCGTATAACATCTTTGATCGAAAAGACAAGGAGGAATGGCAGCTCATGCGCTGCCTACGAAGCTTTTCTATTCTCAATTTACTTCTTTCCTTCGAGGTACACATGGACGAGACCATCTTGGCTGGACGGAAAGAAGTAGAGCGGTTTGGATGCTTGATGAAGGTATGTAATTGTATTGGTTGACTATGGCGCCGACTCGTATAATCTATAATACTATTAGGACTATATTTCGCTATCTACGGCGACATCGGAGGCACGGCAAGAAAAGGTCAAGGATTGGAACTACCCAAAGATGCACGCATTGGTGCACAGCTTCGACGATATCAAAGCAAAAGGGGCCTCACGAAATTACAATACCAAGCCGAACGAGAAGCTTCACGGCCCCCTCAAGAAGGCGTATGCAAGGCAAAGTAACTTCAAGAACGTCGTGTCTCAGGTTTGTCGTACTAAATCATGTTACATTTATTACTACCCTAGTTAATAGATTTTAAAACAAGAACACCACACATTTGTTTCAACGCTGATTCGACAGCAAATCAAGGATTTAGAAGAAGCTGAAGCAAGTGAACTCAAGTGGGAAGCAGGCGATGAGACGGGGCACGGCGTCGTTTCAGGCAGCACACAAGTTGTCGAACCAAGTGACGTCAACGACCTAGTTTATCAGAGGAGAAGGTCAACATTCGAGGCTGGCGCGGTCACCTTGCGATCACAGCAAGTCCCGATAACATTCGACCATCTTGAAAGTCTCGACTCCACCTTCAAAAACTTCCGCACAAGACTTGCGGCGTGGTTAACTGTAATGTTACTGCATTACCGCATCGACTTTCCCCCCGGATGTGATCGCGTTGGGTTTCAAGGCACCGAGAAAGTGAGTTTTAATTCGCCTCAGATACCCAGATTTGGCTCACAATTAGCAAAGATAATGGAATACAGGTCGATGAAAGTATTCTACGAATCCATGGTAGATAATCACCAATACCTGGACTACTTGTATTGTAGTCTCGGCTTCCATGGTCGTCAACACAAAGACTTCGTCGTTTTGAAGACGACGACGGGTTTCATAATTGCACATTTAATCTTCGTATTCACCTGCTCAGTTGCAGAGAAAACACTTCCAATCTGTCTGACCTGGCCCCTTGACGCATCCAGTGGCCAATCACGAGCCAAAGATCGTGATCTCCGCATCCATCGTATTCGCGCTAAAACTTCGACAGAGTTCTTCTTCGTGCAATCAATTGTTCGTGGCGCCCCAGTTATTCAGGACTTCGACAG
>Ga0137418_10001827_pt1 | contig 19479 bp, 16 predicted proteins | sample CZODoug3_1_2_16f_FD_122242 | JGI IMG/M metagenome (GOLD analysis project Ga0137418, IMG submission 122242) | Vadose zone soil fungal communities from Angelo Coast Range Reserve, California, USA - CZODoug3_1_2_16fungal (Hybrid Assembly) | ecosystem: Environmental > Terrestrial > Soil > Vadose...
GCAGCATGGAAAACATCCGCCACCTCAAATCTTCCGAGCGCCTCTCCTACCACCTCGATAACATCGAAAATCGCCAGCTCCTCGCCGAACTGGTCGACGACGCCGATGTCATCATCCATCTCGCCGCCGCTGTTGGCGTCAAGCTCATCGTCGAAAGCCCCGTCCGTACCATCGAAACCAACGTCAACGGCACGCAGCTCATCCTCGAAGCCGCCTGCAAAAAACGCAAGCTCGTGCTCACCGCGTCCACCTCCGAGGTCTACGGCAAAAATCTCAACGTTCCCTTCCATGAAGACGCCGACCTCGTCCTCGGCCCCACCACCAAGGGCCGCTGGAGTTACGCTGCTTCGAAAGCTCTCGATGAATTTTTGGCTTTGTCCTACTGGAAGGAAAAAAAGCTGCCCGTGATCGTCGTGCGCCTATTCAACACCGTCGGCCCTCGTCAGACCGGCCGCTACGGCATGGTGCTTCCAAATTTCGTCAAAGCCGCGCTCGACGGCAAACCCATCAGCGTCTACGGCAATGGCCAGCAATCCCGCTGCTTTTGCGACGTGCGCGACACCGTCGAAGCGCTGACTCGCCTGATCGATACGCCCCGCTCCATCGGCGAAGTCGTCAACGTCGGCAACACCGAAGAAATTTCCATCGAAGCCCTCGCTCGCCTCGTCAAGCAGCGCACCCGCAGCTCTTCACCCATCGAATTCATTCCCTATGATCAAGCCTATGAGCCCGGCTTCGAAGACATGATGCGCCGCGTCCCCAGCGTCGAAAAGCTGCAAGCCCTAACCGCCTTCCGCCCGCAAATCCCGCTAAACGAAATCATCGATCGCGTCACTGCCTACTTCCAATCCAAATCCGAGCCAACCCGCCAAGCCGCCACGTCCGCCGTCTAATTCCGATGCCCTGTAGCGCAGGGCGGAGTCCGCTTAGCCCTGCGGCTCTTCCCCTGCGTCTTGGCTAACATCGCATACGCCTTTTCTTTTGGAGTGCGTCAGTCGTGCAGCCGCTTTTTGAGCCGTAAACAAAAAGTTGCCATGAGCAATAAGCACTCTCTTCTCTGCGCTCCTCAGCGAACTCCGCGTCTCTGCGTTATCTTTTCCTTCTCCAGCAATTTTCCTCTACTTCGTCCCCTTCAAATACCGGTCAAACCACGCCACCACCCGCGTAATCGCATCAATTTGATTCTCCCGCTTAGCAAATCCATGCCCCTCCTGCGCATAAAAATGCGAATCCACCGTCTTCCCACTCTCCTTGTAAATCGCCACCACTTGCTCAGCCTCTTCCTTCGGCACCCGAATATCATTTTCGCCCTGCAGGACCAGCAATGGCGCTTTCGCCTGGCGAATAAACTTGATCGGCGAAGCATTCTCATAAACTGCGCGATCTTTCACCGGGTCGCCCAGCAGCGATTTCTCATACTCTTGCAGAAACGGATCCTCGTGCTCCAGCATCGTCAACCAATTAATGATTCCGAATTGTTCCACCGCCGCCGCCCACAGCTCCGGCTTCTTGCCGATAGCCATCAAAGTCATGTAACCGCCATAAGATCCGCCAGTAATCCCAATCTTCTTTTCATCCACAAGCCCAGTCCCCACCAAAAACTTCGTCGCATACACTTCATCCTCTAAATCGCCGCCACCCAAATCCTTCACATTCGCCTTCTGAAACTCCATGCCAAACCCCGTCGACCCTCGCACATTCGGCGCAATGCAAACATATCCACGCGAAGCCAGCGCCGCGGCAAACCGGTTAAACGAGTCCACCGTCTGTCCCGTCGGCCCGCCGTGCGGCAGCACAATTCCCGGATTCGTGCCGTCCCGCTTCAAGTTGTAAGGCACCCACAGGAATGCGCTGATAGTCTTCCCGTCGAAGCTCTTGTAGTGCACCACTTCCGAAGCCGGTAGTTTCGCCGCCCCCAAGCTGGCAATCGCGCTAAAAGTGAGCTGCGTCGCACTCTTCGCGCCAGCGTCATAAATCCACAGGTCCCCCGGCTGCGTCGAGCTTTGATGACTCACCAGCATCCGTTTCCCATCGCCCGAAAACGTGCTCGGATTCCCCGAAAATCCATTCAACCCTGCCGGCAAATTCAATTTTGCCGCGTTCCGCGTGCCGGTATCCGCAAGGTACGCATCCGTCCGCCCGTCTTCGTTCACCGAATACGTGAACCACTTCCCATCCGGCGAAAACTCTCCCGCCTCCGCTTCCCATTTCAAATCCGTTACCCACGTGAGCTTTCTCGTCGCTGCATCCAGTAGCGCCACGTTCGGGTATCCCCCCGGACGATCCGCCGTCACCAGTAGCGTTTTTCCGTCCGGCGATATCGCCGAAACATTCGTGCGGCTCTGCCCCTCGTGCGGTGTCAATTCCTCCTTTTGGCCGGTCGCCGCGTCAATCCGATAAACGCTCGCATCTGTAAAGCCCGCGTTGACCCGCGTCGCATACAGAACTTTTCCATCCCTGCCCCACAATGGCCCCGACCAAAGATGGTCAGCAGTCGCCTCATTGGTCAGATTCCGCACCGCCCGCGTGCTCCAATCCATCACCGCCACGTCCGTCACCGGCGCGCTCTTCTTCTTATAAGAAATGGCCAACTGTTTGCCGTCCGGCGACCAGCGCGGCGCAGTTTCTGAAATCTCATCGGTTTTTGTCAGGTTGTCGGCTTTGCCTCCGCCGCTCGGAATCGCAAACAGGTCATAGGTCTCCGCTCCACCGATGTCCGATTGATATAGGATCCACTTTCCGTCTGGCGACCAAACCGCATCGCCCTGTCGATTATCTGACTGGCTAAGCTGAATCGGCCATCCGCCAGACGCGTTCACCTTCCACAGATTGAACCGCCCTGTGAAATTCGAAGTGAACACAATCTCTTTCCCATCGGGCGACCATGCTCCGCCTCCGGTATTCCGCGTGTAGAACAAATCGTCAATAGGCACTGCTCCTGCCCCGCTAACCTCCGCAGAAGCAATTTTCTTCGGGTCGGTGATCTCCCGCGTCTCCGGCGAGGTAGCAGCCAGGGACACAACCGCCGTCGCCAACACCAGCAATGCAACTCGCTTGTGCATGTAACCTCCGAATGGATTCTTATCTTAGCGGATTTGGAGTGCGGCGGACTCAACTACCATGAGCCTCTAGGGGTGCGTTATCTTTTTCTCTCCCGCCCGGCCCTCAGCCGCACCGCGATGTTGTAGGGGTGCGCTTCAGCGCATCCCAGCGCGCCGCGGGCGCCTTTGACGCTCGCCGCCAAATGTTGGCACCCGATCTCCGCCATCGCTGCCTCCTAATTAACGGAACGATTCTCCGGCAGCGCAAACGCATAAAGAACATCCTGCACCGCGGCAATCAAGTATTGCTTTCCATCAAGCTGGTAAGTCATCGGAGAAGCCGCCAAGTGTCCCCCGGCATTCAGATGCCACAATGTTTTGCCCGTCGCCGGATCAAGAGCCAGCAGATTCCCCGAAGTGTCAGCAGTGAACAAAAGATGTCCCGCGGTAGTAAGAATTCCCGCCCCATTCTCCCCCTCACCGGTTTCGTGATTCCAAACGACTTTGCCAGTCCGATAATCCAGCGCCCGTATCGCCGAACTTGCCCAAAGGTTTTGGTCCCGTCCTCCCCACCCTTCCACTTTCCCCGTCACCGTCAAATAATAAATGCTGTAAACTCGCCGCGCCGCCACGTAAAACAAATTCGTCTGCGGATCAAAGCTCGGTGCCATCCAATTCGTCGCTCCATCGGACCCCGGCGTGATCAGCGTTCCATCCGGACTCGGTGCTGAATCCGGCTTGGGAATTGGCCGCCCATGCGCGTCAACCCCCGTAGCCCATGTTTGATCGATAAACGGCGCCCCGGTCAAGTACTGTCCGTTAGTCCGATCCAGCAAAAAGTAAAACCCGTTCCGGCTAGCCTGCGCCAGTAGTTTGCGCGGCTTGCCCTTGAATTCCGCGTCCAGCAATACCGGCGTCTCCACCGCATCCCAATCATGCACGTCATGCGGCGATGGCTGGAAATGCCACGCCAGCTTTCCGGTGTCCGGGTTCAACGCCACAATCGAGCACGTATAAAGGTTGTCGCCCGGACGGCTCTCCCCGGACATCACCGGGTTGGGATTGCCCGTTCCCCAATACAGTAAATTCAGCTCCGGATCGTAGGTGCCCGTCATCCACGTCATCCCGCCGCCATGCAACAGCGCGTCGCCATCTTTCGGCCACGTCTCCGATCCAGGTTGGCCCGGATCGGGCTCCGTGTACCATATCCATTGAGTTTTTCCCGTCTCCGGATCAATCGATTTCAGATACCCTCGCACGTCCGTCATGTCTCCAGACACGCCGGTAATCACGTGATCGCGAATCACCAGCGGCGCCATCGTCGAAAAATATCCAAGCTTCGCGTCGGCCAGTTCCACGTCCCAACGCACTTTGCCTTCCTTGGCATCCAGGCAAATCAGGTGCGCGTCCGGCGTCGTGAAGTAGAGCCAATCCTTGTACATTCCCAAGCCGCGATGCCCAATCTTGTCGCCCTCCGACGGGCGCTGGTAATGCCAGATCATGCGACCAAACCGCGCATCAACAGCCCACACATTGTCCGGCGCTGAAAAATAAAGAATTCCATTCACTTCCAACGGCGTGGACTTGAGTACCGAACCGCGGGTGTTAAAAGCCCATGCCAAACTAAGCGAGTTGACGTTTCCCGCGTTGATTTGATCGAGCGTGCTGAAGCGCCTACCCGAGTAATCCCCGTTATAGCTCGGCCAGGTATCTGTAGCCGGTTTTAACAGTGCGCCAGCATCAAGCTCTTGCGCAGTTGCCAGCGGCGCATGCCAGCTCAGACACAAAAGCAGCAGCAAAATCCAACGCGTCACCCTTCCGCAGAATTTAGAAAGCATTCCCTCTCCAATGTTCTTGTCTGTCTTTTTTATTTCAATGTCTCTATGTACGCGAACAGGTTGTGAACATCCTTTTGCGTGAGCTTGCCCAACAGTTCGCGATGCTCCGCCAGTCTATCGTCTATCTCGACCTTGACGCTGTCGCGGCGGAACGACCGGTACCATCCCTTTTCGTCCCGCACTGCAATCACAAAATCGTCCGCATGCTCCACAGCGCCTTTCACTTGTTCGCCAGAAGCCAGCGTTACCACCGCGGTGCGGTGCTTCCCCCCCGGATAAAGCATCCGCGCTTCCAACTCGATGGGAGTGTGCTTACCAGCGACCCCCGCCAAATTCCCTGTGACGGAATGACACTTCGTACAACCGCCAGCTCCATTAAAAAAAGTCTTCCCCGCCTCCACGTTCCCCGTAAGCAGTTTCTCCACCGGATATACCTTTGGGACGCCCGATGACCGCATTGCTTCCGCTGCACGCGCGTGCAGGAACGTCGCAATATCCAAAATTTGCGCATCACTCAGCGGCATCGCCGGCATGCCCTTGTCCGGGCGGCCCTGCCGTATCACTGGTCCAATCTGGTCGCCCTTCACATCGTGCGCCACCAATGGAGAGCGCATCAGGTCCGGCCCGCGCGCACCGGTAGCATCCGCACCATGGCAAAATCCGCAAGATTGCACAAACTCCTTGCGCCCGCGCTCCGCAGAAGCCGCAACGTCCGCACCGCTCTGTTGCCGCGCCGACGAATTCCGCGCACCGCTCAGCAAAATAAGCCCCGCGCAAACCAATACTTTCATTACTCGCCGTTTCGAACGTAGTCCACGCTGATTCATAGTCCCCCTGACCGGCACGTATTCTATCCGCCTTCGCCAACGCTCTCAATTCGGAACCGCTCAATTTCCAGTACAGAGCACCTAAACGAACAGTTTGGTTCGGCCTCTTCGCTGTTCTTCAGTCCATTCGCCGTTCATTTACTTTATTGCTCATTTTAAGTACAGTGCCCAAAGTAGCGATCCCCGCCGTAGCCTCTGGCATGTTTCCTGCGGCTTGCATATTCTGAAAATGACTGCGCAGCAGCTTTCGCTAGCGGCATTCATCTAGAACGGATTTCTGTTCGTGGAAAGTCAATCGCTCAGAACGCGATCTACGCAGCGACCCGATATGGAGCGCTGGCTTCTTTTCATATTTTTTCTCTCTCTCGCCATTCTGAATCCGTGGGTCCGGGGCGACGGCGTGGGCTATTACGCTTTTGCTCGCGCGCCGTTAATCGAGCACAATTTCAATTTCGAACACGACTATATCAGCGCCAACACCGGCATCCGCGAAGCGCGCCTTGATGAACACGGTCGGCCCAAGGAAATATTTCGGACTCGCACCGGCCATCTCGACAATCACTTCACCGTAGGGCCGGCGATCTTGTGGACACCATTTTTATTGCTGGCCCATGGAGGCGTCTTGATCGCGCGCGCACTTGGCGCGCAAGTGCCCGCGGACGGATTCTCCGCTCCTTACCGTTTGGCCATGGCCGTCGGCACGGCGTTCTGGGGATTTCTCGGGCTCCGGCTCTCATTTCGTTTGGCCCGCCCGTATGCCGGAGATTTGTGGGCTTTCCTCGCTACCATTTCCGTTTGGTGGGCCAGCTCGCTTCCCGTGTACATGTACTTCAATCCGTCCTGGTCGCACGCGCATTCGGCATTTGCGGTTTCGCTGTTTGTTTTTTATTGGCACCGCACGCGTGAGCAGCGCACGCTGCGCCAATGGCTATTTCTCGCGCTGATCGCTGGCCTGATGCTCAACGTGTATTACGCCAATGCCATGCTATTGACGGTGTTGGTGGTTGAGGCTCTACGCGATTACCGCGCGGCGTTGCGCGGCCGCGCTGGAGCGCCTGTTTCGCAACTTATCATCAGGCACTTTCTGTTCGCTGTGGTTGCGCTGCTCTGCTTGCTTCCGACATTTGTCACTCGCTATATCGTGTACGGCAGTCCGTTCGAGTCCGGTTACGGCGCGGTAACCAACTGGGCGTGGCGCTCGCCCCACTTTCTGGCCGTGCTCTTTTCCTCCGAACACGGTTTGTTTTCCTGGACCCCGCTCCTGCTGCTCGCCACCGTGGGGTTGGTTTTATTCAAGTTCAGCGAGCCGCGCGTCGGCACTCCGTTGCTGGCCGCTGCGCTGGCGTTCTATATTTTCATTGCCTGCTACCCGGATTGGGCCGGCATTTCTTCCTTCGGAAATCGCTTCTTCGTTTCGTTGACGCCGCTATTTATTCTTGGACTGAGTGTCTTTCTGCAGCGGGTGTCCACATTGTTTCGCAGTCAGCGCGCTGCTGTTGCCACGGTGTCCTTGGCCCTGGCTTTGTTTGTCGTCTGGAACGCCGAATTCATGTTTCAGTGGGGAGCGCACCTGATTCCGCCGCGTGGTCGAATTTCCTGGAGCGTGATGATTCGCAATCAGTTCCAGGCGGTGCCCCGGCAAATCGCCCTGCACTTGGGCGATTATCTTTTTCATCGCCACGACTTGATGCGCCAAATCGAAGACCGCGACATCGACCAACTGAAAAAGCAATCCGAGCCGTAAGATTTAGACGCGGTCGGCGATGTTCGTCTCCATTCGCTGGAAGAAGAAAAGTCCACCGAGTAGCACCACGCAGACGCCGATCGCGGACGCAACCATCGCCGCGCCGGGCGGCTGCCCGTGTCCCGTCAGGGCCCACCGGAAACCATCGATCACTCCCGCCATCGGATTCAGTCCGTACAGCCAGCGCCAGCGCGCCGGCACCAGCGAACTCGGGTACGCCACCGGTGACGCCAGCATCCAGAACTGCACCACAAACGGCATTACTGCACGCACGTCGCGATACAAAGCGTTCAGCGCCGAAGTCCACAGCCCTACCCCCAGCGCCGTGAGCACCGCCAGGACAATCAAGACCGGCAGCAGCAGCACTGTCGCCGGCGGATGGATCCCGAAGGAAAGCGTCAACACCACCATCACCACCAGCCCGATCACTAAATCGACCAAACCCGAAAACACCGCCGCCACCGGCAAAATCAAGCGCGGAAAATACACTTTGGTGATCACGTTCTGGTTATCCACAACAATGTTCGTGCAATTGGTAAGTGCCAGCGAAAAATATGCCCAGGGCACCAGCGCGGCAAAATAAAAAACGGGATAAGGCAAGCCCTGCGAAGGCAGCTTGGCGAGCCGCCCGAAAAAAATCGTGAAAACGCCCATGGTCATGAGCGGCTGCAGCACCACCCACAAAACGCCGATGGCCGTTTGCTTGTAGCGGATTTTGATGTCGCGCATCGCAAAAAAGTAAAGCAGCTCGCGATACTCCCAGACCTCCGCGAGCCGCAATTCAAGCCAGCCGCGCGGCGGCTCGATGCGCACCACGGTGGGCACGCTGCCCTGCGCCTGCGACGGCGCCGCCGATTCCGGAGGCAAAGTTAGGGTCGCCATTACTCAATAACCATGTTCCGCGGCAGAGAAACCACGTTACGCGAATGCCTTTTGCGAGAGAACCGGAGGAACGCCAATGAGATTACCAGAAATCCCCCACCCCAGCGGAACTGGGTGGCACCCGAGGGATTTTGTATCGATGTTTTATAATTGTTCAATAGATTTTTGGCTGGGTTGGCTAGCAAGTCGAGATGTCCGGACTCCCCCCGATTAACTGCGCGTAGTAAATTTCGCTGCCGGCATCGCCGAAAACACCCCGTACGCCCGCTGTTGTTCGGAACTGTGTCAAAAATCTATGCCGAACTCCGGGCTTGGGTGTCCTTCGTGTGCCTCGGGCGCTGGTGTGGCAGGGTGAAACAAAAGCTTGCGCCATGTGGAGAGTTGTCGGCAGCCCACAATCGGCCACCATGCGATTCAATGATGGAGCGGCTGATGCGAAGCCCCATGCCTGTTCCGTAAGGCTTGGTACTAAAGAAGGCATTGAAGATCTGCTCCGCGTGGTGCGGGGGCAGACCCACGCCGCTATCGGTCACTGACACCGCAACTTCTTCTTTTTCCGTTCGCTGTGACTCAATAGCTAGCTCGCGCGTCCCATCGACATCCTTCATCGCTTCGATACCATTGATCATGAGGTTCATCAGGACCTGCTGCAATTGCACGCGATCGCCCATGACCTGCGGAAGGCCCGCGGCCAGCTCGGCCCGGACTGAAATATTGTATCGGGTTGCCTCACTGCGCAGGAGGACGATTATCTCGCGAATAATTTCGTTTACATCAATCGGCTCCTGTTGGGGAGTAACATTCTGGAAAAGCAGGCGGACGCGGCTGATAATTTCCGCGGCGCGCTGTCCGTCTTTGATGATTCTGCTGGCAGCCGCGCGGGCCTCTTCGATGTTTGGAGTGTCGCCGGCGAGCCAGCGCAGGCAGGTGCTGGCGTTGGTGCTAGCCGCGGCAATCGGTTGTTTCACTTCATGCGCCAGGGAGGCAGTCAGCTCTCCCATGGTGGTCACCCGACTGACGCGTGCTAGATTGGCCTGCGCCTCGCGCAGGGCTTCCTCGGCACGCTTCCGTTCCTCGATGTCGATGGCGGTTCCGTACCACTTAACGATGTTGCCCAAGTTATCGCGCAGGGGCACGCTGCGGGTCAGCCACCAGCGATAATTCCCGTCCGGCCGCCGTAACCGCACTTCAATCTCCGTCGGTTCGCCAACGGCGAGGGCCGAGCGCCACTTGTCAACGTACCTGGCGAGATCATCCGGATGAACTACAAAGGCCCAATCCCAGCCCAGTGCGTGCTCCATGGTCAGGCCGGTAGTTTCCAGCCAACGTCGATTGACAAAATCAACGGAGCCGTCAGCGCCGGTGCTCCAGACATGCGCGGGAATCGTGTCGATCACGAGCCGGAGGCGATCTTCACTCTGCTGCAGCGTGGCGTAGAGATCTTGCAGGCGCCTGGCGGTGTCGTTGAATACGCGTCCGAGATCAGCGAGTTCGTCGGTTCCGGTAACCGACACTTCATGTTGAAATTCGCCGCGGGCCAACGCTTTTGACCCATCCACCAAACGCTCCAGTGGTTGGGTGATGCTATGGGTAATGACCAGACCGAGGGTAGCCGCGATCAGCAAGGTGAGGACGGCCGTCATAGGCACAATCAGAAAAACTCGCTGTTGCACGCGCTTAACATTCAGCACGGTTCTCGCCTGCTGTTCACCCGCCTCGTAAGTGACTTTTTCGACCAGCGCCGAGGTTAGGGATTCCAGTGGATGTACCTGGTTCGCCAGGCGCAGGCGCACTGCCCGCCAGTCGCCCGAGGTGGCCAGGGTGGTGATGGCCTTAAGTTGCGGTGGTAGCGCTCTCTGAATGGTTAGAAGGGTAGGCATGATCGCCGGATCTTGCTGGAGCTCGGAAGGCAAGAGGCTAAGAGCGGCCATTGCTCGGTGGGTGTCCTCTAGGACTGCGGCCCGAAGGGGTCCGGCTTCGGTCACCAGTCGACTCGCATCTTCGGACTGCGCGAAGGCTTCCAGCTTGTCGTGAAACGTCAAAAGACTGGTATGAATGCGTAATACCGCGACCAACTTCTGGTCGATATCATTGAGACGCTCTGCCTGAGTGCGGACGACGTGGAATTGCCAAAGGACGACGGCATCGCCGGCTAACATCGACAAGGTGATGAACCCAAAGCACAGCATCAAACGCGGACCGATATTGAGTCGAACAGCATGAAGAGTTCTCTCTCCAGCGTGTTTTACCCAACCGCCGAATTCCGTTACGGTGTAACGCCCCATCGGTCGTCCTATTGAGCTATCGCTGGGCTCGAGCTTACGCCACGTTGCTCATCCTCTGCGCAAGACCTTGAAGCAAGAGTCGATCAGGAAGCGGTTCGTGGACCGGTTCAGAACTTCTCTCAGAGGTGTGCCGATCCCGGTGGAGGTGGCCCCTTCTTGAAACCGGTTAGGCGAATCAACTCTTTTTCCAGGTCTGCGGCCGCTTCCGGCGCACCCTTTTCGCCAGTTAGCACGGAGTGAACGGCTTGGATGTAAGCGTCGGTCACGACCCCGTATTGCTTGCCGGTGACGCTTGAAGGACGCGAAACTATGCCGGTCCGGAACGCTTGACTCAATAGAGCGAACCGGGGATTTGGTGCAAGTACCTCAGGGAGATCGTAGAGTTCTGGTAGGGTGGGCGGCACGGAAAGCGCGCCGGACCGTTTCACCTGCACGTCTCTCCTGCTGAGATACCGGACCAGTTCTACGGCTTCACTTGGATGAGCTGAGAATCGGGACACTCCCAAACCGGCTCCTCCCAAGGTACCCAACCGGCCTGTCCTTCCACCGGGCAGCAGAGTTATATCGAACTTGTTTCGAATTAGCGATCCTGCCGCCTGGCTGTCGACGTAGGCTGTTGGCCAATTGCGCATGAATGCTGCGTCACCTGCGACCCAAACGTTCTGCGCATCCCATTCTTCATATCCGATTACGCTGCGTGGTGAGATAGAACCAACCCAGCGCGCGGCCCGTTGCCACGCCCGAATCGCGTGCGGGTTATTTACGCTGATCGTTTTGTCCTCCTCGATGATCTGCCCGCCGCCTTCCGCGGCCTGCCATTCCAGCGCATTGCAAGTCAGCGCTTCGGCAACGCCTCCTTGCCACACAAGGCCCCAAAACTCTTTCTTACCTTTGGCCCGTTCGCCCGCCTGAATCCGAGTCGCCATAATCTCCAGCTCATCCCACGTGCTGGGTGGCTCACGATAACCATACTGTCGGAGAAGGTCGGTGCGATAAAACAGAAGCCCGATGTCGGCGCGATACGCCAAGGCCATCAGCTTATTATCCACGGTGTAGCTGGCGGTTATCACCGGAAACTGGGCGGAAATTTCGCGGGCGAAATATGGCTTGAGATCTATGAAATCTTCGTTCAGAATCCGCGGCCAGATCACATCGATGCCGTACACGTCTGGGCCCGAGGCGCCTGTCCCGAGTAACTCCTGCCACAAAGCCAGCTTTTCCCGCGCGGACTCCGGAGACGGAAGGAGCTTTACTCGGATCCCTGTTTCCCGAGTAAATTGCTGCAACTCCTGCTCGCGCGCCTCGCTGAATGTTTTGGTCGTCCACTCTTCCAGAAGCGTCAACGTAACCGGTTCATGAACAGATGGCCTCGCACAACCTTCCAGAAGGAAAGAGAGCAACACGATGTAAATGGGGCCAACTAACCTGGCAGAACTCGCCCTCCCGGCGCAAAGACCACGAAATCCGTGTGCGAGCACTCTCTGAATCATTAGCAAGCATTCCTCTCACGCAAGCCAGCTAGCAGTGGCGGAGCCAGCGGGCGGCTTGTTTGGCGTGGTAGGTGAGCGTGAAGGAGGCGCCCGCTCGTTGGATGCTGGTTAGGATTTCCAGGACTACACGCTGCTCGTCTAGCCAGCCCTTTTGGGCAGCGGCTTTTACCATGGCGTATTCGCCGCTTACGTTATAGGCGCCTACGGGGACGTCGAACTTTTCGCGGACGGCTCGGATTACGTCGAGATAGGGGAGGGCGGGCTTGACCATTACCATGTCAGCGCCTTCTTCCAGGTCGAGGGCGACTTCTTTCAGGGCTTCGCGGGCGTTGGCGGGATCCATCTGATAGCTGCGGCGATCGCCGAATTGTGGGGCGGACTGCGCGGCTTCGCGGAAGGGGCCGTAGAAGCCGGAGCAGTATTTCGCGGCGTAGGAAAGAATGGCTATGTTTTCGAATTTGTGTTCGTCAAGCTTTTCGCGGATGGCGGCTACGCGGCCGTCCATCATGTCGGAGGGCGCGACGATGTCGGCGCCAGCGCGGGCGTGGGACAAGGCTTGGTCGGCGAGGATGGCGATGGTGGCGTCGTTGGCGACCGTGGCTTCTTTGGTGACGGGGTCGTGCTCGATTACTCCGCAGTGGCCGTGGTCGGTATATTCGCAGAGGCAGACGTCGGTGATTACCAGAAGTTTTAGGTTGGCTTTGCGGATGGCTTCGATGGCGCGCTGGACTACTCCTTGCGACGAGAGGGAGCTTGCGCCGCGTGGGTCTTTTGATTCCGGCAGGCCGAATAAAATAATTCCGGGGATTCCGAGGGATTCCACTTCCCTGCACTCTTCGACAATTTGATCGGCGGATTGTTGGTAGATGTCCGGCATGGAACTGACTTCCTGGCGGACTTTGTTGCCGGGGCAGACGAACATGGGATAGATGAGGCCGGAGGTGGAGAGTTGCGTTTCGCGAACCAAGCCTCGGAGGGCTTCGGTGCGACGTAGGCGGCGCGGGCGATGTGCTGGGAAGGACATTGGGATTTGAGTAGTTTAGCGCAGGTGGGGCGAGGTTGCTGAAAAAGGCAAAGGCAGGGGCTTGCGGGTACCGCCACCCCGGGGGTTTTGTAACGATGTGCAGGGAAAGGAGTTGCGCGAAAAGGGTTTTGTAAGACCATGAAAACAAAGGCGAAAGGAATCGAGGGTGTTCGGGGAGGGGTTTGTAAGTTATTGAAAACACACGGTGGGCAAATTTGGTTGCTGGCGGCGGTGAAGGAGTTGCGCAGGGATATCTTTAGAGCTAACACGACAGATGTTAACATATTGGTATATGGTCGTCAAGGGCTTTCGCTGCATCAGAGGAGATAGGGGACAGCCACTACTGCTACTTACAGGGTTTGCGGTATTCCCCTTGTAAGCGGATTCGGGTATATTACTTGCCTTCGTTTTTGTTTTGGGGCCCTATATGGATCTTATGCATTCTAGCGAGCTGAAGAAGTGTCCCCGTTGCAGCAGCCATCTGGTACACCGATCCCGGAGAAGGGGACTTATTGAAAGAGTGGCACATGCGCTGCTGCAAATCAGTCCGTACCGGTGCGATGAGTGCGATCACCGGTACTTCCGCTGGCGCTCCTCGGATCACACTCACATGCATCGAGCCGCCTAGCTTGGGTGCTCAAAACGGAAGCCCGTCGGCGTGAAGACCCACCTGCGGATTGAACGTCGTATTCGCCGTTTCTGGCGGAGAAGCTTAACGCCCCACAGGAAAATACAGCTCTTGTTAATGGGCGCGGTCATAGCACTACTACTCTGGTGGATGCGTGGGGTCACGCTTTGATGAGCGAATTGGATGACGATCAAGATTACCGACAGTTATCGCCGTTGAAGGTGGTTCCGGGGCGGCAGTGCTTTTGGTATTGGGTGGCAACGCGGTAGGTGTTGAAGGCGGTCATGCCGATGGGGACTACCCACCATTGGGGATGGCGGTCGTTGCTCTGTTGTTCTGATTTCTTCCAAAAATAACTTAGACCGGTCAGAAATCCGTTGAGACCGAGTTGAATGCCTTGCATGCCTTTGAAGGAGCCGTAGTGGCCGGCACAATTCTCGACTGCCGACGGTTTGGCGGCAATGGCTGGTGGCGGCGACGGCCAAGACGGAGGTTCCCATGGTGGCGGCGGCGATGGCCCAGAATTTCTTGTCGGCCACACGGACGTGGCCCCAGGTTGCGTAGGGGTGCGCGGGAGGATTGATGGGGCCGCTTGGGGAGCGGAGACATGCGGAGGGGGACGGGCCGCAGCCCTCGGATGACGATTTCGGCTTAGGCATGGACGGGAGGCCGGCGATTTTGCCAGGTGAGTTGGGAACGGTGGCAATGGCGTTCAGGTCTTGAGCTTGCGCCGCGGAAGCGGAGATCAGTGCAATGCACAAAACCAGAAGGCTGAATCGCATGGGTACTCCTCGCTTGCTGCTATCCGCATCGGAGAATGCACGGACGCGGCCACGGTTTTGCGAGGAGTGCGATTGCTATGCTATTGATTTAAAGAAGGATAGGGAAATGGATGCGTAGACGAGGAGGGATTGCCTCCCGAAATGGAATCGCCGGACCCCGATTTGAAAATGTACCGTAAGGTCAGCGGCGGCGGAAGACGAAGAGCGCAAGGCCCAATCCTGCGGCAAGCAGGGTCAGGGAGCCCGGTTCTGCGACCGATGTGACTGTGGATGTGGCGGTCAGGCGAACATTGTCAAAGTCACTTTGAGGTCCGATGCTGCTGAGCACGATGGACAAATTTCCGGCAGGGAAAGTGACGCCGGACAGGTAATTGAAGGATACGTCCATAAAGGTGCCCAAGGGGATGACGGCATTGGAGCCGGTTATGGAGTTCAAAAGCGTGCTGCCTGCGAATAACTGTATTATGTAAGTCGTTGCCAAATTATAAATCGCCGTATCGGCGCGGTTACCGACAGCTACCGTCAAGGTGTAGAGATTATTGGCAAGAAGCGAATCGCTTAAGATTTGAGAAATCGTGCCGCCGTTGCTATAGGCAGCCATGCTCCCGTTTGACAAGGAGGTGAACTGGACTGGACCTGGCTGCCAAGAGCCCTGCAGGGTACCGCTGGCGGAAGTGGTCCAACCGGGGATCGGCCCGCTGTTGTACAAGCAAGCCGGTCCGCACGAGGTAGTTAGAGGATTGGTGATCTCAAACGAGGCGTTCTGGATGGCAATGTTGTCTGCGAAAGCTGGAGAGGTGGTACAAACGAGAACGAAAATGGATAGGAAGAGGAAACGAGCGGCGAATTTCAAGGGATCCTCCTGTGCTCAGCAATGGTAGGGAGCACGTTTGTAACCATATAGACAAAGCTTTAAGCGTGAACTCTACTCTGCTTTCGCCGATCTCAGCGGGGACCCGCTGGCTGGAAGCGAAGGCGATTGAAGTTTGCGGCAAGTGAAACGTACTTAGCAATAGAACTGTCGGGTTAGTACCGCCTCGGTTGCAACCGGTCTGGCGAATGATTGGAGAACAACGGGAGTGAATGGAACGACGGTGATACAGGCTGAGGGATTGGGGAAACGGTACCGGCGCGGAGTGCCGGTGGATACCGGGCTGAGGCATGCGCTGGAGCGGTTTGTGCGGTCTCCGCTGAGCGCGTTGCGCGGGGCGAAGATGGAGACGTTCTGGGCGCTGAAGGACGTTTCGCTGGAAGTAAAACAGGGCGAGGTGCTGGGGCTGATCGGGCGGAACGGGGCTGGGAAGACGACGCTGCTGAAGATACTGTCTCGAATTACGCGGCCGACGGAGGGTTGGGCGGAGATCCGTGGGCGGGTGCGCAGCTTGCTGGAGGTAGGGACGGGTTTCCATCCGGAACTGACGGGGCGGGAGAACGCGTACTTGTCCGGAGCGATCCTGGGGATGGGGAAACGAGAGATTGACCGGAAATTCGATCAGATCGTGGCATTCGCGGAGATCGAGAAATTCATAGATACAGCGGTAAAGCACTATTCGAGCGGGATGTATATGCGACTGGCATTCTCCGTGGCAGCGCACCTGGAGCCGGAAATCTTGCTGGTGGACGAAGTACTGGCGGTGGGGGACATCAATTTTCAGAAGAAATGCCTGGGAAAGATGGGAGAGGTCGCGAAGGGCGGGCGAACGGTAGTGCTGGTGAGTCACCAGTTGAATCAGATCCGTAGATTGTGCGAACGAGTGGCGTGGGTGGATGGCGGGTTAATCCGACAATCGGGGCGGACGCATGAAGTAGTGGGTGCGTATGAGTCGGCGATGCTTGCTGGCGATCGAGTGGAGCATCCGCACCGTGGTCCGGGGGCAAAGGCACAGTTTGTTCGTTGGGAAATTACGGACTCGAGTGCCGATCAACCCCACACGCTTAGTAGCTTCGATTCAGTGACCGTGAGATTTACTGTAGATGTCCGAGAGCCCATTAATACGGGTCACTATGGAGTGGCGTTACACAATCATGGACAGCAACTTGTGTGGGCATGGGCGCGGGAGCCGTTGCAACTGGATATTGGTGAACACGAGCTTTCTCATACGTTTCCGATTTTGCCGCTTCGCCCAGGATCCTACCGGTGGCTTGCGACCTTGTATGATGAGGGAGACATAGTGGACTGGTGGGACTGTTTGCCTGAAATGTTGGTCGCAACGGACGTGCACCAACATCCGCTCGATGAGTGGAGCAGTATTTTGAATATTCCGACCGCCTTTGCTGTCGACGGGAATCGATGCGTGGCCTAGGTAGTGCTGTAGGCGAACGAATCCGTGAAGTGGTGAAGGGCCTTATCCCGCATAAGTATCATCAGAGGTTGCGAAGTTGGCTAGGTCCTGCTTCCACGGTTCAATGGTGCCGTGTTGTAATGAATCGAGAAATAGAGCGGTTCATTCGATCCCTAAACTGTTCCCAGCTGGATGTTTTGGAAGTTAGTGGCGCTGGCTCGGAAGGTCGATATGCTTTTCGGAGCTATCGAAGCACCCGATATCCAGAGTACGACGTTTGCGCGGGACCGCTTGCTGCGGAGCAATTTGACCTAGTTATTGCTGAACAGGTTTTCGAGCATGTTTTGAGACCGGACAGAGCGGCGGACAACATTCATCAGATGCTCCGGCCGAATGGCTATTTCGTGGTTAGCACGCCATTTCTCTTAAAGGTGCATGGATATCCATTGGATCTGTATCGGTGGACAGAACAAGGGATGCGCCAGCTGTTAGAAACAGCGGGATTTTCGGTTCTAACTACAGGTTCGTGGGGCAATCTCGACTGCCTTATGGCCGATATGACTCCGGACTTGGAGTGGACCACGTACAATCCACGGAAGCACAGTCTAAACAATCAGCCGCAGTTCCCAATTGTTGTTTGGGCTTTCGCTAAAAAATAAGGCTCGGAGCAGTTTGTGCCTAGCGAATATTACACAAGAGAGTTCTACGAAGAGCGGCGCGCTGGAGCGACGAGTTCCGCCGCTGCAATCGTGCCGCTAGTGCTGAAGATCCTTCCGGCGAAGAGCGTGGTGGATGTTGGGTGCGGGGAGGGGGACTGGCTCGCAGCGTTTGAGAAGTTTGGAGTCGGTGACATTTGGGGAGTCGATGGACCGCATGTTGATGCGGGCCATTTGAAGATTCCAGCGCGAAAGTTTCAGGCGGCCGACCTGACGAAGCCGTTTCGTATGGATCGTACGTTCGATCTGGCGGTATCGCTGGAAGTCGCGGAGCATCTGCCGGCGACCAGCGCGGCAATTTTTGTGGAGAGCCTGGTCCGTCTGGCCCCCGCCATTTTATTCTCCGCAGCGATTCCGTTCCAAGGCGGCATCCACCACGTCAACGAACAATGGGCGGACACGTGGGCAGGATTGTTTCGGGAACAGAACTATCTGGCGGTTGATTTCGTCCGGAAACGCGTTTGGAGAAACGAAAGCGTAGATTGGTGGTACGCGCAAAACACGATGTTATTTGCGCATCCGCGTCTGCTGGAGAGCAATGCGGCGCTGCGAACAGAGTTCGAACAGACCAACGCAGATCAATTGTCTTTGGTGCATCCTAGAAAATACCTGGAGGTTGCGGGCCGGCCGCCGGCTCCAGCGCCGTCCTGGGGCGTCAAGGGAGCGTCGCGACTGTTGATGGCGAGCGTAAGTGACGCGGTGCGACGAAGAATTTCATCGATGCTGGGGAAGGAAACAACTGAATCCAAGAATGGAAACGCCGCAAACACAAAAGGTTGAGGACGTCGATTCCCCTCCGGTGATCACGGTTTTGATCACGACGTATAACTATGGGCGCTTCATCGAGGAAACGATCGACAGCGTGGTGGCGCAGGAATTCCCGGCGGAGCGCGTGCAGATCGTGGTAGTGGACGACGGGTCGACGGATGACACAGCGGAACGATTGAAAAAGTATGGGTCGCGAGTCGAATACTTCCGGAAGGCGAATGGCGGGCAGGCGTCGGCGCTGAATGTGGGGATCGCGAAAGCGCGCGGGGAGATCCTTGCGTTGCTGGATGCGGACGATTTGTTTTTGCCGGACAAGTTGGCACGGGTGTGGGGAGAGTTTGAGCGGAATCCGGAATTGGGAATGGTGTACCACCGCATGCAGGAATGGCACATGAATTCCGGGGAGCGGCGGGAATGGGGCGAGTTTGTTGCGGTATCCGGCAATGCGCGGGAGGAGCCTGAGAAATTTGTACGCTACGTGCCGCAGCCTACGTCCTGCATCACATTTCGTCGGAGTGCGCTGGCCCAACTGCTGCCTATTCCTGAAGAAATCACGATGCTGGCGGACTGCTATCTGGTGGCGCTGATTCCATTTCAAGCGGCGGTTATGGCGATAGAGGAGTGCTTGACGGTCTACCGGATTCACGGCCGGAATCACTACTCGACGGGGGAAAGGCGAATATCGGTTGAAACCAGCAGCAAGCGATTGCGAATGTGGCGGGTGGTAATCGGGGCGATGCGAAAGTGGCTGGAGGATCAGCGCTACAGCCGGAAGCAACCCGCGGTGCGCGCGCTGCTGGAGCGGTGGAAGCTGCTGTTACAGCGTGAAGAGTTTGCGATACGAGCACCGGGGCGGCTGCAATTCTTCTGGTATCTGCTGCAAAGCCATCGATATCAGCGGCATCGAATGGGCTGGCGGCTGCAAGTGATTAATTACTTTAATGCGGCGGGGGCGTTGGTGGTGGGGTATGAGAATTTCTGGCGGCTGGATGAGCAGCGCGAAAATGTTACGCGAGCGGTGCGTGGGTTGCTGCGAGGGGGCAATTGAGACCGTAGGGTGCTGCGCTAGCGCGAGGAAGCGATTAGCGGATTGGCTGCGGCTTGCGGGCCGTCGAGATAGCCATTTGGGCGGGATTGCTTCCAGGTCCAGGCGGAGGCGATGATTTCGTCAA
>Ga0137418_10001828_pt1 | contig 19477 bp, 20 predicted proteins | sample CZODoug3_1_2_16f_FD_122242 | JGI IMG/M metagenome (GOLD analysis project Ga0137418, IMG submission 122242) | Vadose zone soil fungal communities from Angelo Coast Range Reserve, California, USA - CZODoug3_1_2_16fungal (Hybrid Assembly) | ecosystem: Environmental > Terrestrial > Soil > Vadose...
TAGAAGGCGGAACCGGATACCGACGGCGTCCGTGATTTCACCCATGATGCCACCCAGGGCGTCGACTTCGCGAACCAAGTGTCCTTTGGCGATTCCGCCCACGGCGGGGTTGCAGGACATTTGCGCGATCAGGTCGACGTTGAGGGTGTAGAGCGCGGTCTTCAGGCCCATGCGGGCGGCGGCCATCGCGGCTTCGCATCCGGCGTGGCCCGCGCCCACCACCACGACGTCGAATTGTTCGGTAAATTGCATCAGCTGTCTGCGAACGGTTGGGAAATTCCCCCCGTGTGAGTCATTTTAACAACCCGTCGTCAGTCTTCAGCCGGCAGTCGTCCGCAAAAGCAAGTTCCGCGTCGCTGCGCTCCTCGGTATGACCAGGATTAAGGATTCGGAAGGAAAGGATTAAAGAGTACGAATGATGGAGAACGACACCTATGGCTGACGACTTGCGTCTGAAGACGAATGACTCAAAGTCGCCTCCTATCATGCGGATGCGAGGCTGACACAGTTTTCCACACAGGCGGGCGCTTGTCACGGAACGCTCTGCGCTTTTATAGTAGGCTGCTCCCAGGAGAGGACTTCATGAACAGCCAGCAATTTTTTCAGCAACTGGACGCGCGGGTTGCCAAGTACGATCTTCTTTGTCATCCGTTTTACAAGGCGTGGAGCGCGGGGGAACTGACCCGTGAGGACTTGCGTGAATACGCGCTTGACTACTATCAGCATGTGCAGGCGTTTCCAACCTACCTGGCGGCATTTGCTCTGCGGCTGAATCAGGGCGAGCTGCGGCGCGCGGTGCTCGCGAACATGATCGATGAGCAGGGCGGAGAGGATAGTCACGGTGGGGAGCGTGCGCACGCCGAAATGTGGTTGGACTTTGCGGAAGGCATGGGCGCCAGCCGGACCAGCTTCGGACACAAGTCGGTGCCCGAGGTGAATCAGTTGGTAGAGCACTTCACAGGCGTAGCCACGAATGGGACCGCGGAAGAGGCGCTCGCGGCGTTTTATGCGTATGAGTCGCAGGTGCCACGGGTGGCGAAAGAAAAGGACCGGGGACTGCGGGAAATCTACGGCACTGACGAGCGCACTGCCAGCTACTTTGTGCTTCACACGACGGCGGATATTTATCACTCAAACGTCTGGAGAGAACAGCTTGCCAAGCGGGTGGAGGAGAACCCAGACGCGGTTGATACGGCTTTGACGGCGGCGGAGTTGGCGGCGAAGGCTTTGTGGACGGCGCTGGACGGGATCGAAGCGCGGCGCATGGCGAAGGCGGCTTAACGCTTCGTCAGTTTCGGTGAAGACTTGAAGGGCTACTGATCCTGTCGGGGTCGGTGGCTTTTCTTTTTGAGAAGAAAAGCTTTTAACCGCAAACCGACGCTAAGGCTTCGCGAAGGTCGCGAAGAACCGCTAGTGGTTCGATTTAGAATCGATGATTCTTGTTTGGTAAAGGAGCTGGTGCTCGTGAAGGACGTTCCTATTGGAGCTCGCGGGGAGGCTGCGGAGACGGTTGAGTTTCAACATACGTTGAGGGCGCATCACGCGTCGTTGCCGCCAGTTTATTCCACCCCCGACATGGTCCGATTGATGGAGACAGCTGCTTTCCAGACCTTGCAGCCTTACTGCGAGGCCGACGAAATTACCGTGGGGACATCAATTCACGTGGAGCATCGGGCGGCGACAGGGATTGGAACGCGCATTACCGCGGAAGCGGTGGTGGACTCTTTTGATGGGCGTTTCTACACGGTACGCGTTTCTGCAAGCGATGGGACGCAGGAGATTGGGCGCGGGACGGTGGGGCGGGCAGTGGTGAGCGTGTCGAAGTTTGCGGCGAGAATGCGGAACCGTGGCGAATAGTGCGTACCGAGTTGCGAGTACCGGGTTGCGAGTAAAAGAACGAACGGGCAGTTTATGGGTCGGGAGCAGAGAGCCGAGCTTTCGCTCGGCGAGCATTACTAGATTTGCGGCGGGTGATTGCCTAGCGCTGAAAGGTAGTGCACATGAGTGCTGAAGAGCAGAAGTCGAGAGCGATTGCGTTCCGTGCGATGCACCGCGGGCCGAAAATTCTCCTTCTTCCCAATGTTTGGGATGTCGCCAGTGCGCGGATTTTTGAGGAAGCTGGATTTGGTGCGCTCGCTACCACCAGTGCGGGCGTGGCGTTCACGTTGGGATATCCGGACGGGCAGAAGATTTCACGGGTGGAGATGCTGGCTCGGGTGGCTCGCATCGCGCAAGCCGTGAAAGTACCGGTGACTGCCGATGTAGAAGCCGGATATGGAGACCGCCCCGAGGATGCCGCACGCACGGCGCGCGAGGTGGTCGAAGCCGGCGCAGTGGGGATGAATCTGGAGGACGCGACCAAGGATTCGGCGCGTCCGCTGGTCGAGTTGTCGCTGCAAGTGGAAAAGATTCACGCGGTGCGCGAGGCTGCCCTCAAGACCGGAGTGCTGGTCGTTTTGAATGCTCGGACTGATGTTTATCTGCTCGAAGTCGGGCCATCAGAAAAACGGTATGACGAGACGGTTCGACGCTTGCTGGCATTTCGCGATGCTGGGGTGGACTGCGTGTTCGTGCCCGGTCTTCGGGACGCGGAGATCATTGGTCGGCTGGTGCAGGAAGTGAAGTGCCCTGTGAACATTCTCGGAGGACCGGGGTCACCAACTGCACCGGAGTTGGAGAAGTTGGGTGTGGCGCGGGTGAGTGTGGGCTCATCGCCGATGCGGGCGACACTGGGGCTGGTGGCGCGGATTGCGGAGGAGTTGAAGAAGTCCGGAACTTACACCTCGCTTGAGGGCGGGATACCGTACGCGGATGTGAATCGGATGTTGGAAGGCCTCTCAAAACGGTGAAAGGCGCAGCTGCTCAGATCTTTCGTCACGAACCGTTGATTCCTGGGCCGAGGCTAATTCACATCGAAAGAAATTGCTAAACGCCCGTCGAGAACGGCATGGAAAGATTTACTCGGGTCGTTGCAGAACAGCGATGATGTTGCTATGCAACAGAGCGCAGCGCTGGCTCATGGTGGCTTTGATCCAGAGCAGTTCGAATGGCGAGGGGCAGATTCGGGCGAAAGCGGCGTTGGTGGGAATGGGATGAATCGAAACCACGGCAGTTGGCCGTTTTGTGCAAACCGACGAAGGGCGCCCTCGGGGTTGCAGCGATAGAAAGTGCGGTAGACATCGTCGGCCTTGCGGCCATCGAGTGCCCGGGCTAATGCCCGCTTCAAGCTCGAAGGAAGCCGACATGCGATGACCGTTACACAAGCGCGCAGGTTCGGGGCGTGCAGGAGAAATCTGCCGCCGGGGCGAAGCACGCGCCGGATTTCCTTAAAGCTGGCCTCAGGCTCGGTGAGATGTTCGACCATGTTGCGGTGACGAGATCGAAGCAGCCGTTGGGGAATGGCAGTCTTGTCGGCGGTGGCGGTTCTGACCTCGCGGATGGAGCGGTGGGGGCGGACGGTGTCGGCGTTGGGATCGACACCCCCGACGCAAGCGGCCCGGCGGACGAGTCGGAGTTCATGTTCCAGGCACCAGTCGGGCAGAATGTGCTTGCCGCCCCCGATATCGAGCCAGTGGGTGTGGGGAACGACGAGTTTGGCTAATACTGTCTTCCTAGGCAGACTGCGAGTAAGGCAACCCGGGAACAATCCTCTGTTCCACGGCCAGTACGCCTCCATCACCGCCGTCGCCATTGGGCCGATCCATCTGCAAGGGTTCGATCGTGGCACAATCTCACATGCGGGCGCGGGCGGGGGTTGTGGATGTAAAACTTTTCACGGTGGCGTAACTCAGCCGCCACAATTCATCGTCAACTCATCGGTCATCAAAATCGAACCCTTCGTTCTGGGGACTGACGACTGAAAATGTGTGCTCCAGAGGCAGGCGGGAATCGAATCGTGGTGCCAGTGGGGGAGGGTGATTGACGATTGTGGGCGTCATTTCGGATACGCACGGCTTGCTGCGGGCGGAAGCGGCCGAGGCTCTACGCGGGGTGGCGCACATTCTGCATGCGGGCGATGTCGGGGCCGACGAAGTGTTGAAAGAACTGCGGACGATTGCGCCGGTAACTGCTGTTCGCGGGAATGTTGACCGCGAGGTCTGGGCGCGCGAGATTCCGCAGACCCAGGTCGTCGAAATCGAGGGCGTGTCGATCTATATTTTGCACATTCTTGCAGAACTCGACTTGAAGCCCGAGGCCGCGGGATTCGGAGTGGTGGTGTACGGGCACAGCCATCAGCCTTCGCAGAGCGTGAAACGGGGCGTGCTTTACTTCAATCCGGGGAGCGCGGGGCCGCGGCGCTTCAAATTGCCGGTGACCGTGGGGAAGTTGGTGATCGAGAACGGTTCGGTTCGGGGAGACATCGTCAACCTCGAGAGACCGGTCGATCCTCCACGCACTCTTCCAAGATAACCACCAAGCACACGAAGTAAACCACGCAGGGTCGCTCCTGACTTTCTTTTACAATCCACACAGTGTCGATCCGATTCCAGATTGAGGCCAGCAACGGCGCGGGCCGGCTCGGCCGGCTGATCACGCCGCATGGGGTCGTCGAAACTCCTGTGTTTATGCCGGTGGGGACGCTGGCTTCGGTCAAAGGCGTACCGCAGGACTTGCTCGAAGATCTCGGGGTACAGATTCTGCTGGGGAATACCTACCATCTTTATTTGCGGCCGGGCGTGGACACTGTGCGGGGGATGGGCGGGCTGCACGGGTTCATGTCCTGGGACCGTGCCATCCTCACCGACTCGGGCGGGTTCCAGGTTTTCAGTCTCACTGAACTGCGGAAAGTGCACGAAGAGGGGGTGACGTTTCGCTCGCATCTGGATGGGTCGTCGCATTTTTTCAGTCCGGAGAGCGCGATCGAGGCCGAGATCGGGCTGGGGGCGGACATCATTATGGCGTTTGATGAGTGCACGGAGTTTCCGGCGGAGCGGGAGCGGGTGCGCGCGTCGATGGAATTGACTTTGCGATGGGCGGAGAGGTCCAAGAAGCATTTTGAGGAACATAAGCGTCGAGTTCCTTGGGGAACGAGCGCTCAGCATTCAGCACTCAGCATTCAGCCGAAGCGGAGTGGCGAGAGTCCAGCGGACGCGGACAGGAGTGTCCGCGCCCCACAAAAAATAGGCAAGCTTCGCTCGCCTGGGCAGACGGGGGCGGCCGTCCCCGCCTGGGCCGGCACACTTCCTACGACCGGGGCTACGCAGAGCCTTTTTGGAATTGTCCAAGGGGGGATGGATCTTGAACTGCGACGGGAATCGGCGGAGCGGACGGTCGAGATCGGGTTCCCCGGGTACGCCATGGGGGGGTTGAGCGTGGGCGAGCCTCGCGCCGTTACTCGGGAGATCGTCGAGTCCACGTTGCCGTATCTACCCATCGATCAACCGCGATATTTGATGGGGGTGGGGACTCCGGAAGAGATCGCTGCCTACGCTGCCCTGGGGGTCGACATGATGGATTGCGTGTTGCCCACGCGGGCGGCGAGGCACGGGCTGCTGTTTACATCTGTCGGGAAAGTTTCGATCAAGCAGGCACGGTACGCCAACGACGCCGGGGCGCTTGATCCGGCATGTGGGTGCCGGGTGTGCGCGCGCTATTCCCGGGCATATTTACGGCACTTGTATGCGTCTAACGAAGTGTTGGCACAGGTCCTGAACACGGTCCACAACCTTAGTTTCTACCTTGACACTATGCGGAGGGTGCGGCATTCTATTCGACTTGGGGAAGGGACTGGTTTTCTTTCTGGTGTCTCGTCTCAGCCGAAACCATAGGCGCCCGAGCCCCCTCCGGTTCAAGCCTTGGGTTTGAAGGGATGTCCGACCGAAGCACACGAGTATTCCCGCGGTGACAATCGAGGGTTCAAGGCGTGCGCTAGCATCGGCATGAGTTAACGTTTTCGTCTTTCAGGTCTTCATGAGCACTTCATATTTCTTGGCGGTTCAGCTGGGAGGCGGCTCGAGTCTGCCTCTATTTGCGCCGGTTATCCTGATTTTCGCCGTTTTCTACTTTCTTCTGATCCTGCCGCAGCAGCGGCGGCAGAAGAAGTGGCAAGCGATGCTGGGCGGACTCAAGACCGGGGATAAGGTTGTGACCAGCGGGGGATTGAAGGGAACGATTTTCTCGATCAAGGATGACTCCATTACCTTGCGGGTGCCTCCGGACAACCTAAAGCTGGAAGTCAGCCGGGGGTCGATTGTCACAGTAACGACTGCGGAGGAAACGGTTTCCAGCAAGTAGAAGAAAAGCTTTTAACCGCAAAGGATGCTAAGGCTTCGCCCGGATGGCGAAGACGATCCTTAACGCCAGAGGGCACAGGGGGATCGCGGAGGATCTTGGGTATCGTTTTCGATTGGGCTCTTGTTATCACTCATGAATAAGAATTTACGCTGGAAAGTCATTGTCATTATCGTCACCTTGCTTGTCTTCCTGTTCGGGATCTTCGGGATTCCGAAGAGCTGGTCGGGGCAGGGATTGCTCGCGTCCATGACCGATCGCATTCATCTGGGTCTGGACCTCAAGGGTGGGACCCACCTGATTCTGCAGGTGCAAGTCAACGACGCTGTGAACGCGGACTCTGACCGCGCGATTGAACGGCTGAAAGAAGACCTGCGCAATCGCAAGATCGCTTACGCCGACGTCAGCAAGCCCGATCCCGTCAATAGTCCTGACAAACTGGTCGTCAAGGGCGTGCCGCCGGAGGCTACCTCGGATTTTCGCTCGCTCGTGGCCGACCGTCTGCCGGAATACGACGCGAATTCCGGCCCGGAGAATTCCTGGGTTCTGACCATGAAAGCGCAGGCCCTGTCGGATCTGAAGAACCGGGCGGTGTCGCAAGCGATCGAGACCATCCGCAATCGCGTCGACAAACTGGGTGTAAGCGAGCCGATCATCCAAGAGCACGGGCTGGGGCAGTATCAGATCCTGGTGCAATTACCGGGCGTGGACGATCCGGCGCGTGTGAAAGAGATCATGCAGTCGACTGCCATGCTGGAAATCCGGCAGGCGATGAATGGTGGGGCGAGCTACAAGGATGAGCAGGCTGCCCTGGCGGCGACTAACGGGGTGCTGCCGGACAACAGCGTGCTCATGCATGGGCGGAGTATCGGCGCCAGCGGCGAGGCAGGAGACGCGGTCTACATTATTTCGCGGGTTTCGGCCGTGGCCGGACATGACCTGCGGGAAGCGCGCGTTGGCCGCAATAGTCAGACCAACTCTCCGGAAGTGAACTTCTACTTGACGGCTGAGGGCGGACGACGCTTTTCTGCCTTCACCAGCGCTCACGTCGGGGACTATCTCGCAGTCGTGCTCGACAACAAGGTGATGGAAGTGGCCGTCATCAAGAGCGAGATTGGCGATTCGGGCGTGATCGAGGGCAGGTTCACGGATCAGCAGGCGAAGGATCTGGCACTGATCCTGAATTCGGGAGCTCTGCCCGCGAGCATCAAGTACCTGGAAGAGCGTACCGTGGGACCGTCGCTGGGAGCGGATTCGATTCGCTCGGGCGTGCGGGCAGCGGTCGTGGGCATGCTGGCCGTTCTGATTTTCATGCTGCTCTACTACCACGGCGCTGGGATCAACGCGGACGTGGCGCTGATCCTCAACCTGATTATCCTGTTGGGCTTCCTGGGATTCAGCGGAGCCACGCTCACGCTTCCGGGGATAGCCGGAGTGATTCTTACGGTCGGCATGGGCGTAGATTCGAATGTCCTGATCTTTGAGCGCATCCGGGAAGAACTGAGGAATGGAAAAACGCCTCCTTCGGCGGTGGATCAGGGCTTCAGTCATGCCTGGATCACGATCGTGGACACGCACGTGACCACGATTGTTTCAGCCTTCATCCTGTTTATTTTCGGGACAGGCCCCGTGAAGGGTTTTGCTGTGACGCTGACATTTGGTCTGCTGGCGAACTTGTTCACCGCGGTATTTGTGTCGCGCGTGATTTTCGATTACGTGCTGGGCCGGAAGCAGCGTGGCGAAGCGTTGAGTATCGGGTAGTGATTTCGGAAACCGAACCTAAGGTTTCAAAGTTTCGAACGTTTCAAGGTTTCGAAAATCAACGGCAGGGGCAAAGGTTTTTCAGGCATTGAAACCTTGAACCTTTGCCACCTTGAAACCTAAAAAAGGGGTTTTTGGCACGTGGAATTATTTCGCAATCCAAACATAGATTTTCTCGGGAAAAAGTGGTATTTTCTCGCCTTTTCACTGGTGTTCAGCGTGGCGGGTGTGCTGTCCATGCTTTTCTGGCATGGCATCCCGCTGGGCGTAGACTTCCGAGGGGGCACGCTGGTCCGGGTTAAGTTCGCGCACCCGCCCAACAACGACGCCATTCGTGCGGCCTTGGATAAGGTTGGACTGCCCAATGCCAAGATTCAGAGTTACGGCCCGGCGCCAAACAATGAAGTTCTGATCGACTTGGCCGAACAAGAGAACGAGGCCTCGCTCGATAAAGGGAAGGCACAAATCATCAGCGCGCTGGAGACGAACGCTCCTGCGGGCAAACAGGATCTGAATAACTCCAGCTCTTTGACCATTAAAAACTACTTGATGGAGAAGGATCCGCTGCATCTTGGAACAGACGCGGATGCGCGTTACACCGCGTTGGCGCAGGCCATCGTGGATTACCGGGATAAGAGCCAGGGCGGTGTGTTGCATTCGCTGGATGAGCTTAAGGGCGTAGCTGGTCCGGCCGCGGTGGCTTCGTTGCAGGAAGGATTCTTTCTCTCGGATTTCGGTGTGCGAGACGTGGCAATTGTTGGCCCGCAGGTTGGGAAGCAGTTGCAGACGCAGGCTAAACTGGCCGTCTTGTATTCGTTGGCTGGGATGCTGGTGTATCTCGGCGTGCGGTTCGAGTGGATCTATGGCCTGGCTGCTGTGGTGACGGTGTTCCACGACACGCTCATCACGGTAGGCGCGTTTTCACTGACGAATCAGCCGATTTCGCTGACTGTGGTGGCGGCGATCCTGACCCTGGTGGGTTATTCGAACAACGACACGATCGTCGTTTTTGATCGCATCCGCGAAAACATTAAGTTGATGCGGCGCGAGAAGCTGGCCGACATCGTCAACCGGAGCATCAATCAGACTCTGAGCCGAACCATCCTGACGGCGGGGCTGACGTTCCTTACTGTGCTGGCCTTGTACTTGTTCGGCGGCGAGGTGCTGCACGGGTTCTCGTTCGCGCTGGTGATTGGCATCCTGATCGGGACGTATTCGTCGATCGCCATTGCGGCGCCGATCCTAGTGGCGTATCAGGAATGGCGCAGTGGACGCGGAAAGAAGCCGATTGCTATGCCTGTGGATCCAGGGAAGCGGGACAAGGCGAAGGCCGGAGTCTAGTCCTAAGGCAAAGCGCTGGTTGGCTCGGTAGGGAAGATTTTTTGTTCGTGGCTACAAAGAATTGCAGGTCCATCAACGACCCGTGGTTGCCTTGGTCTGTAAGTAGCTGATTCATCGGGATCTCTTCGAGCCCGACACGGGTCCGGACGGCGGCAGCCGCGTGGCAGGAAACTCAGGTGCTTTTGGGAGTAATATCCAGTTCTTTCGGGAGCAAAGATTAGCGAGCTGGTGTCTAAGAATACGTAGGGTCTGTTGTAGGGAGAAGCCTATGTTCGAAGATAGCCTTATTGAATCGGGCGGCAGACTTAGGACCAAGCGGGGAGCCACGACTGCAATTTCATTTGTGTTGCAGGCGTTACTGGTCGGCGTTCTGGTTCTGCTTCCACTGATTTTCACGGAAGCGTTGCCGAAGCAGCAACTCATGACATTTCTGGTGGCGCCGCCACCGCCACCGCCGCCGCCACCACCGCCGGCTGCGGCTCCGGTACGAGTGGTGAAACAAATCCAGAGCGATCTGGTCAACGGTCAGCTGCGAACGCCCACCAAGATTCCCCAAAAAGTCCAGATGATTAAGGAAGAAGATGCGCCTCCGCCAGATACTTCGATGGCAGGCGTCGTGGGTGGCGTTCCCGGTGGCGTACCCGGCGGACAGATGGGCGGCGTCATTGGCGGCATCATCAGCTCGACCCCGGTGGCCGTACCGCACGTGGCGACTCCACAGCGCGTTCGGGTATCGCTGGGTGTCTCGCAGGGACTTCTAATTAAGAAAGTTCAGCCAAATTATCCACCCCTGGCGCGGCAAGCGCGCATCCAAGGGACCGTACTTTTGCAGGCCGAAATCAGCAAGGACGGAACGATTGAGAACCTGCGATTGATCAACGGGCACCCGATGCTGGCGCCAGCGGCCATCGAGGCAGTGAAGCAGTGGCGGTACCGGCCGTACATGTTGAATGGCGAACCGGTCGCCGTCGAAACACAGGTTCAGGTGAATTTCACGCTGTCGGGCGGCTAAACCCGTCGGTGGTGCATCTGGTTTTGGTTCGCGGCAGTTGACGATGGCCTTGCCCTTCCCCATTCCCACCTTAGCGGTGATTGGGTTGGGCGTGATTGAGCGCCGTATGCCAGCCACTGCGTCCTCAAAGCCCGAGAACAGTTTCCGGCAATTGCAATACCGTAACGACGCGAAATAGCGGAATGTGACGAGTTCCTGAGGAGGAAAAGCAACTCATGTTCGTAGCCAATCTAGCAAGTGCCGTGCACCATGTGCCCGCAGTGGCAGCCTGGGTGGTCCAGGAAGGCCAAGTGGGTTGGGACCTGGTTTCGCTGGTCAAGTCGATGGGAATTCTGGCGAAAATCGTGGTCATCATTCTGTTTATCATGTCGGGCTGGTCGATCGGCGTGATGATTGACCGCTGGATGGCATTCAGCGCGGCGCGCAAGCAGTCGCGGGCGTTTGCTCCAGCGGTAGCCGGCGCCCTGCGCGATGGCAAGATCGATGAAGCCATCAAGGTCGCCGAGCGCAACAAGAAGAGCCATCTGGCGAAGGTTGTCACTGCGGGCTTGATGGAGTTCAAGGCCCACCAGGACAGCCCGGGCGAGATTCCCGGCGAAACCATCGAAGCTTCCAAGCGCGCTCTGGAGCGCACTGAAGCGATCGTACACGCCGAGCTGAAGCGCGGATTGGGTGGTCTGGCGACGATCGGATCGACTGCTCCCTTCGTGGGACTGTTCGGAACGGTGGTCGGCATTCTGAACGCGTTTAAGGGCATCTCGCAGGAGAAGGCCACTGGTCTGGCGGCCGTCGCCGGCGGTATTGCCGAGGCGCTGGTTACCACAGCCATGGGATTGCTGGTCGCGATCCCGGCCGTGATGATGTTCAACTACCTGACCGGTCGCGTCGAGGCGTTCGATGTCGAGATGGATAACTCCTCGAGCGAACTGGTTGACTACTTCCTGAAGCGGCGGAGCCTGCGCCGTTCCTAGTTTGACCGTGCAGTGGCTGCGGTTGTGAGTTGCGGTCCGGCGCCGGGACAAAAGTCTTGGCGCCGGGCACTCAGGCTCAAAGCTGCAGAAACTATTCGGAAGAACTTGCGGGACGGGCAAGCAGCGCATAGGGAGAGGTGAGAGTCTATGACACTGGCAAAACGAAACGAAGGCGCCAAGGTCAACTCGGACATCAACGTCACACCCATGGTAGACGTGATGCTGGTGCTTCTGATCATCTTCATGGTGGTCACGCCCATGTTGCAAAAGGGCGTGAGCGTGGACCTGGCCAAAGTGAATAACCCCGAGCAGATGCCCGATGCGGACAAGGAAGACGCATTGATTGTCGCGGTGATGCGTACGGGCGACGTTTTTTTCGGCAACGACAAGTTGCCTCTGGACCAGTTGACCGGGAAAATCAAGGATCGTCTGGCCAACAAATCTGACAAACGGGTTTACATTCGCGCGGACGCGCGCGCCAAGTTCGGCCGAGTGGTCGAAGTGGTGGATGACATCCGGGCGGCGGGCGTAGATCAACTGGGCCTTCTGACCGATCAGCGCAAGGAAAAAGGTGCGCCTACCACGACAGCGCCAGCGCCGAGTGGCGGACAATAATAGAGGAGATCGACTATGGGAATGGCACTTGGCGCGAGCGGCGGCCAAAACGCGAACATCAACGTCACACCGCTCATTGACGTACTCCTGGTGCTGCTGATCATCTTCATGGTGATCACGCCTCTGACCCCAAAGGGCTTGGACGCGCTAGTCCCCCAGCCACCACCGCCGAATCAGAAGCAGCAGAACACACCCGACCGTACAATTGTTGTCCAGCTCATCGACCGAGGCGCCGGCCAGGCCCCGGGTGTGAAGATCAATCAGGAAGATGCGTCCTGGGATGATCTACAGGGCCGTTTGACCGATATCTTCAAGACCCGCGCGGAAAAGGTGATGTTCGTGAAGGGTGACGATAATGTTCCCTTCTTCGACGTCGCCAATGTGATCGACATCGCCCACGCTTCTGGTGTTGATAAGGTCGGTCTAATCACCGCGAAGATCGAGGCCGGGCAGTAGAACTAAAGTTGTGACCAGCTTCTCGCCGGCGCGGACGGATGGTGCGCGCCCCGGCTTCGACCGGGATCGGACGGAGGAAGCACAAGCACAAGCGCCCAGACGATCTCGTCTGGGCATCCGTGCGTTCAAGGATTTGCGCAATTTTCATAGGAGTGGTAAGGTCCCAGATTCCTGGGAAAGGGAGACTTATAACGCAATGAAAAACAGCGTACGAGTGTTGGCCCTGATGGTGGTCGGCCTGATGCTGTTCTCGACAGCGGGCTGCAGCAAGCTCAGGGCGCGCGATCAGCTCAACAAGGGTGTGCAAGCGTACAAGAACACCCATTACGAAGAGGCGATTGGACACTTTCAGCAGGCGGTGGAGCTCGATCCAAGTCTGACCAATGCGAGGCTGTATCTGGCAACGGCGCTCGCGAACCAGTACATTCCAGGAGCCGACAACCCGGAGAATACCAAGGTTGCCGAGCAGGCGATTGACGTGTTCAAGAAGGTGCTGGAGTTGAATCCGCCACGGGAGCAAAAAGTCACCAGTTTGAAAGGCATCGCGTCGCTGTATTTCAACATGAAGAAGCTGGATCAGGCCAAGCAGTATCACCGCATGGTGATCGATCTGGATCCGAACGATCCGGAGACGTATTACTCCATTGGCGTGATCGACTGGACTCAGACGTACCAGCCGCGCATGGAAGAGCGCGCCAAACTGGGGCTGAGGACGGAAGATGCCCTGCCCGTGAAAGACAAGAAGGTGTGCGCGGCGCTGCGGGACAAGAACATGCCGAACATCCAGGAGGGTATCGACAGCCTGAAGAAGGCGCTGGATCTGCGCACCGACTACGACGATGCGATGGCGTACATGAACCTGATGTACCGCGAACGTGCCGATGTGCAGTGTGATGATCCGGCAGCGCGCGCTGCAGATTTGAAGGCGGCCGATGACTGGGTAGATAAGACCTTGGCCGTTAAGAAGGCGAAAGCTGAAAAGCAACCGGGTGCTACGGGCATCACGATGGATCAGTCGAAGTAGATCAAGACCAGCCGTCAGCACTCAGCCTTCAGCGGATGGTGTTCGTTCCGGGTTGATCGCCGATTGCTGAGTAGGGCTGCAACCGCTGATGCGCGATCCTCCCAGGTTGCCACCCCGAGCCTGTCATCCCGACCGGAGCAGTGAAGGGATCTGGGTGTTTGCCACCCTTTGCATCTGTCGTAGTCTGACTCCGACACGCCCACGCTTCCCCGATTGGCTGATTGCCGAGTGCTGATTGCTTGTTACTGAATCCGAAAGCGTTCTTTCATCAGGCGTTGCAGGCGAGGTTTGTAGAGGATATCGAAGGCCAGTTCTTTGTCGGGGAACATGGCTAGGGCGGCGCGCTTGGCGTTGGCGACAAGTTCGGACGCCTCTTCGACGGTCAGACTGGGATCCTGGCCGATCACCGACGAGACCATGCTGATCATAAGCTGAAGGCGCCGGATTTTCCTGGCCTCCTCCTGTTTTTCGTGAAGTGTTCCTTCCCCCCCGACCCGGTTCGCATTTTCCATGAGGCCCTCTTCCGGGTGCCTGCCCCTCTTCCACCTGTCACTTCCCTCAAGGCGACAAAGCGGGCGGGTCTGCTCACCCTTCGTTGCCTTCATTGTCCGGGCATTGGGGGCAGAAAGCAACTGCCACAAGGTGCGCCGGGATGACACCAATGAGCTATCCGGTAGGGCCACTCGCAGCAAAGTGGGAGCAGTCGCGTTACAATCAGCAACGGCGGCTACGTCTCGGGATCGCGATCCTCCCCAGCGACGCCAGTGGAGGAGTTTATGGCAGAAAGTTCCGGTTCCACGCCCCCCACCCGGCAGCGACCCGACCCAAACGAGAAGCTGGTCAAGGTGTTTGACAGCGAGCAGGAATCCGAGACTCTGGTGGTCAAGGGATTGCTCGACTCTGCCGGCATTGATGCCGACATGACCTCGGTCGACGCGATCCAGGAAATGTTTCCTGGCGTGGGAGGGACGGTAATCCTGGTGCGCGAGGAAGATGCCGATGAGGCGCGGCGTTTGATCGAAGAATACCGGAGAACGCCGACCACAGACGACGAGACAGCAGAGGTCGATCTTAGCGAAGACACGCCCGCTGCGGGCTGACTGTGTGCCCATCGAGCTAGAAGATCACGGCGTCGTTCAGGTCGGTGTGGTAGGTTGCGGTTCCGGCATCTTGCAGGCGTTTGAGGATTTCGATCCGTGGGTGCCCGAAGGTATTTCTTGCACCGACGGAGATGATGGCCCAGCGGGGGTGCTGGGACGGGGGACCCGGGGGGTCGTCGAGGTCAGGCTTCCGTTGTGAGCCACCTTGAGAAGCCACCTTGAGAAGATCCGCTCTGGGGTGATACCGAGCCGCCACTCTTTGTTCGACGGTTTTTCGTTCGACGGTTTTTCTCTGCATGGCCTTCCAGCAAACACGATGAATCCCGGCAGCCGAAGTGCAATACCAGCGAATCGTTGTTACGTGGTTGCGTGGCGGTCTGCCCATCAGAGGGCGGAGCGAACACAGTGACGCGCGTTCCGCCCAACTCGTAGAGATCCCCTTCACTGCGCCGCACGATTGTGATGCCAAGGTTGTTGGCCTGTTCAAGGAGCGCCTGGAACGCAGGGATCGGCGGCAAGGGCCCGATCCACAGCTCGCGCGGGCGAGAGTTGTTCAGCGCCGCATGCATGCCGCCGATGTGGTCAAAGTAGCCGTGAGGAATGACGACCGCATGCAGCCGGGAGATCCACGCGCCGAGGGCAAGGGGGGAAGGCAAGCCACCATCTTCGACGAGCGAAGTACGCGCCCGCTCCGAGAAAACCCAGCGCCGCCCCGACCCACCAAGACAACGGGCGCCAGGCATGCGATCCCGTGAGAATGCCGGCACCGTAGGCGAGCGCGGCCCACAGGAGCGGCTGGCGTGGGGGCTTGTTTGCGCGTCGAGGACAGGCGTGACCGTGAGGTGGGACACGTGTTCCGGAACCCGAACCGAAGGCTTACCGGACCAGTTGTACGACGCTCTCGATGTGGTAGGTCTGCGGAAACAGATCCACCAGATGCACCTGATCGACGCGGTAACCGCCGCCCGTCAGATGAACCAGGTCTCGGGCGAGCGTTGCCGGGTCGCACGACACGTAGGTCATGTGGGGGGCGCCCAGCTTCGCGAGATTGCGCGCGACACGTTCTCCTAAGCCGGCGCGCGGCGGATCCACGATCACCAAGTCGGGATGCAGCTTCGCGCCTTTCCCGGCGAGGTATTCGTCCACCGCGGAACCTACGGCCTTCACGTTCGCAGGAACATTGTATTTAAGATCGGCGGCTGAACTCTGTGACGACTCAACCGCGATCGCGTGAGGGAATGACGCAGCCAGCGCGGTCGTGAACAGTCCAACGCCTGCATAGAGGTCGAGCGCCAGTTCTCCCGAGCGGTTGGCGGCTACGAGCTCGACGAGTTGGTCGATGCGATGGCGATTCACCTGAAAGAACGATCCGCCGCTTACGCGGAATGCTGCCGCCTTCGTGCGGTAACGAAACTCTTCAACTTCCAGGGCCCAGTCGAGTTCCTCGGTGATCTGTCCTTGAATGCCTCGGGCGGACTGGATGCTCTGGGCGAAGACATAGACATTCGCGACTTCGGGCAGAGTTTCGCGCATGCGATGCGCGAGAGACTGTCCGGCTTGCATGCGTTTGCCCTTGTCTTGTCGCGGGTCGAGGTAGAACTCAACCTGAAGGCGGGCGTCGTCCGCGTCGGCGAATAGCTCGATCTCACGGAGTGTGGGCGGGATCTGTCCCGCGCGGCCCAACTCCCACAGGACGCCGAGCGCGCGGTTGATCAGTGGAGCGCTGATGGGGCACTGCTCGACCGGTAATAGCTCGTGCGAGGACATCTTGAAGTAGCCGAGTGCGAACGGGGAGTCGGGGCGCACCTGAAACCGGGTTCGATTGCGGTAGTTCCAGGGCGGCGAAGGATGCACCTTCAGCTCGGATTGCAGCCCAAGCTTGGCTATGCGGCGCAGGTTCTCGCGCAGGATTGCGGACTTGATGGTGAGTTGGTTCTCGTAGCTGGTGTGCTGGTAGTGACATCCGCCACAACGCTGAAAATAGGGGCAGGCCGGCTGAATGCGCTCGGGCGACGGTTCCAGGATATTCTCCGCGTGGGCGCGGGCGAATCCGGTCTTAGCTTCGAAGATCGAGGCCGTGATCTTTTCGCCTTCGAGCACGAATGGGACAAACACTGCCTTGCCACGACCGCGCTCGTCGGCAGGGAGGCGCGCCAGGCCGTCGCCGCCGTAGACTAGCTTTTCGATGGTTAGGGTCAAGGGGTAATTCTATGGGTTGGATCGGTATTTCTACAGGATTGCCACGCAAAAGCCTTGCACCGCAAAGATCGCGAAAGCGGCGCGAAGGAATGTGGGAGAATTTCCCGATTACTGCACCAACCGTCCGGTTTGGCCAGAGACGCGAATCCTGTTGACTTCGGGCGCCTCAATTGCCATCCTCGGTAGTAAGGAATAGCATCTGATCAGACGAGGAGATTTATGACGACCGATCTTAGCAAGCTGGCTGGGCTTATCGAAGAGGGATCTCTCCCTGTCTGGCTGCGCGAGGAGATCGTGCACAACAGAGAAGACATTCTGAAAGCTTTGACGCACGCATGTTCCATCACGCTCCGAGGTCCTCGGGGGGAGCGGGTCACGATCGCTCCGACAACAAACGGTACCAACATTCCGGCGTGACGCTTCGTGATCGCGTTATGTGCCTCGCTCGTACTGGCTCTTTACCTGGTAATTCCCAGTCTTCTTTTTAGAGCCCTCTCGCGGTTTTTCATTCCGCTTCGCATCGTTGCGGGCACACCCACTCAAGAAGTCGCCCGCGCGTTTCTTACCGCTGCGATCCCGTTCCTGCTCGCAGGGGCGGCGATCCGTCAGCTGCCTCCAGGAGGGGCAGGGACGCCGCTTCAGGCGCAAGCGGTCGGGCAGGACTATAAGCTTGTGGCCAGCTGTCTGTACAGCGAGCAGACCTTCCGCGATTCCAAACAAGCATTTTGGGATTCGTTCGGGCGCGTCGCTCGGCGGCAATCACGGTTCCTGGGCTGGTATTACGTCCTGGTGATGGGGGAAGGACTGGTGGTGGGTGTGCTGGCGGGCCACTACGGCAGGTTCAAGAGGAACCGCGTTTACAGCTGGATGGCCGACAAGATCTTGCTTCCAAGCATCTCAGAATGGCACCCGCTTTTGACTCCGTTTGTGTTTGCTGACAAGACCACAGTTGTGCGGGCCGACGTGCTCACCACGGGAGACAACCTCTACCGCGGGAAAGTGTCCGAATACTTCCTCGACACGGGGGGCAGGTTGTCGGGTCTGATCCTCACAGACATGCGGCGTTTCGACCGGCGCACGTATTTGCAGGATAAGGATGCTCGCCGCGGACCCGATCCCCGCGGTTATTGGAAGGAGATTCCGGGCGCGAAGTTATATCTCTTCGCGGACAAGATTCTTAACCTCAATCTCAACTACGAATCAGCCGAGCCTTCGGCCCGGGTTGTGGAGGAGTTTCTTCGCAAATACCTCGCCACGGCGATTCCGCCATTCCATGTGGAGTTTCAGCGGTCGGGCCAGTCGCCGCAGGCTGAGGCTAAGGAGCAGAACGGCGACATCGAAGAAGGCAGATAAGGTGGCTGGCTGCGAGAATCGAGTCGAGCATTGCTCGACCGGGCAGACGAGGGCGGCAAGTCGAGACGGTGGCAATCACCGCGTCGTTGCGGGCCGTCACTGATGCCCAAGTCTTCGGCCTCAACTGGCGTCCGCTTACCCAGTGAAGATCGGGGCGCGCAATGGTCTCGATGCACTCGCGGACTACGCCAGTACCATTGGGGGTGATTCCGTTCTACGTTGCCGCCATGCTCGCGTGGGGCTTAACGATTTTGCTGGCGGTCGTGAGCGGCTGGCGTCTCGTTCACTGGATAGGTCGCAGATTCTTCTCTGGGCCCGCGCTCGGAAACGCGGCCCCGTCTGTCTAGTCTCCGGGCGGAAATGGTGGGCTGATGCGACCATGCGGAAGGTTCACCATCTCCGGTCTCTGTGTCAAGTTCTCTCCTAAGTTCTCCACTCACAAAACCGCCGCACCCGCGTTACTACTGATTACTTCTGTGCCAGCTTCCATCCCGAAGCTGTGAAGCATTCCCGCAAGACTCTGCTAAGACCCCGTTCTCTGGACAGGACGTGAAAAGTTCTAGTCCACCGGAGATCATCATGAAGCCGCTTCTACTCACCCTGTTGCTTGTGGCCACAACGACCGTCGCGCAGGAGACCACAACGCCACAAAACGGCACGCAACCCGCACTCACTATCTACAACCAGAATTTCTTCGTCGCCCGGGAGCACCTTCCGTTGGATTTGAAAGCGGGCGCGAACCGTATCAACTGCGTCGGCATCGCCGCGCACGTGGAGCCGGACTCGGTCATCTTGCGCGACCCTGCCGGACGCTCTCTGCAGATCCTCGAGCAGAACTACCGCAACGATCCCGTTTCGCAGGAACTCCTGCTTTCTTTCTATGAAGGGAAGACGATCGACTTCATGATCCAGCCCGGACAGGTCGTAAAGGGCAAAGTCGTGCGCAGCGGTTACGTGCCGAGCTACAGCTATGCCGGAGGATACCAGCAGCCTGCCTACAGTCAGCCGATCATCGAAGTGGATGGCGTACTGCGCTTCGGCCTGCCCGGACAACCGCTCTTTCCCGCGTTGAGCGCAGATTCCATTCTCAAGCCCACCTTGAGTTGGCTGCTCCGAGCCGACAAGCCCGGCCAATTCGAAGCCGAGATTTCCTACGTCAGCGGAGGCATGAGCTGGCACGCCGATTACAACCTGGTGGTCGCCGATGGGTCGGCAAATCAGACCAATCTGGTTGATCTGGTCGGCTGGATCACCCTGCAGAACCAGAGTGGCAAGACGTTCGAGAACGCGCAAATCAAACTAATGGCCGGGGACGTGAACAAGCTGGTCGAGGGAAGATTCGAATTGGCGAAGGCTGCCCCTGCGGCCATGCGCGCGGCCGATGAAGCGCTGGCGCCCGTTGTCCGCGAGAAGT
>Ga0137418_10001830_pt1 | contig 19452 bp, 16 predicted proteins | sample CZODoug3_1_2_16f_FD_122242 | JGI IMG/M metagenome (GOLD analysis project Ga0137418, IMG submission 122242) | Vadose zone soil fungal communities from Angelo Coast Range Reserve, California, USA - CZODoug3_1_2_16fungal (Hybrid Assembly) | ecosystem: Environmental > Terrestrial > Soil > Vadose...
CTGGAGAAGATTTACGACACCGAATATACGCACAGCGATGCCTACGTGGTGGCTGAAGCCCTGGCCGAATTCGATGAACTATTCCAGAAATTTCGATACGAGCACATGCAGTTGATTCACCGCACCATCGGGTTTGGCTCGAAATCGCTGAAGGGCCGTCCCGTCGAAATCCTCGAAGAAGGCATGCGCCACAAATTTTTCCCCGAGTTGTGGGAGATTCGCTCGCACATGACCGACAGGTGGGGGGCGGAGTATGGCGTGAAACGCGATCCGCTTGGCGGGCACCACTGAAGTGGCGCGAAGCGGCGGGTAGCCTAACGCGCGACGGGGCGGTAGTTGCCCCTCAGATACAACAACGGTTCGCCGTCATACACTTCGACGCTCTCAACTTCCGCGACGAAGATGGTGTGGTCGCCGGCGGCATGGGAGGCGACGACATTGCACGCCAGATGCACGAGAGCCTCCTCCAGGAGCGGGATGCCCGTCGCCGTCCAACGATAGCGAATGCCCAACCGCCTTTCCATCTCGTCGCTTTCTTCGGTGCGCGCAAAATATTCCGAGATTGCTTGCTGATTGTCCTTCAGGATGTTCACTCCAAAGCGATTTTTCCGCTTCACAAGCGGAAGCAATTGCGCGTTCTCGCTCACGCAGATCAGGATCAGCAGCGGGTCCAGCGAAACGGAGGTGAAGGAGCTCGCGGTCATGCCGTGCACCCGGCCCGGGCCACGCTCGGCGGTGACCACGGTGACTCCGGTGGCGAATTGGCCGAGCGCAAGGCGGAACTCGGATGTGGTAGGGGTTGTGGGCGCCATGGTGGAAGTTTTTGAAGATAGCACAGACCCGGCACAAGGTCGCGCCCCTGCGTCACGTATAATCATCGCCAAGCGGCGAGCTAAAAAGGAGTGCCACGATGGCGCGGAAGATTGCGATTTTGGGGGGCACCGGGCCTGAGGGCTCAGGGTTGGCGAACCGCCTGGCGCGCGCGGGCGAGCACATCGTAATCGGTTCCCGCGAAACATCGCGCGCCCAGCAAACGGCGCAGCAGCTCCGCGCTCGCATTGGTGGCGCGGCGCAGATCGAGGGCGCGGACAACGCTGCGGCCGCGGCCCAGTGCGATGTCGCAGTGCTCACAGTTCCCTTCTCTGGCCAGGCTGCCTTGCTGAAGCAATTGAAAGGCGTGTGGAAACCCGGCACCGTGGTCATTGACACCACGGTACCGCTAGCCGCGACCGTGGGCGGATCGCCCACGCGCATGCTTGGCGTGTGGCAGGGTTCGGCGGCCGAGGCGGCCGCGGAATTGCTGCCCGCGGGAGTCAGCATTGCGGCTGCGTTTCAAAATCTGGGCGCGGAGCTGTTGCTGGGAGAAGCGCCGCTCGATTGCGACGTATTGGTCTGCAGCGACGACGAGAAAGCCAAGCAAGTGGTCATGGACTTGGCGGCAAAAATTTCTGGAGTGCGCGCGTTGAATGGCGGAAAACTGGAGAACGCCCGCATCGTCGAATCGATCACGGCTTTGCTGATCGGCCTGAACATCCGCTACAAAGTCCACAGCGCCGGAGTACGGTTTACAGGCGTGCCAGCCAAATAGTGGGAGAGGTATTGGCTGTCCGTCTTTTCCTTCAGTGGCGGGCCGCTATCCGGCTTCAGCGTGTGCGGCTGCCCTGGCGTTCCAACGCTTTGCGGTCCCACTTCCCGCAGTCAGCCGCTGCGTCGTATGTGCTCTGCAGGAATTCCATCAGCGCAGCCTTCGGAGAGGCCGCAGTTCGCACGTCGTCGTACATAAGCAAAAACTCTTTCATCTGGGGATGATAGAAGGCCGCCTCCGGCCGGACGCGCTGCACTGCAAAACCAGGAGGTTCGGGCGCAGCATACGAATAGAACGCAGGCCCCTTGATGTCCCCTCCACCAGGCCAGAATCCCGCGCTGCTAACTTCGTGCGAATAGGCTTCCCGCGTGATCGAATCTGCGCCCGGCCGCTCCGGCGCCACTCTCCCGGAGAAGCGCGTGACCGCAAGATCGAAGCTTCCCCAGAAAAAATGTACCGGACTGGCCTTTCCCTGAAAGCCAGCGCGAAATTCCTTCAATATTTGATCAACCCACGCCAGGATGCGCCAGAATTTATGCGCGGCCTCCGGATCATATGCCGCGTGAAGACGGTCCTGCTCAAATGGCGTGGGATTGGGCACCTCACACGGCATCGTCCATATGTGCACACTCACGCCTAGCTCCCCCAGCGCGGCCATGAACTTCTTGTAAAATTCCGCAACGCTCTCGGCCACCAGAGCCATGGTTACGACGCGCCCTTCGCTGGTCTCGATCGTGAGCGTGTGCTCGATGAAATCAAAATGCACCTCGATCGCGCGTTGCTCGTACGGCATCGCCGAGGTGGTCATGCCGCGCGCGGTCACGTAGAACGGCACGTTCCACCATTGGTTGACCAGCGGACACAATTTCAGGCGCACTTTCCCGACGATCTGCGTCCACATGTGCAACGTTTCAAGCGTCTCCCTCCAGGAGTCGAAAGGCAACGCAGGCAACGCCTGGTAGTCGCCCGCCCCGCTACGCATGGCTTCTAGTGTCATGACTGGCTCCTCGCAATCAAATTTACACCCGGACGCAACTTCCCGCTTACCGCATTTGGTTTGCAGGAACTCAGGAAGCCGAGGCGGACAGCCAGAAATGGCTGCGGCACTGATATAATGGCGTCATGAAAGCACATGTTTGGGTGATGCCGAAACGCACGGTCCTCGACCCGCAGGGACAAACCATCCAGCACGCTCTTTCCGGGCTTGGGTACAAGCAGGTTCGTGATGTGCGACAGGGGAAATTTTTTGTGCTGAATCTCGATGGCTGGAGCCGCGATGAAGCGCAGTCGCAACTCGAGCGCATTTCCAAAGAAGTGCTCACCAATCCCGTAATCGAGGAATATCGATTTGAGATCGTAGACTAACTTTCCGCGACCCCTCGCGTGCTCGGATTTAGGTTCGAAAACTCCGTGTTACGCTTTCAAGACCAGCTTCTCTCAGGAGAAACCCCGTATGTGCGGAATTGTCGGTTATATCGGGCCGAAGAAGGTCGTTCCTGTCATCATTGAAGGCCTGCGCAAACTGGAATATCGCGGCTATGATTCGGCGGGAATCGCCGTCGTAACGCAAGACGGCAAACTGGAAGTTCGCCGCGCGCCCGGGAAATTGCGCAATCTCGAAGAAGCCCTGCAGAAATCTCCCATCGAAGGCACTTACGGAATCGGCCACACCCGCTGGGCCACGCATGGCCGCCCCACCGAAGAGAACGCGCACCCGCATCGCGACTGCACCGGGCAGATCGTCGTGGTGCACAACGGCATCATCGAAAATTATTTGGAGCTGAAGGAGCAGTTGCAGCGCGAAGGACATAAGTTCGCTACGGAAACAGACACGGAAATCGTCGCGCACCTGGTCGAGAAACATTCCAAAAATGCGCCGCTCGAGGAAGCAGTACGCCGCTCGTTGAAAGAGCTGCGCGGCATTTATTCCCTGGTGTTCATGTCCGCGAAAGATCCGCACAAGATCGTGGCGGCGCGCATGGGCCCCCCCTCGGTCATCGGCCTCGGCGATGGCGAATTTTTCGTGGCCAGCGATATCCCCGCCTTGCTGGAGCACACGCGAGAAATCTTTTTCCTCGCCGATGGCGACATCGCCGTGCTCACGCAGCAAGGCGTCTGCGTGATGGACCACGACGGGCGGCCAGTCAAGCGCCCCGCCCAACACGTCACCTGGGACCCCATCATGGCCGAAAAGGGCGGCTACAAGCATTTCATGCAAAAAGAGATTTTCGAGCAGCCGCGCGCCGTGCGCGACACCCTGCTCGGCCGCATCTCGCAGGACACCGGAAAGATTTTCCTCGACGAAATGCAGATTACCGACCAACAGTTCCGGGAATTCCAGCAAGTGCGCATCGTGGCCTGCGGAACAAGCTGGCACGCCGGCCTGGCCGGAAAATTCATGATCGAGCGGCTGGCCCGCATGCAAGTGGAAGTCGATTACGGCAGCGAGTTTCGCTATCGCGACCCGATTCTCGACGGCAAGACGCTGACCGTGTGCATCAGCCAGTCCGGTGAAACCGCGGACACGCTGGCCGGGCAGCGCGAGGCAAAACTGAAGGGTTCGCCGACGCTGGCGATTTGCAACGTCATGGGCTCGATGGTCACGCGCGAAGCCGCGGGGACAATTTTGACGCACGCCGGCCCGGAAATTGGCGTTGCTTCCACGAAGGCATTTACTTCGCAAATGACCGCGCTGCTGCTGCTGGCCGTGTACCTCGGGCAAATGCGCGGAAAACTGAGCGGCGACGCGGCCAAGAATTTGCTTCAGGAATTCACGCGCATCCCGCACAAGATCGAGACGGTGCTGCAAGGCGACGAAACCGGCCTGTACGAGACTCTGGCGCGCCAATTCTTCCGCAACACGGACTTTCTCTACCTCGGCCGCGGCATTCACTACCCCATCGCCCTGGAAGGCGCGCTGAAGCTCAAGGAAATTTCCTACATTCACGCCGAAGGCTATCCGGCCGGCGAGATGAAGCATGGCCCGAACGCGCTGATCGACGAGAATCTTCCGGTGGTGGTGCTCGCCACTCACGACAAAACCGATCCGGACTCCGTCACCCGCTACGAGAAGAGTGTCTCCAACATCCAGGAGGTGCGCGCGCGCGACGGCATCGTGATTTCCATTGTGACCACCGGCGATCATCTTGCTCGCGAATCGTCGAACCATGTCATTGAGATTCCCCCGGCCCCTGAGTTGCTCGTCCCTATGCTCGAGATCATTCCGCTGCAGCTCCTTGCGTATCACATCGCCGTGCGCCGCGGATGCGACGTAGATCAGCCCCGCAACCTAGCAAAATCCGTCACGGTTGAATGATGCTCTCTGCACCCCTACTTGACGGGATTAATCCGCCTCGATTTCCAAATCTAGCTTCGCTCAACCTCGGTAAAGCAGCGCAGCCTGATTGGCCCTGCTCTCACAGCCACAAGACTTTTTCGGTAAACTAGCCCCATGCTTGCGCGCAACTCGATCGCTTTGTTTCTCGCGGCCGCCTCTGCAGTTTCCGCATGCGCGCAAACTCCTCCCGTGGCGGCGCCCATGACCGCAGCTGCACCGCTGCGCGAAATTCATGTCGACGGCCTGAAGTCCCTGCCTGAGCCGCAGGTTGTCGCCCTTAGCGGTTTGCAATCCGGCGCGCAAGCCGGAAAAGACGATCTGCAAGCCGCCGCGGACAAATTGGTGCAGAGCGGCCTTTTCGCCAAGGTGAGATACAACTTTCAGTCGCGCATCGACAGCCTACTGGTGACTTTCCACGTGGAGGAGGCGCCGCGCATTCCAGCTTACTTCGACAACCTTCCTTGGTTCGCCGACAGCGAGCTCAACGACGCCATTCGCGCCAAGCTGCCCTTTTATAACGGTGCGCTCCCCGAAGCGGGCGCCGTGGTTGACGTAGCCGCCGACGCCGTGGGGCAATTTCTTGTGACCCATGGTCTGCAGGCCGCCGTCGAGCACCAGGTTGCGCCCAATCCCATTGGTGACGGCAGCGTGCAACTCTTCCGCATCACTGCGGAAGCCTTGCACATCGCGGGAGTCGAGTTCAGCGATCCCGCGCTCAATTCCTCGCCACCCGTTCGCCAGCAGCTCCCTGAATTACTCGGCAAGCCGTATTCACGAATGGCGATCGACACGTTCCTGACCGAGCAGATTCGTCCAATATTTCTGCAAAAGGGTTTTCTGCGCGCGAAACTTGGTCCGCCGGAAGTGCGCCTGACGGGAAACCCAAACAAAAAGCTGCCCGAGCAAATTCCCGTCTTCGTGCCGGTGAATCCCGGCGCGGTGTATCACTGGAAAGGCGTCGAGTGGAGCGGGAACGAGGTGCTGTCGTCCATCACCCTGACCAAGAGCGTCGGGTTGAAATCCGGTGATGTTGCCGACGGCATGGCCATTGAAGCAGGTTGGGATGGCGCGCGCGAAGAATACGGACGGCACGGCTACATGCAGGCAAGAGTCGACCCGGCGGCGTCGTACGACGATGCGGCGCACACCATTGCGTACACCGTGCGCATCGTTGAAGGAAAGCCGTTCCGCTTCGGATCCATGGTAATCACCGGGTTGTCCGTGAACGCGGAAAGACATCTGCGCGAAGCGTGGCCGATTCCACAGGGCGCGCAGTTTGACAAGGCCAAGTTCGAAGACTTTTTGACCAAGCTGCAAGCGCACTCGCCGGACATTTTCAAGGATCTGCCCATACACTACGACGAAGTGGGCCACTGGCTGCAGCCGGACGAGGCCAAGGGCACGATCGACGTGCTCCTCGATTTCAAGTAATCGCCGCCCCTTTCAAGTTTCGGGTTGAGCTTTTCGGACCCGCGATGCATCTTAACCGTGCGCTGCAATTTCCCCTTACCGCGACGATACCGACGGATTTGAGGGGTTGAGCAACTGCATCAGGTCTCGCGCCTGGGTATTAGCGGGGTCCAAACGAAGAGCCATCTCGGCGTCGGCACGGGCTAATGCTGTCTCACCCCCCTTATAGCGGAGGACGGCGCGGGTTGCCCACGCGGGCGCGTACCCTGGGGATTCCGAAATTTCGCGATTCAAAAGGTCCAGCGCGCCATCCAGGTGATCGGTTTGCATATATAGTGTCGCCAGATTGACGGCAATTGCATCGTAGGCGGGATTGTTGCGCTCGATCATATGAAACGCGCGCTCCATCATTCGGCCCGCTTCTTGGTAATTGCCCTGCCAGGACTCCAGCAGCCCATAAATGGCCAAAGCCTCGGCGTAGCCTGGATAAATTTGAAGCGCGGTCTGAAGCTCGTTGCGGGCCAGATCGAACCGTTTAGCCTCGATGTATCTGTGCGCAAGGCTTAGGTGCATTTTGGCGCTTCCAGGCACGGCCCGGACCGCGGCGGTGGCGAGTGTTAGATTGTCTTTCCAGTCGCGGTTGCGCATCACAGTGCGCAGTCCGAGCACCGCGACGAAAGCGGTTAACACTCCGAGTGCGAGCTTTCGTTGGCGTTCCTGCAGCCAGTTCCACGCTAGCGCGACTAGCAGGCAAAAACCCGCCGAAGGAAAATACGCAAGGCGCTCGCCCATGATCGTTCCTACCGGGATCAAAATGTTGGCCGTAGTTGCGAATCCGGCCAGATATATGCCGCCCGCCAACACCAATCCGTTTTGCCGTTTCCGCACCGCCCATATCCACCCGCCCGCGGCCGCTAATGCCGCAATCACCCAAGGCAGCGTGTGGCGCAGACCGTTGCGCAGATCGTGAAGCGCATTGAAAATTCTCGGCGCGGCAGGAATCGAGGCGAGTGGATTATCCAACGCCGAGATGTCTGGACCGAAGCGGCCTCCTTGGACTTTCCAAAGTACGCCCAGGTATAGCAGGGTGATACCAGCGATGCGCCAATAGCGGAAAATGGGCTTCCACTGGCGGCGTGCGTAATCCCCGATCAGTGCTAACGGCAAAAAGACCACGGCGGATTCCTTAGAGAGGAGCGCCAGCACGAAACACATCAACGCGGTGATCTCGCGGTCATGCAGGTGTAGAAGCCACGCGGCGATCAAGAATCCGGCAGCTAGTAACTCGGCGCGTCCGACAATGGAGGCCACCGCCTCGGTGTGAATGGGATGTACGGCAAACAGCAAGGCGGTCGTGAAAGCTATCGCCTTCCCGTGTCGCAACGACTGCAAAGCTGTTTGCAGTAGCAGGTACAAGAGCAAGGTGACTGCCGCATGTAGCACCAGATTAACTACGTGAAACCCAAGCGGCCGACCCTTACCAATTTTCCAGTCCAAAGCGAAGGTGCCGAACGTCACAGGCCGAAATACGTTAGTAATTTTGTGCGGCGTGAATAGCGTCCGCAACGAAGGGTGGGTCACTTGAGGATTGCGCACGATGTACAAGTCGATGTCGTCCATCGTGAATGCGTTCACCAGCGTATTGCCATACGCAAACACCACGATTGCTAACAGCAGGCCTATAAAGAGACGTTCCTTCACCTTCTCGTCAGGCGCTTGCCCAAGTATTTGCGATGGTTGCCGGAGTCCCATTTCTTTAGCTCGGAATCACGCCGAAAATGTTGCGAAAGCTGGGCACGGGCGCCCAAAATTTAATAGTGCACGCAGTGAGCGTGGTTTGCGGGGGAAAACTTTCGAGGGGCGTAGCGATATTGTCAACTTGAAGCGCAACCAGAACCGGCGGGTGCGTTATACTGATTCACGATGACCGCATTCGTTCCAATTCGCGGTGGTGCAAATTCCGGTGTTTCGCCTGAACAAAAAGAAACTTCGCTCCTCGCGTGTCTTGCCGATTCCGGCTCTCTGATCGTGGCGCTCTCGGGCGGCGCCGATTCCGCTTACCTGGCGTGGGCCGCGCAACGTGCGCTCGGCAACCACGCTCTTTCGGTCACCGCACTGTCGCCGAGCTTTTCGGCGCATGACCGCGCCGCCGTCGACGAATTCGTCCGCGCCTTTCAAATCCATCACGAATTCGTCGAAACGCACGAGATGGAAAATCCCGCGTACCGCGCGAATGCCGCCGACCGCTGCTTTTACTGCAAGGACGAGCTCTTCTCCGTGCTTGATGCAATCGCGCAGCAGCGCGGTTTCTCCGCAACGGCTTATGGTGTCAATGCCGACGACACGCTTGATTTTCGCCCCGGCCATCGCGCCGCCAACGAGCATCGCGTGCTGGCCCCGTTGCTCAATGCCGGCTTGTGCAAATCAGAAATCCGTCACCTGTCGCGGCGCGCCGGCTTGCCCACTTGGGACCGCCCCGCCTCGGCGTGCCTCGCCTCCCGCGTGCCCTACGGCACGGAGGTCACTCCCGAGCGCCTTACGCTGATCGAACGCGGCGAAGCGGCTCTTCGCGAACTCGGCTTCCGGCAATTCCGCGTGCGGTTGCATGACAAGCTGGCCCGCGTCGAAATCGCTCCCGAAGAGATGGACCGCGCTTTCTCGCAGAAAACCAGCGCCGCGATTTCGCAGGCGCTGAAGCGCGTGGGCTTCACCTATGTCGCGCTGGACCTCGAAGGCTACCGCCAAGGCTCGCTGAACGAAACGCTGCCGCAGCCAAAACGCTCTTGAGCGCATCCCGCGTTCGGAACATAATTCCGCACATCCGCGTATCTTCCTTAGACACGCTTTGGACTGTGGTTGCAGGCAAGCGCCTTTCGCCCTGAACTCGCATGGAGGAATGATGAGACATCGCAATTTCGCGGCCCTGCCCGGCTTACTGTTTGCCGCCTTGGCCGGCGCGGGCTGCACGATGGGGCCATCGGTCAGCGGCAGCTTCGACCGCACGCTCAGCGTAAGCGGACCGACTCGCCTGGAGCTCACCAACACTTCCGGCGACGTCTCCATCACCGGCAGCGCCGACGGCAAAGTGCATGTCCATGCAGACGCCCACGCTTCCGGCATGGGTTTCGAGAGCCCCGAGAAGCGCCTTAATGAACTGCTCGCTAATCCACCTGTCGAACAGCGCGGCAGCACGATTCATATCGGGGAAGAGATGCGCCGCCTGCGCAATGTCAGTGTCTCCTACACGATCGAAGTTCCGCACGATACGGAAGTTGCCTCTTCCGTGCTCTCTGGCGCGCAAACGATTCAAGATGTGCGCGGCCCGGTAAAAGCGGAGGCGGCGTCCGGCTCCATTCGCGTGAGCCACATCGAGCGGCAGACCCAGCTTTCTACACTGAGCGGCTCGATTCGCGCCGACGGTATCGGCGACGACATCCGCGCCAACAGTGCTTCCGGCACCGTCACCGTCTCCAATATCAAGGGCGATGTGCGCATCAGCGCGCTTTCCGGCTCCACGCAAATCAGCAAGCCGGGCGGTCGCGTGGATGCCTCGACTGCTAGCGGCTCGGTCGACGTGGAAGGCGCCACCGGCGACGTAAAAGCGCATGCCGCATCCGGCCGCGTGAACGTGCAGGGCAATCCTGGCGCAAGCAGCTACTGGGATCTCAAGACCGCCTCCGGCAGCGTGATACTAGGCGTGCCGGCCAGCGCAAATTTTCATTTGGCCGCGGAGGCCGTTTCCGGCGAAATCAAGACGGACATTCCCGTGATAGTTGAAGAGCAAGGCAAGCATTCCCTGCGTGCGCGAGTTGGTAACGGCAACGGCGGCCGCATCGAAGTCCACACCGTCTCCGGCGAGATTCGCTTGCGCGTTTCGTAATCGCGAGTTTGATCTCTTCGCGTCGCATAACCGCACAACACATTGTCATCCCGAACCTGCCTGCCGCAGGCAGGCGAAGTGAGAGACCTGCTTTTCTCGGCTTTCCGGGTGCTATCTCGGTGAAAACTCTTTCATCGGAAACTCCGCTGCCACATCTCGCGCGGCCAAAATCGTATTCACATGAATGCGCACGGTGTCTTCAACCTGCCTGGCGTAGCCGCCGGCCAGCGCGGTCGCCACAGGAATGCCCCGGCGGCGTGCTTCCTCAAATACCCTGCGATCGCGCTCCTTCAATCCTTTCTTTGTCAAAGACAATCCGCCCAGTTGATCTTCGCAGAATGGGTCCGCGCCCCCCACGTAAAACAAAAGCTCGGGGCGAAAGTCATCGAGCGCCTGTTGCACAGCAGGCAGCAGTGCGCCGAGATATTCAAAGTCGTCGGCGCGATCCATCATATGTAGATCGATGCTCGATGGCGGTTTGTGCGCGGGATAATTGTTTTCCTGGTGGATGGAGATCGTGAACACGGAAGAGTCTCCGTGAAAAATGGCCGCGGTGCCGTTGCCGTGATGCACGTCGGTATCAACGACGATGGCCTTGCGAATCGCGCCATCCGCCTGCAAGCGCCGGATTGCCACGGCCACGTCGTGGATCGCGCAGAAACCTTCGCCATGATCGGGGTAAGCGTGATGAAATCCGCCGCCCAGGTTTGCGCCGAAGCCGTCGCGCAACGCGCATTGCGCGGCGAGAATCGATCCTCCCGCGGCGAGCCACACCGCGTCCACAAGTTCGCGCGAGTACGGAATCTCCAGCAGCATCACTTCGCTGGCCGTGAGGGTGCCGGTCTTTAATTTGCGTACCCATTCCAGAGTGTGCACGCGCAGGATGTCTTCGTCCGCCGCGGGTTCTGGCTGCGCAAAATCCTCACGCGCGGCAATCTTTTCGGCAATCAGCGCTTCTGCAATCAGCCGGAATTTCTGCGACGGAAAAACATGCGGCCCCAGATTCAAATCGTATTTTTCGTGGTAGACAACCTTGAAGGGCAACATCTGCTTGGCGAATCTGTCTTGGCTTTCCGCTCGGCGAATCTCAGCGTACTCAGCGTCTCTGCGTTGTCTTTCTTTCCTCTTCTAGTTTTCGCGTTCCAAAATAAAATCCGGCAACGTCCGCAGCGCCCGCGCGTACTCCGAGTCGCCGTGCCCGTTGAGACAGGCCTTGGCGCGATGTGCATACTCATGCGCCAAGTTGCGTGCCCGGTCGAGCGCGCCGGATTCCTGCACCAACGCAACAATCGTCTCCGGCCGCACGGAATCAAACTCTTTTTCCTGGAGTACCCGCGCCACTAACTCCCGGGCATCGCGATGCCCATTCTCCATGGCATAAATCAGCGGCAGCGTAACCTTCCCCTCTTTCAAATCGCTCAGCACCGGCTTGCCGAGCTGCTCCGCCGACGCCGTAAAATCCAGCAGGTCATCCACCAACTGAAAAGCAAGTCCCGCATAGCGGCCATATTCTGCGAGTGCCTCTTCGCCAGCTAATTCCAGGCCGCCAAGCACCGCGCCCAAGCGCGCGCAGCCGCTGAAGAGACATGCCGTCTTGTAAGTAGCCAGGCGCAGTGCATCCTCTTCGGTCACGTCGATGCGGCCGATCTTTTCCAGCTGAATCAGCTCGCCTTCCACCATTTTTTGCGTGAGGTCGATCAGAATGTCCAGGATGCGGAAATTGCGTTCTTCGAGCGCCATCTGAAACGAGAGCATATACAGCCAGTCGCCCGCCAGCACGCTGCGATGATTGCCCCATCGCGAATTTGCCGAAGGCCGCCCGCGCCGCGTGTTGGCGCTGTCGATCACGTCGTCATGAATCAGCGTGGCGCTGTGCAGCAGCTCGACCACGGCGCCCAGGCGAATCGCGCCCTCGCTGTTGCTTCGGCCCGCGTAGCGCGCGGAAAGGAGCAGGAGCGCCGGGCGCAAACGTTTGCCGCCGCCGCCCAGGAGATAGCTGGTGATTTCGGAAACGGGCTCGAACGCAGCGGAGGTTTGCCGCGTCAGCTCCTGCTCCACCAGAACAAGGTCGTCCCGGACGAGGTCAAAAATTTCCCTGGCCGTCAGCAGTGCGATGATTTTCTCCCTGGCCTGCTTCGATCCTGTGTCAGCTGGCATCGGACAATATCATGCGCAAGCGCGCGCGGTGCGAATTATTGCCGTTCCGCCGCGGCGGATTTTGCCGGCAAGCCTGCAGTCAGGCCGAAAAAACGCCGGAAGTTCCCTGCCGTCGCCAGCGCAACTTCTTCCGCGGCTAAGTTTCTCACACTACCGATAGCCTTGGCCACCTCGCCAACGTAAGCCGGCTCATTGCGTTTGCCGCGATACGGTTGCGGCGCCAGGAACGGAGAGTCCGTCTCAATCAAAAGATTCTCGAGCGGCAAAGCTTTCGCAACGTCGCGAAGATTCTGCGCTTTCGGATACGTCGAATTCCCCGCAAAGGAAATCATAAACCCCATATCGAGCCCGCGCTTGGCATCTTCCAGCGTGCTGGTGAAGCAGTGCAGGATGCCGCCGAGCCCAGTCGGCTTCCAGTTTTTCTCGAGAAGATCGAGGCAATCCGTCCATGCGTCACGGCAATGAATGACGATCGGCAACCTCGCCTTCGCGGCCAGGTCCATCTGGTCGCGAAACACACGCTGCTGCAGATCGCGCGGCGAATGGTCATAGAAATAATCAAGCCCAATCTCGCCGTAAGCGATGACGCGAGGGTGCCGAGCCAATTTCGCAAGCTGCTCGAGATGTGCCGGCGTAAGTTCCTTCGCCTCGTGAGGATGCGTGCCCACTGTCGCATAAATCCAGTCGTGTTGCTCGGCAAAAGGGATTGCCGCGTCCAGCTTCTGCGGCCCCGGCCCAGAACCAATCGCCAGCAACGTGCTGACGCCGGCCGCGCGCGCCCGCTCGAGCATGGCATCGCGATCCTCCGCAAACTGCGGAAAATCAATATGCGCATGCGAATCAATCAATTCCATGTCTGTGGCACAGCCAATTCTGGCTGTGCTCTTCGCATCCGGAATGTTCATCACAAATGGAAGCCAATCACTTCAATCGGGCGCCGACCTCGACGTCTTCGGTGAAGGCGGCGAGCACCGGTCGCCCTTCCGGCCCAACGCTGGCCGCAACGATCATTCCGTTGGATTCGACGCCGCGAAGCTTGCGCGGCGCGAGGTTCACCACCACGACCACTTTGCGGCCGACCAGCGATTCCGGCTCGTAGAATTGCGCGATGCCCGCGCAAATCTGGCGCACTTCGCTGCCGATGTCGACCATGAGCTTCAGCAGCTTGTCCGCGCCAACGATGCGCTCGGCCGTTTTGATCTGCCCCACGCGCATCTCGACTTTCGCGAAATCTTCAATGGCGATTTTTTCGGGAGCGGTCTGCGCCGCCGCGCCCGACGGGCTTGCCACCGTGCCGCCGCTTGCCGGAGGTTCCGCTACTGGCTTCTGAGGTTCGCTTTCCATCGCTTCCATCCTCTCCACAGCTTCCTGTTTTTCCACACGCGGAAAAAGCGTTTCCGCTTTTGCAATTTTCACTCCCGGCTTAATCGTTCCAAACTCCAGCGCGTCAATTCCCTGCTCTCCCACGGAGCCGTTCTGCCCCAATGATTTCCAGAGCCTCTCCGTCGCGTTGGGAATCACCGGATGCGCCAGCACCGCAACCACGCGCAGCGTATCGGCGGCAATCCACAGCACGGTTTCCAGTTGCGCGCGCTTGGCGGGATCTTCCGCCAGCACCCACGGCTTTTGCTCTGAAATCAGCAAATCCACGTCGGTGATCAGCCGCCAGATTTCTTCCAGCACGCGTGTAAATTGATATTGCTCATAGAAGGCGTGAACCTGCTGAATTTTCTCCGGCACGCGCCACGGTGCAAGAGAACCAGACAGCTCCCCGCTGCCCTTGGGCAGCGCACCGCCGCAGTACTTCTCGATCATGGTTAACGTGCGGCTGGCGAGATTGCCGAGGCCGTTCGCGAGATCGCTGTTGTAGCGCTGCACCAGCGCGTCGTAGCTAAAATTTCCGTCCTGGCCGAAAACTGTTTCGCGCAGCATGTAGTAGCGCAGCGCGTCCATTCCCAGCACCTGCGCAATGGGACGCGGCAGGACCACGTTGCCCTTGGACTTGCTCATCTTGCCGGCATCAATCAGGAACCAGCCGTGCGCCCAGACCTGCCTCGGCAACGGGAGACCAGCGGCCATCAGGAACGCTGGCCAGTACACGGCGTGGAAGCGAATGATGTCTTTGCCCACCAGATGCAAATCCGCCGGCCAGAAACCGCGCCGTTCATACTCTGGTCCGCCAACTGCGCTCAGGTAAGCCGTCAGCGCGTCGAACCAGACGTAAAAAACGTGCTTCTCTTCGCCGGGGACGGGAATGCCCCAGCGACTCGACGTGCGCGTAATGCTCAGATCGCGAAGGCCGCCTTCGACGAAGCTCAGAATTTCGTTGCGCCGCGTTTCCGGCTGAATAAAGGTCGGATTCTTCCTGTACAAATCCAGCAACGGTTGTTGGAACGCGGAAAGTTTGAAGAAATAGTTTTCTTCGGTGACCGTCTCGGTCGGCCGGCCGCAATCGGGACAATTTTCGCCGGGTTTTACGTCCACATACGCGTTGTCGTAGATGCAGTACTGACCTGTGTAGTGCCCGGGATAAACGAAGCCATTTTCGCGGAACAACTTGAACAGCCACTGCACCGTGCGCGCGTGACGCACTTCGGTGGTGCGAATAAATTCATCTGCGGGAACGCCGAGCTCCTCCCACAGCGCGCGCCACGCTTCGGCCATCCTGGCGACAAACTCCGATTCCGGGACGCCAGCCTTCTGCGCGGCGCGTTCGACATTGACGCCGTGCTCGTCCGTGCCGGTGGTCATCACGACTTCGTAGCCCTGCATGCGCTTGTAGCGGCGCACGGTGTCAGCTACAACGGTGGTATACGTGTGGCCGATGTGGGGCAAGCCGTTCGTGTAGTAGATCGGCGTGGTCAGATAGAATTTGGGTTTTGCTTGCGCCATTTGTCCGTTATCAGTTGTTCGTTACTTGCTGCCTTCATAGCTGCGCAGCGCTTCGTTGATTACACGCTGCAGCGGCACATTTTTTTCTTCCGCCAGCTTGCGGCAATCGTCGTATTCGGGAGCGACGTGCAGGATGCGTCCGTTCACGCGCGACAGCTTGACGCGCACCTCGCCGAAGCTCGTGGTCACTTTAACGAACTCGCGCGGGAGGACACGCCGTTGCGCCGAATGCGCGCGCAGGCCGAAAGTTGTCGTCTCCGCGAAAATCAGCGACATCAGCGCTTGCGCATCCGCCGGCTGGCACAACACCGTGAGGAGCGTGCCGGGCCGGTTCTTTTTCATCTGCACGGGCGTTGTAAAAACGTCCAGCGCACCTGCGGCCAGTGCTTTCTCCTGAAAGTAGCCGTAAATCTGCGGATTCATGTCGTCGAGATTGGCTTCGATGATGGTGATTTCCTGGTCGTATCCCGGGACCATTTTTTCCGCCGTTTCGCCAATCATGATGCGCAGCACGTTGGGCTGGCCTTCCAGATCGGCGGCGCCTGCGCCGTAACCGATGGCGGAAACGCTCATCGGCGGCTGAGGACCGAACGAATCGCACAGCGTTGCGATAATCGCTGCACCGGTTGGCGTCACGAGTTCGCGTTGCACTCCGTTGGAGTACGTCGGCTTGCCTTGCAGCAAATTCGCCGTAGCAGGCGCGGGTACCGGCAAGACCCCGTGCGCCATCTTCACCGTGCCGCCGCCCACATTCAGCGGCGAACATGCAAACTGCTCGATGCCGAGCGCGTGGAAGCCGATGCACGCGCCGACAATGTCCACGATAGCGTCCACCGCACCAACTTCGTGAAAATGGATTTTTTCGATGGGCACATCGTGGACGCGCGCTTCGGCCTCTCCCAGCTTCTGGAAAATGGCGGAAGCGCGATCGCGCACCAGGGACGCCAAATTTGAATCCCGCAGAATCTGCAAAATGGCGCTCAGCGGGCGATGTTTTTGCTTGTCTTCGGTCTTCACGCGCGCGCACGTGGCGGCCATGCCGTTCTTCCATACTTTTTCGGCGGCCAATTCCCATCCCGGCACCTGCAGGCCGCGCAACTCCTCGCGCAGACGCACGAGATCGCAGCCGGCGTCGAGCAGCGCGCCGAGAGTCATGTCGCCGCTGATGCCCGAAAAGCAATCAAAATATGCGAGTTTCATGGGAGTACGCCGCCGCGCGGTAATGTCAGGCCCGCAAGAAATGTGTCCGACGGGAGCATTTCGATAGTATCGGCGGCACTGCGGGGTGTCAAATCTAGGATGGCGACGCCGCCCCCTCCCCCCCACTTTCCCGGATCTGCGGAATCTAAAGGACTTGCAGGACACTGCAACTGGATCTGCACATTCTAATGGAGTTACACACCTAACTGAACGAGTCACAAAAGCTGAGGGATGTGGCCGGAGGCAGGTGAAGGCAGTAGGCGCAAATCCACCGAAGACAGATTAACAGAAACGCGTATCCTTGTCAAGAATTTAATCTTTTGGTAAATGATTGAAACGGCGGGAGTTGTACCCGAGACAAACTAGGGAGGAGAGCACTGTCCGGCAGACTGTCTAAGAAATACCGGCGCGCATTTGTCGAGCTTTGACCGTACACGGGCACGTCTCTATACTGTGGTGCCCTACTGGCTTGGGAACTGACTGAGGCTTCGTGTGTATCTAGAGATCGCAGCAAGGCTCCGCGACGCGCTCGCGAAACATATTCGGGCGAAGTATGGCGTGGAGCTGCCCATCGTGCTGGAGCGGCCGCCGAAGATCGAGTTCGGCGAAGCAGCTTCGCCGGTGTGCTTTGAGCTGGCCAAGCGACTCAAGAAAGCCCCACGGCAGATTGCGCAGGAAATTCAGAATGCGCTGCCGGTTGTCCCGGGCATCGCAAAGTTAGAAGTGGCCGGAGCGGGCTATTTGAATGCGTATTTTGATCGCGGGGTGTTTTGGGATGCTGCGAGGAGCGAAGCGAAAGCAGCCATTCCTAAGAAGGACAGCCAGGATTGGCTGTCCCACAAGATTATTGTGGAGCACACGAGCATTAATCCGAACAAGGCGGCGCATATCGGACATGTGCGGAACGCCGTGCTGGGCGACACGATGGCGCGTACGTTGCGACATGCGGGACACAACGTGCAGGTGCAGAACTATATCGATAACACGGGCGTGCAGGTCGCTGACGTGGTCATTGGTTTTTTGCACATGGAGAAGCGCACGCCGGTCACCGTGAAAACGTTGGCGATGGAGCCACGCTTCGATTATTACTGCTGGGATTTGTATGCCAAAGCTACGCAATTTTTTGCGGAGGACAAGGAGCGGGCCGCGCAATTGCGCGGGGAGACGCTGAAAGCGATCGAGGAAGGGCGAGGCGAGGAAGCGGAAGTTGGGCAAGTGGTGGCGGACGCGGTGGTCAGTTGCCATCTGCGGACTATGGCGCGGCTGGGGATTTTTTATGAGCTGCTGGCGCGCGAGAGCGAGATTTTGCATTTGCATTTTTGGGACTTGGCTTTTGCCAAGCTGAAGGAATCGGGAGTGATCCAGTTTGTCAGATACGGGAAGATGGCGGGGTGCTGGATCATGCCGTGGAAAGACGAAGAAACTTCAAGAATTAACACAGAGGACACGGAGAGCACAGAGGGCACGGAGACGGCAGAAGACGAGAATACGCAGGACAAGATTATTGTGCGGTCGAATGGGACGGTCACTTATGTTGGGAAGGATATTGCGTACCAGCTTTGGAAGTTCGGGCTGCTGGGCAAAGATTTTCATTACGCGAAATGGCCGAAAGCGCCGGAGGGTGAAGAGGTTTGGGCGACGACGAGCGGCAAGAATGACCCGAGCGCTCCGCCGTTTGGAGCGCCGGCGACGGCGGTCTACAACGTAATCGATACTCGGCAAGCGTACTTGCAGGACGTGGTCGCGCAAGGCTTGCGGGGCTTGGGGCACGGCGAGGCGGCGGAAAATTCAATTCATTTGTCGTATGAGATTGTGGCGCTGACGCCGCGCTGCGCAGCCGAAATGGGATATGAATTGTCGCCGGAGGAAGCGAAAAAACCGTATGTGGAGGTGAGCGGACGCAAAGGCTTCGGCGTGAAGGCTGACGATTTGATCGACCGGCTGGAAGCCGCGGCGGTCGCGGAAGTCCAACAACGCCACGCAGAGATGAGCGCGGAGGAGCAAAAGCGAACCGCGCATGCGATTGCCGTGGGTGCGCTGCGATTTTTCCTGCTGAAGTTCACGCGCAACGCGATCATCGCATTCGATTTTGCAGACGCGCTGAGCTTTGAAGGGGAGACCGGACCGTATTGCCAGTACGCGGTGGTGCGCATCCGTGGAATTCGCCGCAAGGGCGTGGAAGCCGGCGCGACACGTGTGGCGGTGGCTCCGGAAACCGCGCAGAAGCTGTTAGCCGGCGCGGAAGGCAACGGATTGTGGGAAGTATTGTTGGCAGCGGGATCGTTGGATTACGCGGTGGATGCAGCGATCGGCGCGCGGGAGCCGGCATTTGTCGCAAAATATGCGTTTCAGTTGGCGCAGGCGTTCAACAATTTTTATCACAAGCACCATATTTTGTCGGAGATGGATGCGGAGAAGCGCGCGTTCTTGTTGGGATTGACCGAGATTGTGGAACGGCAGTTGGTGAAGGCATTGTCCTTGTTGGGGATTGAAGCGCCGGATAAGATGTGAGCGATGGAAGTTATTTCCGTTCCCTTTCGCTTACTTCTTTACGCGCTCGAGCAACATATAAGTGTGATCGGTATACTTTTCCGTATGGAACGTAGTTGGTCTATCGCCGTCCATTCCAAAGCAGACCTTGAGCGTATCGCCTTTCAATTCGTAAATGCCAACTTGGTGACGACTGTTCAAGATGTCCATACGAGCGGGAACAAAATTCGTGTCAATTGTAAAGCGCGTCGGTGCTGAACCGGTGATTGACACCGATTCACGCGAAAACACCAAGATTAGTTTTTCCAGCATTCCTGGCGGGGGCGGCTTCGCCGTTCGATGTCGCCTGCACTGCTCGCCATTTCCCCTGCAAGGTGGTTCGGTCCTGCTTCTCATCGCAGGTCGAGAACGGAGCGGAAAGCAACAGAACTAAAAAGCCAACGAGAAGCCTCGGCGAACGCAACCCGCACCTCCACAAATAGCAGTTAGAATCTTTCTTAC
>Ga0137418_10001831_pt1 | contig 19449 bp, 18 predicted proteins | sample CZODoug3_1_2_16f_FD_122242 | JGI IMG/M metagenome (GOLD analysis project Ga0137418, IMG submission 122242) | Vadose zone soil fungal communities from Angelo Coast Range Reserve, California, USA - CZODoug3_1_2_16fungal (Hybrid Assembly) | ecosystem: Environmental > Terrestrial > Soil > Vadose...
CGAAATCCCTACTACTGGAAGGCCGACGAACACGGAAATCGGTTGCCCTACTTGGACGAGATTGTTTTTTTGTTCGTGCCGAGCGCGGACGCGCAAGTCCTGCGATTCGAATCGGGTGAGACCGATATGATCAGCCGGCTGGGCGCGGAGAACTTTGCCGTGCTATCACGGCAAGCCCGCGATTACGCGATGGCCGATGCCGGCCCGGGCTTGGAGTACAATTTTCTTTTTTTCAATTTGAATGACTTGAGCGAAAAGGCGCGAGCAGAAATGGCGCGCAAGCAAAGCTGGTTTCGCTCCGAGAAATTCCGCCTAGCGGTATCGCTAGCGATCGATCGCGAAGCGATTGTCCGGCTGGTCTATCAGGGGCGCGGGGCCCCGCTATGGGGCCCGGTCACGCCGGGGAATGCGCGGTGGGCAAACGCAGCGATTCGATATCCAGGCCGCTCGCTGGACAAATCGCGTCAATTGCTCGCCGAAGCTGGTTTTCGATTGGCAAACGCTGGCAACGGGGAACCGAAACTCGTTGACCCGGATGGCAAGCCCGTGGAGTTTTCAATCGTTACCAGTTCGTCGAATGCGGACCGTGCGAAGATGGCGGCATTAGTCGAAGACGATTTGAAGCAGCTCGGAATAAGCGTGCAAGTAGTACCGCTGGAGCTTCGCTCGCTGATCGATCGCGTCACGCAGACGAAAGAATACGACGCCTGCGTGCTAGGAATCGCCAGCTTCGATGCCGATCCCAACTCAGATATGAACGTCTGGCTCTCCAGCGGAGGCATGCATCTCTGGAATCCCGCACAGAAACACGCCGCGACCGAATGGGAAGCGGAGATCGATCGCTTGATGGAGCAGCAACTGACGGCGACAAACAATGCCCAGCGCAAGAAGCTTTATGATCGCGTGCAAGAAATCCTGGCGGAACACCAGCCAATGATTTTCCTGGCCAGCCCGGACATTCTCGTAGGCGCGAAGAAAAACGTTGGCAACTTTCATCCCGCGGTGCTTGAGCCGTACGTGCTGTGGAATGTGGAGCAGTTGTATCGGAGAACCGAAGCGGAGAATGCCCGTCGATGAGCCCGACGACCCCAGTGCGCGCGGCAGCAGGCGAAAGCCCGGCCCGCGCATGGGACAACACGCGGCTGGTTGCGGAATGCCTGCGCGGGAATGAGCAAGCTTGGTCGCGGCTGATTGACAAGTACAAGGCCCTGATCTATTCGATCCCGGTGAAGTACCGCTTGCCTCCGCATGAAGCGGCGGACGTCTTTCAAGCCACCTGCGCGGAGTTGCTGGTGCGTTTGCCGCAGTTGCGCGACCCGGAAGCGCTCCCCAAATGGCTGATGCAAGTTGCCCATCATGAATGCTATCGATGGAAGCGCCAGCAGCAGCGCATGATAAGCCGCGACGCCGAGCCCGATTTTCCGGAACCGCAGACGCCGGCGATCGCCGAAAGCATTCTGCAGCAAACGCAAGAAGAGCAGATGCTGCGCGATGCGATGAACACCTTATCGCCACAATGCCGTCGATTGGTCGAATTGCTTTTCTTCGAGACGCCCGCGCGTCCCTACGCCCAAGTGGCCAAGGAACTGGGACTGGCAGTCGGATCGATCGGATTCACCCGGCAAAAATGCATAGACCGCCTGCACCGCCTGCTCGATAAATCGGGTTTTCGCTGATGGCCACCAAGACCGTCAGCAAAGTATCCGAGGCCGAGTTGGTCTCGGAGCTAGGCGCTTTGCAAGAGGAATCCGCTCGCCGCAAATTTCTCACTGGCCATAAATCGCTGCTTCGCTCGGAAGTAGTCAAGCGGCTTGCTCCGTTGGTAGTGGAAAGAATCCGCGTCGATACCAAACAGGCCCTGCTCCTTTCCGAAGGAACTCTGCTCATTGCGCGCAGGCTGCGTCGCAAAGAAGAGATTGCCCTTGCGCTGCGCGCCAAGGCCAACGCTCTGTTTGCCTCGGACGATAACCTGGGTGCTGTCGAACACCATGACCAAGCGTTCAAAATTTATGAAGCACTGAAAATCTGGAGGGAGGCCGCGCGCACGCTGAACAATTCCATCCAGCCGCTCATCCTTCTCGGAGAATACGACCGCGCCTTCGCAGCTTCCGAACAAGCCCGGCAAATCTTTACGCAGCTAGGAGAAGAGCGTCGCCTCGCCAGCCTGGACAATAACGTCGGCAACATTTTCCATCGTCAGGATCGTTTTGAAGAGGCCCTCGCCCACTACGAGCGCGCCTGTAAAGCGCTCACCGCCTTCGAAGATTGGGAGCACGTCGCCGTAACACTGCACAACATGGCCATGTGCCTGATTAACCTGAACGATTTTCCGCGTTCTTTGGACTGCTACCAGAAGGCGCGCGAGCTTTGCATCCGTTACGATCTGCCGCGCCTCCGCGACCAAGCTGACTACAACATCGCCTATCTCTATTATTTCCGCGGGGAATACAGCCGCGCCATCGAAATGCTCCTCGCCACCCGGCGCTCTTGTGAAACCAGCGGCGACGTATATCGTTTCGCGCTTTGCCATCTCGACCTCTCGGATATCTACCTGGAATTGAACTTGAGCGAAGAAGCTCGCGAAATGGCCCACGAGGGATTCCAGCGTTTTGAGAAGCTGAACATGGGCTACGAAGCCGCGAAGACGCTGGCGAATGAAGCTACGGCGTTGGGGCAACAGGGCAAGACCGTGCAGGCGTTAGAGCGGTTTGCCAAGGCTCGCGAAATGTTTGCGCGCGAAAAGAACCTGGTGTGGCCGTGGCTGCTGGATTTGTATCAGGGCTTGCTGCTGTTTCACGAAGGACGATATTTCGAGGCTCGCAGGTTGTGCGCGGCTGCGGTGGAATTCTTCGACGGAACACCGCTGACAGGAAAAGCGCTGTTGGCGCGGCTATTGCTCGCACGGATTGCGCTGCAAGTCGGCGATTTGGCGGCCGCAGAAGCAGAAACGAACGCAGCAGTTGCCAAGCTTTCCAATGCGCAGGCGCCCGTGCTGGTCTACCAGACGCACCTGTTGCTGGGGCAAATTGCCGCAAGCCGCGGTAACCGTGCAGCGGCCTACGCCGCCTACCAGGAGGCCCGCAAAGCGCTGGAGTCATTGCGAACGCGATTGCAAAGTGAAGAGCTGAAGATCGCTTTCGTGAAGAATCGCATGCAGGTGTACGAGGCCGTAGTGGAGCTTTACCTCGATGCCGCGAACACGGAAATTTCCGCCACCGAGGCGTTCTCCTGCATCGAGGCGGCAAAATCGCGCAGCATGATCGAAATGATTTTTCAGAGCGGACAGAGCTTGCCGATGGGAGAAGCAGGCCAAAGCGAATACGTGCGCAAGATCCGCGACTTGCGCGAAGAATTGAATTGGTACTACCACCGGATCGAATTGGAACAGCTTCGGCCGGAAGAGAGATCCCGGGAACGCCTCGAGCTTTTGCATCAAGCGGCGCAGTTACATGAGAAGGAACTGCTGCGGGCGCTGCGCGAGTTGCCTGCGCAAGAACGCGAAAATGCCACGCTGGAAGCGCCAACGGAGCTTTCCCTGACGAAGTTGCAGGCGGTGCTGCCAGCCGGCGCGGTGTTGGTGGAGTATTACTCCGCGGGCGACCGCATGGTGGCCGCGGTGATCAGCGGCGAGGGTATTGAGATCGTGCCGGTCAGCGTGGTTTCGCGCGTCACCAATCTGCTGCACTTGCTGCGCTTTCAATTTGCCAAATTTCGCATGGGTGCCGCGTATACGGATAGGTTCGCGCAACCGCTTCTGCGCGCCACGCTAGGCCACCTGGAAGGGCTGTATCGAGAGCTGATTGAGCCGATTCGCGCACGGCTTACCGGCAAGCACGTGATCTTTGTGCCGCACGGCCCGTTGCATTTTTTGCCGTTCCACGCGCTGCGCAATGGCGAAGAATATTTGTGCGACGCATACACCGTCTCCTACGCGCCGAGCGCAACCGTATTTGCTCTATGCCAGGAAAAGACCACCACCCAGAGGCGCAACTCCCTCGTTCTGGGAATTCCAGACGAACGCGCACCGCTGATTCTCAGCGAAGTGGAGTCGGTAGCCGCCCTGCTTCCGCAGACCGAGCTATTCGTTGGCACTCAGGCTACAGCCCAAGTCTTGCGCGAACGTGGTTTGGAAACGGGCGTCCTGCACGTGGCGACGCATGGCATCTACCGCCAGGATAACCCGATGTTTTCCGGCATCAAGCTTGGCGACGGCTACTTAAACCTATACGACCTCTATCAAATGCGGCTGGGAGCGAAACTGGTGACGCTGAGCGGCTGCGCGACCGGGATGAACTCGGTAGCGGATGGCGACGAACTCCTGGGGCTTCAGCGCGGCCTGTTCTGCGCTGGTGCAAGTTCGCTCCTGCTGTCGCTCTGGGATGTGCATGACCAAAGCACCGCGCAACTGATGCAAGAGTTCTACCGGGGTTACGTCGACACGGGAGAGATGTTCGGGTCTTTGCGCACGGCCATGAGTAAGATCAGGGAGCAGAACCCTCACCCCTACTTCTGGGCACCCTTTGTCCTCGTCGGCAAGGTACCAGAAAAAGCTGCACTTAGCTGATTCCGCAAGTGCCCCAGCCCTGTCTATATTTTTTCCCTCCTGACAATCCCTTATGTGGTGAGGCGAGAAGACTCGCCACCGTCCGCTGGGGAGCAGACGGCACGGAAAGACGGGGGGAACGAACAATGAAGCATTTTACGACAGAGGAATGGATCGATTTCGCGAACCAAGCGGTCGCCGGAAGCCGCCTCCAAGAGATGGAGAAGCATCTCCAGGAGGGCTGCTCGCGATGCAAGAAAATGGCGTCCCTGTGGCGGAAGGTACGTCAGACCGCGAATGCAGCGTCCGAGAGCCAGCCGCCCGAAAGCGCGGTACGCATTGCAAAGGCAGGGTTTGCAGGTGTGCGGTTACAGGGCAAGCCAGCAAAAGCCCCCAGGCTCGTGGAACTGCTGTTCGACAGCTTTTTGCAACCGCTGGCGCAAGGGGCTCGGTCCTCAGGCTCAGAAATCAGGCAAATGCTCTATCGCGCAGATCCATACCAAGTGGACGTGCATATTGAGGCCAATCCTGATGCGAACAAGTTGGTTGTAATGGGCCAATTGCTGGACCTGCGGAACCCGGATGTTCCCGGGCGGGGCGTCCCAGTGATCATCTCGAACCTGCGCGGGCATGTGGTACAGACGGTGACCAACGAATTTGGCGAATTCCGGGAAGAAATTCGGACCAGCAGCGATTTGGAGTTGAAGCTCCTGGCTGAAGGCGAGGAAGCGGTAATCATATCGCTGCGTGATCCATTAGCGCGGCGTCCAGATACGGTGAACTGAGTATGGTGGCTGATATCCGGTCGGGGTACAGTTTCTCACTTAGACAGACCGTACTGGTACTTTAGTCGTACGAGAGTTCGGTCGGAAAAACACTCGTACTATTGGCAGCGCCAAGGCAGAGCGAAAGAATTCGAGGTACGTGCCTAAGCTGCTGATGAGACGGGTGTCTAAGGTGAGGAGGCCGTAATTAGAGCCATGAAACGCAAATTACTCCCAGCGGTGATTATTGCGGTAATGATGATGGCGGCAGCGAAGCCAGCCGGAGCGCAGCAACGCTACATCGTACGTACCACGGGCGGGCTGAACTCGGTCCTAAACCTATGCTTATCAGCTAGCTGCCAAGTGCAGGGCTCGTTGGACGGGCCGGTCGGGCAAACCTACCTGGTGACCTCCACCGGCAACATATTGCAGGCGTTGCTTGGCGGCGTCGTGAACCTGCTCGAAGCCTTGTTGGGAATTCAGAGCATCGAGGCGGATCGAGCACTTCCCATTCCGCTCCCCCCTATCAATAACGCTCCATACGGACTGACCGACACAACCCCGGTGAGCTATTTCGGAACTGGGGTGACCCACGGCTATGCTGCTCAGCCTGCAGGGCAGATCATTCGGCTGACGGACGCCCACAAAGGCTTTGGAATCAGCGGTTCCGGAATCGTGGCGGTAATCGACACCGGCGTTGACGTCAATCATCCTGTTCTTGTTCCGGTCCTGCTACCTGGCTATGACTTTACCCGCAACCAGCCGGGAGCTTCGGAATGGCTGGATTGGCCATTAAGCGGAACTCCGACCGGAGCAGGTCAGTCCGCTGCCGTACAGCAACAAAGCGCAGCCATCTTGGATCAACAATCCGCCGCCATCCTTGACGGTAAGCCGTGCGGAGCCTTTGGTCACGGAACAATGACTTCCGGATTGGTCCACCTCGCCGCACCTACCGCGAAGATCCTGCCATTGAAGGCGTTTACCGCGAGTGGCACCGGCTATCTCTCGAACATCATTGCCGCGCTGTACTACGCCGTCCAACACAAGGCGAATGTGGTCAATATGAGTTTCGATCTCTCCGCTCCTTCTCCGGCCTTATCTCAGGCCGTTTCCTACGCCAGTCGCGCCAATGTGGTCCTGGTGGCTGCCGCAGGAAATGAAAGCACTAGCGCTCGCGTGTATCCAGCGGCCATAAGTGGCTACGTCATGGGGGTCGCTTCCACAACCGACTGGGACGCGAAATCCTCGTTCTCAAACTACGGCTCGGCCGACGTTTGGATCGCAGCTCCCGGCGAATATGTAATCAGCACGTTCCCCGGCGGGTCGTATGCGGCGGCTTCTGGCACATCTTTTAGCTCGCCGTTGGTGGCTGGAACGGCGGCTCTGCTTCTCAACGCCAGGTCGGGATTGAATCAGTCGCAAGCTGCCAGTGCACTCGCACACGGCCGTGTGCTGACTCCTGACCTCAATCACGGACGCCTAGATGCGTATCAGGCGATTTCCGCGTGGAAGTCGGCCGGCAGCGGGTGGTCCTGGTAAGGACCGTGATGCTCGAGGGAATTTCGGTGCTCACCCTAAATCCTGCGAAAAATGGAGCGTCGGATTCTCTCAAGATCAAGCAGGCGGAAGAGCAAGTTTCGGCGCTACGTACTTCGGTAATCTGCGCCTTCAACCAGCTTCTAGACCTCAAGGACCTTAACACCGGGGTACACAGCACGCGCCTGGCGGAATGGGGCATGCGCGTGGGCCAGGAACTGGGACTCGATGAGCCGGTGCTGCAAAACTTGGAGATTGCCGCGCTGCTCCACGATATCGGAAAAGTTGGGGTTCCCGACGCGATCCTCAGAAAGCCCGGAAAACTGGAAGCCGACGAGTACGCGTTGATGAAGAAGCACCCCGAGTACGGCTGGGCGGTGCTCCGTATGCTCCCCGGATTTGAGCGCGCGGCGCTCGACATTTTGCATCACCATGAAACTTTCGACGGCAAGGGGTATCCCGCAGGCCTGAAGGAGACGGAAGCCCCCATCGTTTCGCGGATTGTTTCAGTCATCGACGCATTCGACGCCATGGTTTCCTCGCGACCGTACCGCAAGGGATTGCCATTTGAAGAGGCGGTTCGCCGGCTCATTGTGGCCAGCGGCACGCAATTCGACCCTGTCGTCGTCCAGTGCTTTCTTTCCTTCGCGCAAACCGAAATGGCCGGCGTATTCGCCGCTGCGGGCACTTCCGTTTCTTCCGCCCTGTAACTCATAGCATAGTAGTGGCTTGCGCATCCGTGCGGAGAAAGAGGCAATTGCTGCCTGTTTTTGACTTTATCCTGTAAACCATGATTCACCCAACCAGCCAGGAGCGTCGCCAGAAGACACGCAGCAAAATCCCGCGCATGATTCGTGTGCGCCCGTCCGAGCCGATGGCCGAAGACTTCGACGAAATCTTGCCAACAATAAATGCCTCTCGAAACAGTGTTTACTTTGTCCCGCAAAATGGCGTTTTCGAGCCGAAAATGCGCGTCTTCATCACGTACCCCTATGCCAGCGATCCCGGTTCCATCAATCAAGAATTCATTGGTCAGGTCACCCGCGTCGACGTGCTACCGGGCAACAAGCAGGGTGTAGCCGTGCACCTGCTCATGCCCATCTACGTTGGCACCAAAGAGACCATCCGCTGAATCTAACAGCAGCTTGGAAGAGCCGCCCGAATTGGCGGTAGACTTCTCGCATACCCTGGGAGCCCACCTGTTCGATGGCCGGTAAAATAAAGGGTTCGCGCGGGCTACTCCTCATCGCCGCGTTCAAACTGATTAAGGGTCTGGGGCTTCTGGCTCTTGGCATTGGCGCGCTAAGGCTGTTGCACACAGACGTAGCGGCCGAGATCGCCCAGTGGCTGGACGCGTTGCGCGTCGACCCTCACAACCATTACATCCAACAACTGATCGAGAAATTGGGAATGGTAGATGACCGAAAACTCAAAGCGCTAAGTGTGGGGACTTTCTTTTATTCCGCTCTATTTTTCACCGAGGGTGTTGGGCTTGCTCTACGGAAGAGGTGGGCCGAGTATTTGACGATCATATCTACCGCGTCTCTTCTGCCCCTCGAGGTTTATGAAATCGCGAAGCGTGCGGACGCGGCGAGGATCGTCGTGCTACTGGCAAACATTGCTATCGTGGCGTACCTGGTGATCGAGGTTCGCAGGACGCGCCCTACACACCATTAAAATCCCGCCTTTATCTCACTTCGCGAACGTGTGCGATCAGGTTCCGAATACTGTTCGTCAGCTCCACAACTTCTCCCTCACCTTGAATATCGAAATCAATTTCATAATTGCCGGCCGCCGCATGGTCAACCGCTTCCCGGAGACTGACCAGCGGTTTCACCACTTGGCGCGGCAGAACAAAGCTGATCCATACGCTGACCAGAAACGTAATCATGGAAACGATGGCCAGCGACCATTCGGCGCGAGAAATCAGGCGCTTTGCCTTGCGGTGATCGCTTTCAATGCGTCCCCAGTTTCTCGCCTCTAATTGGGAAGCCAGGTCAAGAACGTCCTGCCCGGAATTCTGCAAGTCCACGGTGATTTGCCGAAGCGCAGGATTTACTTCCTGAACCGTCTTAGAGATCTGCGTATCGAAGGAGTCCACGCGATCGCGCAGCTCGTCCACCAACTGCGAGCGCCGCTTGTACGGAGCGCTTTTCAAAAGATTGTCGAGGTCGTGCTCGTAGGCCGTCACCACGGCATTGATGCGGTCCGCCGGAGCCTGCCCAGGCTTTCCCACCAGCCCCACCGCTGTTTCAACGCGCTGTCGATACTGGTGAATCGCATCCAGCGATTTCTGCGTTAACTCCTGGTCGGACGGATTCAGGTCGCGGATAGCCTCCAGTATCTGCTCGATTTTTCCAATCGACTCGCGCACCGCTTGCAGTGAGGCCACGTCGTTGAGCAGCAGGTAATTGCGCTCGGCGCGCCGCGAATCAAGCATTTCGATGGTCGCTTGCTGAGCGAGCGTAGCCGCCGGCGCGTCATAGCTCACGATGTGATCGACAATGAACCCGATCTGGAAAAGGTAATACACCGCCAGGACGATCACCGGCACCAGAATCACGCGAACCACACCCAGACTGTAGGCCACCCGCCGCCGCAGCGAACTGCCCGGCGCCAGGATCCGAAACACTCGGCGTATTCGTGATTCCATCGAGCCAACCCTCCTGCGGCAACCTGCAAGATACTATGCCAAAAGGAGGGAAGCGAAGCCTCAGAACGCCAGCGACCCGAGACTTTGCGCCGGATGCCGTAGGGCGATCAGGGATTGATATCTTCTTTCTTCTCCAGCCGAGCAATCATCCGTTGAATCCCGGGCTTAGCCATCTCCGGCGCCGTCACCAACGCCGCCTTCATTTCCTTACTGGCCGTCTCGAAGTCTCCCTTTGCCGATGCCATGCGCGCCAGCTCGCCATGTGAATACCACTCATTCGGATGCTTCTTCACATTCACCTTGAACACCGCAAATCCTTCGTCTTGCTTCTTCTGGATTTGCAGCCCGCGCCCGTAACTGTGTAACTGTACGCCACTGGCCACGTCCAGCGCCTTCGTCTTCAACGCCGCGGCTTCCTCCTTTTTGCCCTGCGCCTCCAAAATCTGCGATTTGCCCAGCAAATTCTCAAAGCGCTCCTCGATTTGGATCGATTGATCTTCCCACTTCATGGCTTGGTCGAGATTCGTATTGGCGTCGATCAGCCAGTTCGCCGCTTCATCGTAGCCCGCCCAACTGAATCCACCCGTATTGCGAAGCTGGTTCTGGATGCTGCGCAACACGATCGCATTCACGTCCGCAGATACCCGGAAGGGAACTGCCAGCTTTTCCCAGCGCAAAGTGACCGCCACCGAATCCGGCTTGGGATCATCGAACGAATATTCCAGCGCCTCCGCAAACTCCGCGGCATGCGGCTTCACGTTTACGCGTAGCGCATCTTCTTTGTCGTTATAACTGAAGCTCCCCCACGACGTGGAGTTCTTCGAAAAAATAATCGTCCACTGATCCGCGGTGGGAATAGTGTGCAGCCCATAGGTCCCCGCCGGCAGCGCATGGCCTTCGACGGAGACATCGTCGGTAAACGAGATCGTAGTATTCTCGTTCGCCCCCGAGCGCCAAGTTTGCCCGTACTGCACCGCCTTGCCCCAAATTTCCCGCCCGGCCACCAAGGGTCGGCAATAATTCACGGTAATATCCGTAAGTCCAATCCGCTGGGTACCGATCGCCCGCTGGCTCAATGTGGGAAGTCGCAGCTCAATCGCCTGTCCGCCATTCTTGAACTGCGCCCGCGCAGAACCAGCGAAACAGCACGTCGCCAATGCAATTCCCGCACACGAAATGAATAATCTCTTCATACACACCCTCCTCTTCGATAGGGAACCGCTTCTAAGGCGCGATTCCACACACTGCTGTCGGCATAGACGGCTGGCCTCTCCGACTCGTAAGCAGCTTTTTTCCGGCAGCAGCAGCGCCACACTCGCGCCTCAACAAGGAATTTCTCCCGACATCCCCCACAACCGTTTGACAACCAGGGCCCGGCTTTTTAACATAGACATTCACACGGAAGTCTTAAGAACTCCGGTTGGAGTCGCTGCAAAGTTGTACAAGTGTTGTACATCGCTGTGTAAAGCTAAATTTATATGATCACAGTAACCGACCTTACCAAGAGGTACGCGCGCCACACCGCTGTGGACCACATCTCCTTTGAAGTTCACAAAGGGCAGATCGTCGGATTCCTCGGGCCCAATGGCGCCGGCAAAACCACCACCATGCGTATGCTGACGTGTTTTCTCCCGCCCACGTCCGGCACCGCCACCGTCGCGGGCTTCGACGTCCTCGAACAATCTTTCGAGGTCAAGAAGCGCATTGGCTACTTGCCGGAGACGCCGCCGCTATATCCGGAAATGCGCACCGCCGAATATTTACAGTTTGTCGGCAGCTTGAAGGGACTTGCCAAAGCCGAGTTGGCCAAGCGCGTCGATTACGTTTGCGACCGTTGCGCCATCACCGACGTAAAAGACAAGCTGCTCGGCAAGCTCTCCAAAGGCTATCGCCAGCGTGTAGGCCTCGCGCAAGCCATCATCCACAATCCCGACGTCCTAATTCTCGACGAGCCCACCTCCGGCCTCGACCCCAAGCAAATCAATGAAACGCGCGAGCTGATCAAGAGCCTGGCCGGCGATCACACCATCATTCTGAGCACCCACATTCTTCCTGAGGTTGAGCAGACCTGCGAGCAAGTCGTCATCATCAATAAGGGCAAGCTTGTCGCCACCGATTCCGTAAGCAATTTGCAGAATCGCGCGCGCGGCGCCGAATCCTTGCTGGTTGAAGTTGGTGCACGCAACGGCCTCGCCGATCCCGCCAAGGTGCAAACTCGCTTGGAGCTGGTCTCCGGCGTAAGCCGCGTCGTTCTCAAGAACAAGCGTGAAAATCGTTCCGTCTTCGAAGTTGAAAGCCGCAAAGGCCTCGTCCGTGGCGATCTCGCCCGCGCCGTCGTCGAAGCTGGCTGGGACCTCAACGAGTTGCGCCCCGCCGCCGTCAGTCTCGAAGAAGTCTTTTTGCAGCTTACCGGCGATGTAACCGCAGCCCCCGCCGAAGAAGCCGCCGTAACCGCAGGAGTCAAGTAGATGCGAAATGTCTGGGTTATTCTCCGCAAAGAGCTGCGCAGCTATTTCGTTTCTCCGGTTGCGTACTTGTTGCTGGCCATGTTTGCCGTAATTTTCGGGTTTTTCTTCTGGAACATTCTCGGCTTCTTCGTTTTCCGCGGCATGGAATCGCAAATGCGCGGTCAAATGATGCCCATGAACATCAACGAAGACGTCATTCGCCCCCTGCTCTCCAATGTCAGCGTCATCGGCTTATTCCTGATCCCCATGATCACCATGCGCCTGTTTGCCGAGGAAAAACGCACTGGCACCATCGAGCTACTCGCCACTTCCCCGATCAGCGACGTCGAAGTAATCCTGGGCAAGTGGCTATCCTCCGTGATTCTGTACGCGTCCATGCTATCCCTCACCGCCCTGAATTTTCTCTTTCTCTTTAAGTATGGGCATCCCGACTGGAAGCCGCTGCTGATCGGCTATCTCGGTCTGCTGTTGCAAGCTGGTGCGTTACTGGCCATCGGAACATTCATCTCCACGCTGACAAAAAATCAAATCATAGCCGGAGCCGCCACCTTCGGCGTGTGCCTGCTCCTCTGGGTTCTCGAATGGGTCAGCGGCTACGAGACCGCTACCTGGGCCCGCGTAATGTCCTACATGTCCGTCATCACTCACTTCGAGTCTTTCTCGAAAGGTTTGCTCGATTCCAAGGACGCTATTTTCTACGTCACTCTAATTTTCTTCGGGCTCTTTCTGACCGCTCGGTCCATGGAGTCCCTGCGGTGGAGGTCCTAAGTGCCCGCTCAATTCCTTAAAGCTCGACAAACTAAATATGCGGCATACGCCGCCACCTACGTCCTGGTGGTTATTGCCATCATCGCGACCGCTAACGTGCTGGCCAATCGCTACGACAAGTCGTACGACACGACGTCCAACAAGCGCTATAGCCTCTCCGATCAAACCGTAAAAATCGTCAAGGGCCTCAAGCAGGACGCCACGATCACTTTCTTCGACCAGCCGCGCGGTTTCCGAGCAGCCAAGGATCAACTCGATCTGTACTCGAATCTTTCGCCAAAGGTTCACGTCAAGTATGTCGACGCCGATAAGGAAACCATGCTGGCGCGCGAAGCCGGCATCAAAAACTACGGCACCGCCATAGTTCAGATTGGCGCCAACAAGCAGGAAGCCAAGGGCTTGAATGAAGAAGGCATCACTGGCGCCTTCATTCGCGATTTGAAGAACACGACGCGCACGGTTTGCTTTGTCACCGGCAGCGGCGAACACCAAATTGACGATTCCGGCCGCAACGGCTATTCCCAATTCAAGGAACTGCTCGGCAAGGATGAGTACCTCGCGAAATCCATCAACCTCCTGCAAAAAGCCGAAATCCCCAGCGACTGCACAGTTCTGGTTGTGGCTGGCCCTAGCGGCGATTACCAGCAGCCCGAAGTCGACGCCGTCAAGAAATTCGTCGAAGACGGCGGCCGCGCCCTTTTCATGCTCGATCCGCCTCTGAAGATGGGCCGCTCCGAAATCGCGGACAATGACGCGCTCACTGGCGTACTGAAGAATTGGGGCGTTACGGTCGACAAAAACTTGATTCTGGACATGAATCCCATCGGCCAACTTGCCGGACTCGGCCCCCAGGTCGCCCTGGTCACCAGTTACGACTCGCACCCCATCGTCAGCGAGATGAAAGGCACCGCCACTGGTTTTCCGCTTTCCCGTTCCCTCGACGTCAAAATCGGCGGCAAGACTACCGTACAAAAATTGTTTGGTTCTTCGGAGTCGAGCCTGGCCACGGAAAAGTTGAATTCGCCGGAAGTTAATCCCAGCGATCCGAAAAACAAAAAAGGTCCGCTGACCATCGCTGCCGCCGGTAACTACACCACCGGCAAGGAAAATTCTCAGGGCCGCTTCGTCGTGATCGGCAGTTCCGCGTGGGCTGCCAATTCCTTTCTTAGATTCAATGGCAATCGCGATTTGGCTCTGAACGTTATGAACTGGCTTTCGTCCGACGAAGACTTGATTTCCATTCGCCCCAAAGAGCCGGAAGATCGCCGCATCACCCTGACGCGCGCGCAGATGAACTGGGTTCGTATGACCAGTCAATTCCTCTTGCCGCTCATCGTGGTCTTCGCCGGCGTCTCCGTCTGGTGGCGCAGAAGGTAAGCAAACGCGGAATGAATTTAGCGGAAGCCGAACCAAAGCCATGAAAAATAGCGGATTGATGATTGCCGCCGTCGTGCTCGCTGCGCTCAGCGGGGCGCTCTACTGGTCCAACCGTCACCCGGCATCGGAAAATACTGCGAAAGCTTCCATTGACACCCCGCCGAAAATTCTCGCGCTGAAGCAGGAAGATATTTCCAAAGTTGAAATCAAGAAGAAGGGCGGGGAAGGAGTGGACCTCGCCAAAACCAGCGGCGGCAAGTGGGAGATCACGGCACCGAAGCCGCTCGGCGCCGACCAAGAATCTGTCTCCAGCCTGCTCTCCAGCGTCTCTACGCTGAATTCCGAGCGCCTCGTGGACGACAAGCCCACGGATTTAACCCAATACGGCCTCGCGCAGCCTGCGCTCGAGATCGATCTCACCACCAAAGACACCAAGCCGCAAAAATTGCTGATTGGCGATGACACGCCCGCCGGTAACGCCGTGTTTGCCAAGCTTGAAGGCGACCCCCGCGTCTTTACTATCGCCAGCTATAACAAGAGCGGCCTCGACAAATCCGCCAACGATCTTCGCGATAAGCGCCTCCTCACCGTCGATTTTGATAAGCTCAGCCAACTCCAGCTCGTCACCAAAAAGCAAGACATCCAATTCGGCCGCAACAAACAGGAATGGCAAATCGTCAAGCCCAAGCCGTCTCGCGCCGATAATTTCCAGGTCGAGGAAATTGTCCGCAAGCTGCGCGATGCCAAGATGGATACCTCCGTGACTGACGCGGATGTCAAGAAAGGCGCCGCGGCGTTCGGCTCCGGAACGCAAGTCGCTACCGCGAAAGTAACCGACGCCGTCAGCACGCAAGAGCTGCAAATCCGGAAAAGCAAAGACGACTACTACGCAAAATCCAGCGCTGTTCCCGGCATTTACAAAGTCCCCAGCGACGTCGGTCAAGGACTCGACAAGAATGTCGACGACTTCCGCAACAAGAAGCTTTTCGATTTCGGCTTTGACGAGCCCGGCAAAGTCGAACTCCACGACGGCGCAAAAGCCTATTTCTTTACCAAAGGTGGGCAAGATTGGTTTTCGGCTGACAGCAAGAAGCTGGACGCTTCGACCGTGCAGTCGCTGATCGACAAAATTCGCGAGCTCTCCGCCAGCAAATTTGTGGATTCCGGCTTCATGTCACCGGACATAGAATTGTTCGTCACTTCCAACGATGGCAAGCGCGTGGAAAAAGTCCTCATCGCCAAGTCCGGCGACAATTACATTGCCAAGCGCGAGAACGATTTCGCCCTCTATCGGCTAGACTCCTCCTCCGTAACCGACCTGCAAAAACTAGCCGCCGACGTCAAGCCCGCACCTCTCGCAACCAAGAAGTAGCGCACACCCAATACTGGGCCTCCGTAAGTCGCGAGATCTGTGGCTCGGGTTCACCCTGAGTTTTCGAAGGGCCTGGTTTTTGGACCCGAGGCTTTCTCCGACCACCCGGCTCTTCTCCACGAACGGTGTCAACCCGCCGTCAGCACCAACGGTGTACCAATCTCTAAAAAATACCGCAAACGGGGTATAGAAACGTTTTGCGCACGCGCCAACCATGGACTCAGGGAGATATTCGCAACGCAGTTTTTGCGGCCGACGATGCAGCACAGCAGTCACAGCAGGTTTCGCAGCACGCTAGATAACGGCGGTATCCGTGTAGTCCCCAAGCCTGCAGCCGCTCAGTGCATCCCACCACTTCTCCTCGATCTTGATGGCACGCTTGTTGACAGCGTTTATGAACACGTGATGGCCTGGCGCGAAGCTCTCGAAGATGCCGAAATTCGCTTGCCTCACTGGAAAATCCATCGCCGCATTGGAATGAGCGGCCGCCTCTTCCTGCCCACCCTTCTGCGCGAGCTCGGCAAAAAGATCGACAAAGCCGAAATCCAAACCATCGAGAAAATACGCGCCACCATCTTCCGCAAGATGATTCCAGAGATTCGAATCCAGCCGGGCGCGAAAGAACTGCTGCAATATTTTGGCAAGGTCGGCGCGCGCTGGGCCCTGGCCACCAGCGGCGACCGCCCGCAAGTTGATCAATTGCTCAGGAACTTCGACATTCCTGCAACCGTCCCGGTGATAACCGGAGACGATGTGGCCGCCGCGAAACCTGCCCCGGACACCTTTGTCCTTGCCGCCCAGCGCCTGGAAGTTTCCCCGCACGACTCCATCGTGATCGGTGATAGCCCGTGGGATCTGCTCGCCGCGCAGCGCATGAAAGGTCTCGGAATCGGCTTGCTATGCGGCGGTTACACGCAAGAAGAACTGGAAAGGGCCGGGGCGTATCGCGTCTACGACGATCCCAGCGATTTGCTAGCCCATATCGAAGAACTCGGCATTCAAACGGAATGAGTCCGTGCAGCGCCCGCTTTCTGAAGCGGGCTCTTGCACTTGTTACAGACACTAAAATCAAGAGGGGACCATGGCCACCGAAAAGCAAAGAAAAGCCGCTCGATCAAATATCAAGAAAGCCGCCCAAGCCGCCAGACGCAAACGCACCATCGCTCATTTGCCTAAATCCACTCGCACCGCTCTAGGAAAGCAAGCCGCCAAAGTTGCCAGGCAAAGGCGCGCTTCGCGATAGTGCTGACAGGGCCCAAATCCCGGCAGGACAACAAATCCCCAAAATGATTTTTCTGGAGAATAGCTATGAAAGCCGTTGTTTACCATGGGGTTGGAGACATTCGACTGGACAACATCAAGGAGCCTGCTTTAAAGCACGATTTCGACGCCATTGTGCGTTTGACCGCCAGCGCTATTTGCGGCACCGATTTGCATTTCGTTCGTGGCACCGTGCCGGGTATGCAAGAAGGAACTGTTCTCGGTCGATCTGATTCGCACCGATGTCGTCAATCCTTCCTCTGTGCTGACCAGTCTCGAGCCGCTAACTTCCGCCATCGACGCCTACAAACTCTTTGACCGTCGCGAACCCGGCTGGATCAAAGTCGAACTTCTTCTCGCCACATGACGGACCCCGTAGGAGCGCAGCACGCTGCGCCCCAGCTTGCCTGGACGCAAGACCATCTCGCATTCGTTTTTCAACAGCTAGGACGCTAAATCCCATGCGTCCTCTATCTCAGGGTCCATGCATCTAATCTCCTATGGCTATCGCACCACCGGCCGAGCCACAGCTGCGGGACACCAGTTCGGCAAGAATAATCACGCGCGGCTATTTCCGGATGCTGAACTTCTTCGACATCGCCGAAGCGATTGATATGGAGAAATTGCGCACACTCCTCGGTCCGCACACCGCCCCCCGCTCGCCTGGTTTCGTCCATCTCACTCCTGAATACGCGCAAGCGCAGAATCCGCCGCTCGAAGAATCGCTCGAGCCTCTCACTCTTCCCAGCGGTGAAAAGTTGAGCGGAAAAATCAAATACTATTGGTTTGGTGTAGCCAGCGTGGAGCTGACCACGCCTTTCCGGTGCGACCTGAGTGGCCTATGCGCCGATTCTTATCGCTGGATGAATGCGCCCGAAGTTGAAAAAGCCGCCGAGGATCTGTTGGGCGCTCGCCTCGAACGCTTTCAACCCGCGCTGATCAGGCCCTCTCCTAAATGGCTTGATGAAGACTATCTCGTAATCGACATTCAATCCGCGAATCACGAAGACGGACGCCCTCCAACCGCTGAGGAGTTGCTCAAGCAGTATGGCGATCCGATCACGCAACTTGTCCGCGGCGAACTGACTCCGCTCTCCGCCACTGAGCGTGACGAGATTCTTCGCGGCGCTCTCTCTTACTATCCGACTGACCTGATCGTGGTCGGTTGGGCCGCCGCGCTCGTTTATGACAAGCCCGATGCGACTTCCGCCATCATCGACCTGCTCGAATATGCCAACACGCAATTGCTGGAATTTCGTTACTACGATGAAGTGCTCACCAGCCTGCTTTCGAACGTATACAGCTCGCTGGAAGGCCGCGAAAGTTTTCTTTCCCGCTGGCGCTTGCCCCGCCGCGCCGGCCGCCTGAATCGCCTCCGCCTCGACATCATGGATTTAGCGGAACGAACTGAGTACGCCGTAAAATTCATCAGCGACACATACTATGCGCGCGTCTACCGGCTGATTTCCTCCAAGATCGGCGTCGAAGATTACAAAGCGCTGGTCAGCGAGAAACTGAAGACTGCCGGCGAACTCTACGAGTTCATGGTCTCGCAGTTCAATGAGCGCCGCATGTTCGTCCTGGAATTGGTAGTCGCAGTTCTTGTCGCGCTCGACGTAATTCTCTTGCTGCGCTGGCACTGACGCGACTCCTTTGCTGCGTTGGCATTCAACCCCAATTTTTGCCGCTACCGCGTTAACATCGTTCTTGCTTCTTTGACGCTAAGGCTAAATTCGAATGGTCATTGTAGTGATGGGTGTCACCGGCTCTGGGAAAACCACTATCGGCACCCTGCTGGCCGCACGGCTCGGCTGGGATTTTGCCGATGCCGATGAATTTCATTCCGCGGAAAACAAAGCGAAAATGCATCAGGGCATTCCCCTCACCGATGCCGATCGCGCACCCTGGCTCGCCGCCATGCACCAAAAGATTGAGCAGTGGCTCTCGGAGAAGCGAAGTGTGGTTCTGGCCTGCTCGGCGCTAAAGCAAAGCTATCGCCAGCAGCTCTGGACCGGCCCCGAAGTAAAATTTGTGTACCTGCGCGGCAGCTCCGACTTGATTACCGAGCGCCTGCGTGCGCGCAAAGGCCATTTTGCCGACGAACATATTCTCGCCGGCCAGTTCGCCGACCTCGAGGAACCAACCGACGCCGTTGTCGTTGACATCAGCGCATCGCCCGATGACGTCGTCGACGAAATTTGTCGCCGCCTCGGTCTTGCTGCCACTCCTTCCACGCGGTAGGGGCTTCAGCGCGTCCCACCGTCAGCGGCCTTGGGTGCGGGCGCCGCTCCAGTTGGAGACGCCGTCGAGCTGGACTGCGTCACGGGGCCGAAGCGCTTGGTTAGCCAGGCGCGGACTTCTTGCGGGTCGTAGTTGAATGGGCCCATTCCGCCGGCGTAGGCGATTTGGCCGTGCTCGTCGATTACATAGAGACGTTCGGGCCACGCGGAGTAGGCCAGATCCGCCGCGTTATTCATATCGTCGATGCCGAAGGGCAGCGGATATTTCTGCCGCTCCACGAAATCCTTGGCGATGGCCACGCGCTGTTCCAGCGTTTTCGGTTGCGCGTAGCAGACATCTTCTTTTACGTTGGATTTCATTTGCCATTCGTCGGTGGGATGCGCTTCGCGCACGTAAACGGTCAGGAAGTCGGCGCGATCTTTGTAATCGTTATAAATCTTGACCACGTCGCCGACGTGGCGCCGGAA
>Ga0137418_10001833_pt1 | contig 19433 bp, 21 predicted proteins | sample CZODoug3_1_2_16f_FD_122242 | JGI IMG/M metagenome (GOLD analysis project Ga0137418, IMG submission 122242) | Vadose zone soil fungal communities from Angelo Coast Range Reserve, California, USA - CZODoug3_1_2_16fungal (Hybrid Assembly) | ecosystem: Environmental > Terrestrial > Soil > Vadose...
AGCGTCTGGCAGCTCGCCAGCGCGGCGGCGCTGTTCGCCGGCGCGTGGGCGCTCATGTATCAGAGCCTGCGCGTCGGCTACTGGCTCACCCTGCTCCTGGCCGTGCCCGCCGCCTTCTTCCTCATCCGCCTGTTCATCATCCAGCACGACTGCGGCCACGCCGCATTCTTCCGGTCGACCCGCGCGGCTGACGTCGTCGGCTCGATCCTCGGCGTGCTGACCCTGACGCCGTACCACTACTGGAAGAAGACCCACGCGCTCCATCACGCCACCTCGGGCAATCTCGAGCACCGCGGGTTCGGCGACATCGACACCCTGACGGTGGACGAGTACCTCGCGCGGTCGCGCTGGGAGCGGTTCAAATATCGCGTCTACCGCCATCCGGCGGTGCTGTTCGGTGTGGGCGCCGTGCTGCACTTCTTCGTGCGGCACCGCATCCCGACCATCGTGCCGCGCGAGTGGACGCGCGAGCGGCGCAGCATCTTCTGGACCGACGTCGGGCTGGCCGCGGCGATCGCGCTCATGGGGACGCTCGTCGGGTTCCGGGAATTCGCGCTGGTGCAGCTGCCCGTAACGCTTCTATCCACGTCGCTCGGCGTGTGGCTGTTCTACGTCCAGCACCAATTCGAGCCGACGTACTGGGAGCACGACGAGCGCTGGGCGTACGACGCCGCGGCGCTGCAGGGGAGCTCGTATTACCGTCTCCCCAAACTGCTCCAGTGGGCCACGGGGAACATCGGGCTCCACCACATCCATCACCTGCATCCCCGCATCCCCAACTATCGGCTCCAGCAGGCGCTGGACGAGCATGCCGAGCTGCGCCACGTCCCGACGCTGACGCTGTGGGACAGCTTCCGCTGCGTTCGCCTCACTCTGTGGGACGAGCGGGCGCGAAAGCTGGTGCCGTTCGCCGCCGTGAGAGGCGCGCAGATCACGACTTGACGATGTCACCCCCCGTCAAGACGCCGGATTTGTCATAGCCGTCCGACGGAACCTGGACGCGGAAGAAGTCCGTTCCGACGCCTGCCCCGTTATCGCAGACAGTCGCGTGGAACGTGAGCAGCCGCCCGGTGTCCTCCCGACCCACGCCGTCGAACTCGACTCCGCGACTCGGGTCGCTGCAGGCGCTCGAGCTCGATTGGAATGCCGTGATCGACGTCTCCGGATCCGCCGCGCGATCCACGGTCACGGTGGCGGGCGTCCCACCCGGGTGCAGGAAACTCCAGTCGGTGCCGGTGAAGCGTCCCGACAGATCGGCCCGCACGTCGAAGTCGAACGTCTGCGCGTCGCTTCCAGGCGACGGTGAGCCAGATCCGATCTGACCGCGCCCGGTCACTCGTCCCGCCGGCGGGGGCGGCTCCGCCGCACAGCTCACATCGAAGGTGGTCGACGCCGTCCCGCCCGCAGGAACGTTGACGGTGCGCGGGTTCGCCCCGCTCACGCTGCAGTTCGCGGCCAGCCCAGACAGTGCGACCTGGTGGTCGCCCGCCGGGCCCGTGAATGAGACGCTCCCGTTCGTCGCAATCGGCTGGCTCGCCGCACCAGCGTCCACCGTCACCGTGTAGCCGTCGGGATCGAGATTCGATCCCGTGGTGCTCGCCGTCACCGTGAGAGTGCCGTCCCCGCCGACCGCGGCGCAGCTCACCGCGAATGACGTCGAAGCCGTGCTGCCCCCTGGTACGTTGACCGTGCGCGAGGTCCCGCCGCTCACCGAGCAGTTCCCCGCGATGCCCGACAGCACCACCGCGTGATTACCCGCCGGAAGCCCGGTGAACGTCACGCTGCCGTTCGTCGCAAGCGCCTGGCTCGCCCCACCGTCCAGGGTCACCGTGTAGCCGTCCGCGTCCGGATTTGTGCCTGTGGTGCTCGCGGACACCGTCAGGTCCCCAGTCGGCGGCGGTGTCGCGACGCAACTCACCGCGAACGAGGTCGAGGCCGTCCCGCCCGCGGGTACGTTGACCGTGCGCGAGGTCCCGCCGTTCACCGAGCAGTTCCCCGCCACGCCCGACAGCACCACCGTGTGATTGCCCGCCGAGAGTCCGGTAAACGTCACGCTGCCGTTCGTCCCGATCGGCCGATTGGTGTTCCCGTCCAGCGTGACGGTGTAACCGTCCGAATCGAGGTTCGACCCGGTCGTGCTGGTCGTGACCGTCAGGTCGCCGGTGGCAGGCGGAGCGCTCGGGGCGCATCGCACCGTGAACGTCACGCTGACCGACCCCAAGAGAGGCACATCGACGGTCACCGTGCCATTGACCGAGCAGTTGGCCGCGACGCCCGAGAGCGTGACCGTGTGATTGCCGACCGAGAGTCCGGCGAAGGTCACGACTCCGGTTGGCGCGATGTGTTGGCTCGGGCCGTTGTCCACGGTGACCGTGTAGCCGTCGGGATCGGCGGGGGAGCCGGTCGTGACCGTCGAAACGACCATCGCTCCGACGCCCGGCAAACCGGGCAACAGGCTGGCTTGCGGGTCGGGGCTCTGCGCGTCGCGGCATGCGGCCGCGAACATGAGCGTCGCAGCTGCTGCCACCACGAGATGTCGACCAACCACGCGTACCATAGCGGCTCCTCCGTCAACGGTTCAGGATTTTCGGGTTGACGGAGTGCCTGGGCAAAACGCGGGCCGCCTTGGCCCAAGGCGGGCATGGGGCGCCGCTGCCACTCAGTGGCAGCGGGTTTTCGCAGCACAGTGCGGGCGACATGTTGTTGCGGGCAATCCGCGCGGCGGCGGGGCGGCAGGTGACATGTGACCCGGGACGCGGGTCATACCGTGGTCAGCCGCGCAGTGCGGCGAACGTTCCGAGGACGGCGATCACGATACCCAGCGCGATCTTCGCCGCGGCGGCGGTGGCGCGACCCACCACGGCGCCCCACCCGGCCCGCACCGCGGTCCCCGGCGTACGGGACAGCGAAAACTCTAACAGCGCCGCGCCGGTGAACGATCCGAGGAACGCGCCGATCACGCTCCCGATGATCGGCACGGGCACGCCCATCACGGCGCCGACGATTCCGCCGGCGAGCGCGCCCCACGCCGACCGGCGCGACCCGCCGAACGTCCTCGCGAACCGAAATCCCAGCCACGCCTCGACGATTTCGCCCAGGAAAGCGAGGCCCAAGACGACCGCGATGGTCGCGACGCCGACCGAGCGGAAGTCCGTGAGCCAGCCGTAGCCGACGACGCCAGCCACCATGACCCACAGCCCGGGCAAGCCGAGGGGAACGAGGGCGAGCCCGAGGATGGTGCAGACGCCGAGCAGCAGGGCAGGAAGGGCGTGACTCATGGTCTCCGATGCCGTATCATCTTCTCATGGGCGACAAGAGTATGGAACAGCTGCGCTCGCTCCTGAAGGGGTACGAGGAGCGTACCGCAAAGTTGCCGGTCGACGTGAAGCCGGCCCAGGACGAGGGGGAGCGACGCCGGCGGGCGTGCGGCGATCGTCTCCGGACCGTCGTGCGATCGGTGTTGGAGCGGTTCATGGACGCGCTCAAGAACGCGGGGTACGAGGCATCGATCGAAGACCGGACCGACAGCGCGGACGCGTACCCCAGCGTGGCGTTCGCGTTCACGCCGCGCTCCCCCGGAGGGGCCGCGCTCCGCTCGGTGCTGGCATTCCGCTACGATCCTCGGCGGGGGATCGCAGTGGCGCGGGATATCAAGCCATCCCCGACCAAGGGCCGCGTGGTCACGACCAGCACGGACCGCATCGGGACGATGAAGGTAGAAGCCGTGTCGGTGGAGTGGGTCGAGACCAAGACGTTGAGCTTCATCGAGGCTGTGCTCAAAGTCAACTGAGCGTCTTGACCGGCTGCGCCTCCTCCCCTACCGTGGACCGTCTCCAACCCTTTGAGGCGACGATGGGCATGCGCTCCGGCGGGCTATCCGCCCTTCTGGTCGTGCTGGTAGTGTCGGCCTGTGGCGGCGGCAGGCGCAGCGTCCTCGTGCCGCCGCGGCTCGACCTGCAGCCCTACGGAAGGCTCGGTCTCGTCACCTTCACGGTGGAGAACGCCAAAGGCTCACTGCATGAGTTTGCGACCGAGCGGTTCGCCGAGGACCTGCTGGCGGCGCAGCCCGGCACCGAGGTGCTCGAGCTCGGCACGCAGGATTCCTTACTGCGGCGTGTGGGCGAGAAGGAGCTGGGCATCGCCGCCGCCCAGGAGCTGGGCAAGCAGCGCGAGGTGGGCGCCGTGTTCGCGGGCCATCTCAAGGTCACGAATCCCAAGGGGACCGGCGGGCTCGCGGGGCTCGTCACCCCGCATCTCGAGGCCACCGTACGGGTGGACCTCACCGTCCGGCTGCTCTCGACGCGTTCGGGGGCCACGCTGTGGCGCTCGAGTGCCTGGGCGACCGAGCGGGTCGGTCATGTCTCCCTGGTGGGTGGCCAGCTCGACTTCGCCGCCAAGGATCCCAAGGAGGCGTACGGACCGCTGGTGAACACCCTCATCCGCCTGGTGACGCAGGACATGCGCTCCACGTGGACACGGTAATGCGGGGATAGACCGCGGTCAGGACGCGCGCGCGATCTCTTCGAAGTCGCGCGTCGACAGCGCGAGCAGCGCCGCGGCCACGTTCTCTTCCAGGTGCTTCACACTCGACGTCCCCGGGATCGGGAGCATTACGGGGGAGCGCCGTAACAGCCACGCGAGCGACACCTGCGCGGGCGTGGCGTGTAGCCGTGCCGCCACCTTCGCCAGCGGGCTTCCCCGACGCAGCGCCGCCCCGGCGCCAAGCGGGTACCACGGCAGGAAGGCCATTTTCTCGCGCTCGCAATGATCGAGCACGCTCTCGTGCTGGCGGTCGATCGGGCTATAGCGGTTCTGCACCGAGACGATCGGCACGATCTTCCGCGCCCGCTCGACCTCGAGAACCGACACTTCCGACAGGCCGACGTGGCGGATTTTCCCCTCTTCCTGCAGCCGCTTGAACGTGCCAAGTTGATCCGAGAACGGCACGTCGGGATCGATACGGTGCAGCTGGTAGAGGTCGATGCGCTCGAGCTTGAGCCGCTGCAGGCTGCCTTCGCATGCCGCGCGGAGGTGCTCCGGTCGCCCGTTCGGCTTCCACTGGTCGGGCCCGGGGCGCTCCAGGCCCGCCTTGGTCGCGATCACGAGCCCCTGCGGGTAGGGGTAGAGCGCTTCGGCGATGAGCCGCTCGCTCACCTCGGGGCCGTAGGAGTCGGCGGTATCGATCAGGTTGACACCGAGCTCGACGGCGCGGCGCAGCACGGCGATCGCTTCGCGCGCGTCGCGCGGCTCGCCCCAGATCCCCTTCCCGGTGAGCCGCATGGCGCCGAAGCCGAGGCGGTGGACGGGCAGATCGCCGCCCAGGAGGAACGTGCCGCTCCTGGCGGCGGGGCGAGCACCCACGCCGGCGTTGCCGGCGAGCTGGCTACCGAGGGAAGGCGTCATGCCGACGTTAACACCCCCGAAGCACCGCCGGTTCCGCTCGCTGTGAATCTCGAGCCGCCGCGCAGGCGCCACACATCGGTGCTTCCCATTCCCGCAGCCTCTGCGGCGCGCCGTTTGCACCCCAACGCAGACATGAAGCGCGCCGGGTTCACTCTCATCGAGCTGATGACGGTGGTCGCGATCATCGGTCTTCTGGCCATGATCGCGATTCCGAAGTTGACCAATCTCAAAGGGCGGGCGCAGGTCGCCGCCATGAAGTCGGATTTACGGAACCTGGTCACGCTCGAAGAGAACTACTTCGCTCAGAACCTGAAGTACGCGACCGCCACCGACCTTGCAGGCACCTACACCGTGTCAGCAGGGAATTCCATGCCGACCGTCACGCTGACCGGCGACGGCTGGACCGGGACGATGTCGAGCGGCAGCGCGGGGCAGCTATGCGCGGTATTCATGGGCTCGACGCCCGCTAGACCGGCGACCAAAGAAGGCGCGCCCGCGTGCGCCGAGAGTGGGAGCGGGACGGTCACACAATGATGTAATGCGTGTGGTGAAGATTACTTCACCGCACGCCCCCCCGCGCCGCTGCGAGTTTGGCCTGCTGCTCGGCCGAGAGGTTGTTCTTGATGCTGATCAGCAGCGTGATGTGCGCGCGCTTCACCTCGCGCTCGACGCCCAGCACCTCGTCCACCTGCGCCAGCGCCGCAGCCTGATCGACGGCCGGCTTTTCGAGGAGCGAGGCGAGACGCTGCGACTGCTCCTGCATGCGCCACTGCAGCTCCACCACTTTGCTCTGGAAATCCTGGATCGCCTTGGTGATCGCGGCCCGCTGCTCGGTGCGGAGCCCGATGTCCTGCTGGTGCTGCATCACGAGCTCCGGGGGAAACAGCACGCGCGCGAGCGGATCGTCGGGCGCTTGAGGCGGTTGCTGCGCCGCCGCCCCGGCGGCGAGCAGGGCGAAGCCCAAAGCCAGGCATGAGCGAGGTGTTTTCACAGAGTCCTCCGGTCGAGGCCCCGGGGCCCGAGCTGCGGGACGCTGCGCAGCAGCTCATCGCCGGGGAGCTTGAGCAGGAAATCGGTGGGCGCGTGCCACCGCACAGTCGCAAGATCAATCTCCAGGCGGACGCCGTTCCGCTCGCGCCAGGTGGAGACCACCACGACAGCCGCCACGGCGACTAGCACGGCGGCGAGCCTCAGGGCGCGGTGTCCCGGTGCAGCTGCTTCGCGGGCGCGCGCGGTGGCGACGGTCGCCGGGAACGGCGGAGTGCCGGCCGCATCCTCGCGGCGTAGCGCCGCGAAGCTCTTCCTTAGATCGTGATCGTCGCGCTCGATCATTCTCGTTCCTCCCCCAGCAGCTTCCTCAGTGCGGCCTTGCCGCGCTCGTAGTGCGTGCGGGCGGTGCCCAACGAGACTCCGGCGACGACCGCCGCCTCGGCGATCGTCAGGTCCTCGTAGAACACCAGATGCAGGACCTGGCGCTGGCGCGCCGACAATCGCCCGAGCGCGCGCACCAGCCGGGCCGTTTCGTCGGCGCCGACCAGCGCCGTCGCGGGGTCGGGCCTGCCGTCCACCGCCTCCGGGCCGAGCAGTAACGACGCGAGCGGAATCCAGCGCCGCAGCGCGGCCCGACGTCGCACTTCGCGCGCCGTCCGCACGATCACGCCGAATACGAACGTGCGGAGGCTCGAGCGTCCGTCGAAGCGCGCGCGGCCGTCCAGCAGCTTCAAGTAGCACGTCTGGAGCACGTCCTCGGCCGCGCTCCGATCCCAGCCGCAGCAGCTCAGAGCCCAGCCGAGCGCGGCGGCGTGCAGCTGCTCGAGCTCGGCCGTCAGGTCGGCAGGTGACATGTCGCTATCGACTATTGAGTGTCTGTGCGGGCTCGACTATATGACACTGCGTGGTCGCGCCCGATGTCCCGAAGGTAGTCGGCGCGTGCGCTACGCGTCGCCGACTTCGCGCCGGTGCAGCTGCCGCACGGTTTCGATGGTGTCAGACTGGTCCGGGCCTTTGTCCGGACGGTAACGCACGACGCGCGCGAAGCGCAGCGCCAGGCCACCCGAATACGTGGGGCTCGCCTGGATGCCGTTGAACGCGACCTCCACGACCAGCTCGGGCCTGACGTACACCACGTGAGCGGCGCGTCGGGTCTCGAGCTCGAGCAGCTTGGCCGTCTGCCACTCGAGCATTTCGTCCGTCATCCCCTTGAAGGTCTTCCCCAGCATCACGAACCCGCCGGCGTCCGCATCGCGGGCGCCGAGGTGGAGGTTCGAGAGCCGGCCGCGGCGGCGGCCATGGCCCCATTCGGCGGCGATTACGACCAGGTCGAGTGTGTGGGCGGGCTTCAGCTTGAGCCAGGCCGCGCCGCGCGCGCCCGCGTCGTAATGCGCGCCTAGCGCTTTCGCCATCAGCCCTTCCTGGCCCGCCGCGATCGCCCGATCGAAGAACGCCGCGGCTTCGCCCGCGTCCGAGGTCACGAGGCGGGGTACCCGCTGCCCGGCCGGCACGGCCGCCGCGAGGGCGGCGAACCGCCGGGCGAAGGGCTCGTCCAGGAGCGACGCGCCCTCGGCATACAGCAAGTCAAAGAAGAACGGCGCGAGCGGCAACTCGGCGCGCAGCCGTGCGACATCGAGCTTCCGTCCGAAGCGGCGCATCGTCACCTGGAACGGCAACGGCATTCCGTCCGGACGCAGCGCGACCGCTTCACCGTCCAGGATCGCGTCGTTGAGTGGCAGCCGGCGGACCGCTTCCACGACCTCGGGCACGGCGGGCGTGACGTCGTTGAGCTGACGGGAAAACACGCGCACCTCATCGCCCGACTTGTGGACCTGGATGCGCGCGCCGTCGAGCTTGTGCTCGAACGCCGCTTCGCCGCCCAGGCGGGTCAGAGCGTCGGCCACGTCATCCGCGGCCTGGGCCAGCATCGGCTGGATCGGGTGGAACAGCTGCACGCGAAAGCTGGTGAGGCCCGCCGCACCCTGGGTAAGGGCGGCCCGGGCGACGCGACCCAGATCGGCGGCGAGCATCGTCGCCCGGCGCACCGTCTCCGCGTCGAGCCCGGCCGCCCTCGCGACCGCCTCGGTCACGAGTCCCGCGAGCGCTCCCTGACGCAGCTCACCCACGAGCAGGCGCAGCAAGAATTCTTGCTCCTCGGCCGTGCCCCGGGTGAACAGGTCACCCAGGATGCGTTCCTTTTCTCGAGCGGAGTCCTTACCGGTAGCAGTCGCGAGGCGTTGGAGCGTCCCATCCAGTGCGTCGAGCTCGAGAGTGGGAGCGTCGGCCGCGCGCTCGGGCTTTGCGGCCTGCAGGGTGGCGTAGCCGATGCCGATCCGTCCTTGGCGGAGCGAGCCCGACAGGAAGGCGACCGCGATCTCGATCTCTTCCGGGCCCGCGCGTTTCAGCAGGTCGGCGAGGAGGTCGATCTTGGCGAGACGGCCTCGCGTGGCCGCGACGCGGCGCGAGGTCTGGACCAGCTCTCGGAACAACACGGGACACGCGTGCCGGCGTTACAGGACCACATCGCCGCCCGGATCGGTGCCGCGCAAGCGTTCGACCCGGTCGCGGGCCTGCTGCAGGCGGCGCTCGCGCTCGGCGTCATCGATGGTCGCGCTGGACCAATCGGGCTGGCCGGCCGCGTCGAGCCGCACGCGCAGCACGAGGCCTTCGTGCACTGTCACGGGGAGCGATCGCTTGAGGACATCGAGCCCGACGCCGTCGTCTCCGACCAGCACGGCGACCGCGCGTTCCAGCCGATCGACCGAGTAGAACGCCGCTCGCTCGCTCATTCGCTCATGGCCTCGCGTCGCAGGCACAGCCGGCCGGCTGCCGACATTGGTAATCTCGATTGATGCACGAGTTGCCGCACGCCTTCCCGCGAGTGCACACGCGGCAACAGGCGCGCGTCGGCTCACTACTCGAGTCGTTCTGGCGCGCCGTTGGCGCCGGTGCCACCTCCGTTGGACCGGAATACTCGTTCAGGACGATATAACTGCCGTCACGCTTGGCCTCAATGATCACCGCGCCGTCCTGGTCGGTGCGGTACACCCGTGCGCCGGCGCTGCGCCACTGCTCGATGACCTGCCGCGATGGATGCCCGTATGAGTTCCCCGCCCCCACCGAGATCACCGCGACCCTCGGGCGCGTCGCTTGCACCCATGCCGCGGTGGTGCCATTAGGGCTGCCGTGGTGCGCGACCTTCACGACCGTCACCTGAGGGACCGAGTCGTGTTGGAGCCAGTAGCCCAGCTCGTAGCGCTCCGAATCGCCGGTGAGGAGGGCGCGGAACGCTCCATACTCGAGCAGGATCCCTACGGACCCGTTGTTCTGATCGACCTGCCGACTGGGCGGCGGCAGAACACGCAGACGCGCGGAGCCAACCGTGATGGTCCGCGCCGTCGCCTGGAGGTACTGCGCGCCATTCGTTTCCACGGCCTGCAGCGTGCGCTGGTACGTGGCGGTCGTATGGGGAATGCCGTTGTCCAGGTAAGCGCGAACCGCCGTCGAGCCCATCACGGCTGCCATCCCGCCGATGTGATCGGTGTGATTGTGCGAGGCGACGATCAGATCGAGGGTGTCGTAGTGATGTGCCTGCAGGTAGGGAACCACGACGGACGCGTCGGGGCCGGCGTCGACCAACGCTCGCTTCCCCTCAGGCGTGACGATCAACGCCGCATCGCCCTGGCCGACATTCAGGAAGCGGAGCTCGAGTGTCTGCGCATGAAGCGGACAGACAACCAGGAGACAGCCGATGACGACGGCCGCCACCCGACATGCCTTGGACCCGCGTTTCAAGGCGCGAGGAGCTTTCGGACGTTCGCGAGGATCGCCTCGAGCTGGGTGTTCACGTGGCGCTTCTCGAACAGCCGGCCGCGCAGCCAGGCGATGAGGGACCGCGGGGCCCACACGTCTCGCACCGTCACTGCGGTCGCTTCCGCTGCCCGGTCGAGCCGAAAGAACGTCTTCCAGCCGTTTCGCTCACCGCGCTCCACCCAGCCGAAGGTCGTCGGCGGTGTGAAATCCACGACCTCGAACTCGGTCATGCGCTGACCGAACCGCACTTTGAACCGCACGCCCTTCCTGAGGGGTTTGTCGCTCTGGGTCCCGGCGCATCCAGGGAGCCACTCGGCCATGCGACTCAGGTCGGTGAGCAGGGCGAACACCCGCTCGATCGACACGGGAACGGTCTGGATGACGGTTCGACTGACAGGGTGCATGAACGAGGCTCGATGGTGGGTCTAGGCTCGCACTCGAATGCGGTGGTGTCAACCGGCTACCGCGTGAGCACGGGCAGATAGGCCTTCCACGGGCCTACGGCCGCCGCGTACTGCTTTGCCATCACGCGCGAGATCTGTGCGATGTGGCCCAGGTCGTGAACCACCCAGGACGCGAGCAGCTGCGAGAGCGTCACCTGACCCAGCTCGGGATGCCGGCCGCGCAGCGCCAGTTGCTCCCGGGTCAGGTGCCAGCCGCGCAGGGTCGCGAGACCCGCGGCGCGCGCCTTGTCGAAGTCGTCCAGCAATTCCTCGAGCGACCAGTCGGCGAAGCGCCGCGCCTGCGCGAACCGGTCGAACGGCTCGAACGGCTGCGCTTCCCCCTTGGTGAGGATGATCGTCGCCCGCGGGATCCAGTCGGTTTCTTCGCCGTGAATCAGGTGGCCGACCACATCTTGCGGGCTCCACGTGTCGGGACCTTCGTTGGCGCTGGTCCAGGGGGAAGGGAGCCCGGCGAGCAGCTCTCGCAGCGTGGCGGGCGTGCGGGTGAGGACTGCCAAGCCTTTGTCGAGATCGAATTCCATCACAGGTTCATCCGTTTCAAAAAGGCGGCGTATCGCGGCTCATCCCGCACGGCGTCGAAGATCGGGTCGACCTTCATGTACGTCAGCCAGCCCCGCCGGTCTTCGTATGCGCGGTCGAGCCAGTGGAACACCTGGTCCAGGTTCTTCAAGCCGAGATGCGCAATACACAGCGCGACCGGCGTCACGTAACGCTCGCGCGCGCGGGCTTCGAGCTCGGCGACGATGGGCTCCGCCTCGCGACGCCGCCCGCTCAGGGCCAGCACGTAGGCCACGCCCGCGGTCGCGTACGACAGGTCGGGGGAGAGGGTGATCGCCTCGCGGAACGCCCGCTCCGACTCGGCGTAGGCCCCCTGTTGCGCGAGCACCAGGCCCATCACCCGATAGCTGTCTTCCGACGTGGGGTCCATCGCGACGGCGCGCCGCAAATGATACAGCGCCTGGTCGTAGCGGCGGGTGTAGTAGCTGATCCAGCCCACGCCGCGCCGGGTCGAGAGCGATGAGGGGTCGAGCTCCAGCGCCGTCAGCACCTCGGTCATCGCCTGATCCGATTGCCCGTTCACGAGCAACAGGTATGAATACCAGTGATGCGCCGTGGCAAAGCCCGGGTTCAGCTCGAGCGCTCGGGCGTACTCGCGCATCGCTCCCGGCCAATCCCAGTCGTACACGTGCAGTACCCAGGCGAGCGACGTGTGCGCCTCAGGCAAGGTCTCGTCCAGGGCCAGCGCCTTGAGCGCGTATTGGCGCGCGAGCCGGTACCCTTCGGTGACCGGCACGCTGCGGTAGTCCACTTGGAGCGCGTACGCGTCCGAGAGGCCGGAATACGCCAGCGCGTAGTCCGGATCGTGGTCGATCGCCTGCTTGAAGAAGGAAATCGCCTCGAGCACGCCCTGCTGATTCCGCTTGTTCCAGCAGAAGCGGCCTTTCAGGTACAGCGAATACGCCTCGAGGTTGCGGGTGTAGCGCTGCGGCGCGGGGTCTGCAATGTCGGCCAGGAAGGTGGTGCGCAGCGTGCTGACGATGGTGCGGGCGATCTCGTCCTGGATCGCGAACACGTCGTCCAGCGTGCGATCGTAGCGCTCGGACCAGAGCGTGCGCCCGTCGTCGGAAGCGGCGAGCTGCGCAGTGATGCGCAGGCGGTCTCCGGACTTCCGCACCGTGCCCGCCAGCACAGCCGAGACGCCGAGCAGCGCGCCGATGGCGCGGATGTCCTGCGCCTTTCCCTTCAGAGCGAACGCGGATGTGCGAGAGGCGATGCGCAGGCCGTCCACCTTGGTGAGCGCGTTGATCAGCTCGTCGCTGATGCCATCGCTCAGGTATTCGTTCTCCCGGTCGGCGCTGGCATTCTCGAACGGCAGCACCGCGATGGAGCGCGTCCTGCCGACGAGCGACGGTACGGCCCCGGATCGCGTCTCTTCCAGGGCCACCGTCAAGTCGGCAACGCTCGCGAACCGGTCCGCCGGCGCTTTCGCGAGTGCGCGCGCGAGCGCCTGCTCGACCACAACCGGTGCGTCCGGGCGGCGGGCCCGGAGCGGTGCCGGCAGCTCGCTCAGATGCCGCGCCACGATGGCGCGGGCGCTGGCTCCGGAAAACGGCGGCGCCCCGGCCAGCATCTCGTAGATCACACAGGCGAGCGCGTACTCGTCGCAGCGCCCGTCCAGCTCGCGATCGCCCGCGGCCTGCTCGGGACTCATGTACTCGGGCGTCCCGATGGCGAGCCCAACCTCGGTGACGTGGTCGCCACCCGCCTGGAAGATGGCGCGCGCGATGCCGAAGTCGGCGAGCATCGCGTGGCCGTCGGCGAGGAGCACGTTCTCGGGCTTTACGTCCCGGTGAACGAAGCCCTCACGGTGGGCGTAGTCGAGGCCCGCGCCCACCTCCCGGGCGATGCGCAGCGCGTCCTTGAGCGGGAGCCGCGGCTCGCGCACGAGGCGCTCGCGCAGCGATTCCCCGCGCACGTATGGCATCACGTAGTAGAGGGATCCCGCCGCCTGGCCGGAATCGATGAGTGGGAGCACGTGGGGGTGGGTGAGCCGCGCGGCGATCGCGATCTCTCGCAAGAACCGCTCCGCGCCGATCGCGGCCGCGACGTCGGAGCGCAGCACCTTGATCGCGACCTGGCGGCTGTGCCGGAGGTCCTCGGCGACGTACACGGTAGCCATGCCGCCCCGCCCCAGCTCGCGGTCGATGGTGTAGCGGTCGCCCAGGGCGGCCGAGAGTTCTTCCCGCACGCGCTCCAGCGAGCCACGCTCCATAGATGACAAAGTTATCCCCTCCAAGCAGTTTCGTGATCCCCGGGCTTGCGCCGGGGGTCAGCGAGTCGTTGTTTCTCAAAATGCGTTGGAACCTCATCCCCTTCGCGCTGCTCCTCGCGGCGTCGCTCGGTGCCCAGGAGCCCGTCGTCTTCACGAACGTCCGCGTCATCCCGATGGACCGGGAGCGCGTGCTCGACGATCAGACCGTGGTCGTACGCGGCGACCGGATCGCCGAGATCGGCCCGGCAGCGGCGATTCGCGCTCCGGCCAACGCGGTGCGGGTGGATGGGCGCGGCAAGTATCTCATCCCCGGCCTCGGCGAGATGCACGCCCACGTGCCCGTGCCCCAGGCCGAGCAGCAGCTCGGCGCGGGGTACGCCGAGCGAGTGGTGTTCTTGTTCCTCGCGAACGGCGTCACGACCATCCGCGGTATGCAGGGGCATCCCGCGCACCTCGTGCTGCGCGAGCGGCTGCGCCGCCACGAGCTGCTCGGGCCTAGGCTGTACACTGCGGGCCCCGGGTTCAGCGGCACCAGCGCTCCCGATCCCGCAACCGCTCGCCGCATGGTGCTCGAGCAAACGGCCGCGGGCTACGACTTCCTCAAGATCTTCCCGGGCTTGTCTCGCGAGACGTTCGACGTGGTAGTTCGCACGGCGGACAGCGTGGGGATCCGGTTCGCGGGCCACGTGCCGGCAGCGGTGGGCCTCGACCGGGCGCTCGCGGCGCGCTATGCGTCGATCGATCACCTGGACGGCTATGTCGAGCGTCTCGCGCAATGGAGCCCGGACGCCGGACCGGAAGGGTTCTTTGGGTTGCTGCTCGTGGACCGCGTGGACACCACGCTCATCGCCGAGTTGGCGCGCCGCACGCGCGAGGCGGGGGTGTGGAACGTGCCCACCCAGGCGCTGATGGACGGATTCGTGAGCGAGGAGGATCCGGCAGTGCTCGGCCGCCGGCCGGCGATGCGCTACCTGCCGCCGTCCCTCGTCACGCAATGGGTGCAGGCAAAGCGAACCGCCCTCGCGGAGCCCACCTACAACACCGCGCGGGCACAGCGCTTCATCGCGTTGCGCGGCCGGCTGATCAAGGCGCTGCACGACGCCGGTGCACTGCTAATGCTCGGCTCCGACGCACCGCAGGTAATGAACGTCCCCGGCTTTTCGGTGCACCGGGAGCTGCGGACCTATGTCGCGGCTGGTCTCACGCCGTTCGACGCGCTCGCCACGGCCACCCGCAATGTCGCCGCGTATTTCGCTACCACCGACAGCATCGGTACCGTCGAGCGTGGCAAGATCGCGGATCTCGTGCTGCTCGACGGGAACCCGCTCGCGGACATCACCAACACCACCCGGATCTCCGGCGTCATGGCGCGGGGCGTGTGGGTATCGCGGGCGGACATCGACCAGCGGCTCGCGGAAATCGCGGCGGCGGATCGTTGAAACGTGCACCACAGCGGGGCAGCTGGGAACTGAGCGCGCCTGTGCTGGTAAGTTCCTTCATGGTACGACCGATCGACAGCTCGCTCGAGCAGCGATTGCCGCTCAGCACCGACATCGCGCTTCGGCGACGCTTCATGGTGGTAAAGGAGCCGCTGCCGGGAAACGTGCGCTACGGGCTGCTGCTCGAGGTGGTCGACAAGCTCGCGGAGGAGGTAGCCTTGCGCCACGCGCGGCGAACCGACCCCCACGCGTACGTGGTGACGGCCGCGATCGAGAAGGTGGCGCTGCGCAAGCCCGGAGACGTGAACCGGGACATCGAGCTCAAGGCCCGGCTCAACTGGGTGGGGAAGAGCTCCATGGAGGTGGGCATCCGGGTCGAACAGCCGGGGGCCGATGTCGCGCACGTGGCGTCGTGCTACTTCACGATGGTGGCGCGCGTGGGCGAGGGCGACGCGGCGCGGAGCATCGCGGTCGAGCCGCTCGAATACCTGGAGGAGATCGACGCCGGCCGGCGCGACAAAGCACTCCGGCGCCAGGAGTCTTACCAACGACGCCAGACGTCGCCCGCGAAGCCCCCGACACGCGAGGAGTTCGAGCTGCTGGCGCGGCTCCACGCGGCTCAGGAGCAGCCGGGCTTTTCGGGTCGGTTGGCCGGGCGGCTGACGAGCCTGTCGTGGGAGCGGATGTACCCCGAGCTCGAGAACGTGCCGAGCAAGGTATTCGGCGGATACCTCGTGCGGCGGGCCTATGAGCTGGCGACCATCCAGGCAGAGGAGATCGCACCCAACCGGCCGGTGATCGTGCGCGTCAACCGTATCAACTTTCTCCAGCCTGTACGGATCGGCGATAAGCTGAAGCTGGCGAGCCGGGTCGTGTACACCGGTCGCACCTCCGTCACCGTCGAGGTGACGATCGAGCGGATCAGTTGGGACCGGGTGACGAGGGCCCTGTGCAACAGCTGTGTGTTCACCTTCGTGAACGTGGACGAGCGCATGCAGGCGCAGCCAGTCGAGCCCGTGCACCCGACCACCTATGCCGAGGACGCGCGCTACCTGGAGGTGTACCGGTGGCACCAACGGCTCAAGGCGCGACGCGCAACGCTACAGGGACACGACAGCCGGCGCGAGCGGCCGTACGCTCAGTGGCCCACGCCGGCGCCCGAGACATGATGCTCCGCCGCGTCGTCGTGTGCATCCTGACCCCTGCGACCCTCGTCAGGTTCGGTGCGGCACAGGGGACGCCGTGTCCTTCCCGTCGCTCCGGGAGCGTTCCGGCCGCCTACGCCGGCATAGTGGCGCGAGAGCGTACGCTCGTGTGCGAGCGGCTGGCGAGCCGGATCCCCGGGGTGCAGGTGGCCGTGGCGGTGAATGGCAAGCTGGTGTGGTCTGAGGGGTTCGGGTACGCCGACGCCGAGCGCCAGCGGCCCGTCACGCGCGAGACGCAGTTTCGGATCGGGAGTGTATCGAAGCCGCTCACGGCCACCGCCGTCGCCCTGTTGTACGAGCAGGGGAAGCTCGACCTCGACGCGCCGGTGCAACGCTACGTGCCGTCGTTCCCGGACAAGGGCTACCCCATCACCACCCGGCAGCTCGCCGGCCACCTCGCCGGCATCCGGCATTACAAGGACCAAGAGTTTTTCTCGAACCGCCACTACGCCAGCGTGCTCGACGGCCTCAAGATTTTCCAGGATGACTCGCTGCTGTTCCCGCCCGGCACGCGTTTCTCGTATACGAGCTTCGGCTGGAATCTCGTCTCGGCGGTGGTGGAGGGCGCGTCGGGGGACAACTTCCTGCACTACATCTCGGCGCACGTGTTTCGCCCGCTCGGTCTGACCCACACAGCCCCTGACCGCGTGGACAGCCTGATGCCGGGCCGCACCCAGTTCTACGATCGCGACAGCGCGGGGAGTTTTCACGTCGCCCCCGCGGTGGACAACAGCTACAAGTGGGCGGGCGGCGGGTTCGTCTCCAGCGCCGAAGACCTGGTGAAGTTCGGGTCCGCGCTGCTTCAGCCGGGCTTCCTGAAGCCGGCGACGCTGGACCTGTTGTTCACGTCGCAGCGCACCAGCGCGGGGGAGGAGACGGGTTACGGCATCGGCTGGTTCCTGAGGACCGACAGCCTAGGGCATCGCTGGGCGTTCCACGGCGGCGGCTCGGTGGGCGGCACGGCCGCCTTCGGCCTGGACCGTGACTCCCGCGTGGTCGTCGCCATCCTCGCGAATCTGTCGAACGCAGCGCTCGACGCGGCCCAGGAGATTGAAGCAGCGTTTGACCGCTAAGGGTGAGATGCTCCGGAGTTGCGGCGTTGGTACCAGTAGTACCCACCGATGGCCAGCAGCGTCAACAGCGCGATCGCCAGCACGGAACGATAGTCGCCGCGCGACACACCGGCGCCGATCAGCACGCTCGCGAGCAGGGCCGGCGAGCGGGCCAGACCCGACAAAACCACGAACTCGAGAATGCCCATGCCCGAGAGACCCGCCGCGTAGCACAAGAAGTCCTTCGGCAGGCCCGGCAGCAGGAACAGCAGGAACATCGCCGACCGGCTCCTCGCGCTCCCCAGCGCGCGGTCGATTCTCGTGAGCCTATCCCGCCCGATGAGGCGCTCCAGCGTGGGCCGACCTACCACGCGGGCGAACCAGAAGTTGAACGTCGATCCCAGCGTGATGCCGATGGCGGAGTAGAGGAACCCCCGCCATGACCCGAACACGTATCCGGCGGCGAGCGACGTGACCTCGCCCGGGATAACCGCGATCACCACCTGCAGGAACTGGACGGCGATGCACAGCAGCGCGGCAGTCCAGCCGGCCCCGCGCAGCAGGGCGACCAGGTGGTCCTGGTTCGAGATGCGGTGCAGCACGCCCGTGTGCCACAGCAGGCCGCCGCCGATCACCAGCAGCGCGATCAGGCCAACCGGAAGCAGCCATTTCCGCCCCATTGGTGTGGAACTTGCTCACTCGCGCACGGCCGGGCTAGCTTGGGCCGGCAACGAAGCGCCAGGAGATTGCATGAGCGCCATCGATGACGCACAGCAGGCCAACCGGCGTTTTGCCCAAGAATTTCGGCTGGGGCAGCTCCCCATGCGCCCCGCCAAGAAGCTCGCCATCGTCGCCTGCATGGACGCGCGCCTGACGATCGAGCCGGCGTTGGGCTTGAAGGCGGGAGACGCCCACATCATCCGCAACGCGGGCGGCGTCGTGACGGAAGACGCGATCCGCTCGCTCCTGATTTCGCACCACCTGTTGGGCACCGAAGAGTGGATGATCGTCAATCACACCGACTGCGGGATGCTCACCTTCAAGGAAGAGGAGCTGGTCGCGAAGCTGCGCGCGCAATCAGACAAGGCGCCGATCACCCCAGTGCAGTTCCACGCGTTCCGCGACCTGGAGGAGAACGTGCGGCACCAGATCCGGAAGGTGCGGTCGCACCCCTGGGTGCCGAGCGATATCCGGGTGCGGGGGTTCATCTACGACGTTGGGACTGGCGCGTTGAACGAGGTCGCCGAGGCGGTCACAGCCTCATGAGCGCCCCTTCGTGCTCGAGCAACCAACGTTTGCGATCCAACCCCCCGCCGAAGCCGGTGAGTGATCCGTCCGCCCCCACGACGCGATGGCAAGGCACGATGATCGGAATGGGGTTTCTGCCATTGGCGGCGCCGACGGCGCGGGTGGCGCGCACGTCCCCCAACCGGCGCGCCAGCTCGCCGTAGCTCAGCGTCGCCCCGTACGGGATGGCGCGCAGGGCCTCCCACACGCGGCGTTGAAACGGTGTGCCGGCGGGCTCCAGTGGAACAGCGAACGTCGTGCGCCTCCCGGCGAAATATTCGGCGAGCTGCTCGCACGCTCGGGCGAGAACGGCATTCGCGGGCCCGCGTCCGTCATTCGCCGCAGCAGCCGTGACTTCCCCCGTGCCCGGAAACCACACTGCGGTGAGCGCGGAGTCGGACGCCGTGAGCAGGAGCTCGCCGATCGGGCTCTCGAACCGGGTCGCTGGCATCCCTAGGCCGTCTTCCAGGCGCCCAGCAAGCGCCGGAGCAACACGAGCTGCCCCAGGTGATAGGAATTGTGATCGGCGAGGACGAGCGCTTCGCGCAGCGGCGTCTGTCCGTTGCCGTGCGGGATGCGGGCAAACAGGTCCGTGGCCGGGTCGCGCACCAGTCGCTGCATGGCCTGCAGGTCGCGCTTCACCTGCGCGACGCTCTTGTCCCACCCCGCGGCGTCCGGGGGCGCGTCGCTCGCGGGCCAGTACCCCGCCGGCCAATCCGGTGAGACGTGCTGCGCGCTCTTCGTGAACTCGAGGATATCCCACTGCGAGATGCGGATGTGCTCGAGCAGGCGCCAGGGCGTGAACGGTTGGCCGGAGGGCTTCACGCCCCGGAGCTGGGGCGGCCAGTCGGCGATCGCGTCCTCGAGCTTGACGTGAGCGTGACCTCCGTCGAGCAGCTCGAGGAGGTGGTCCCGGAGCGCCCTTTGAGGATCGGTGCGACGAGGCCTGCGTTTGACCGCCATGGGGGGCCGGGTCAGCCTGCGTCGTGCTTGCGCCGCTTGTCCCG
>Ga0137418_10001834_pt1 | contig 19429 bp, 17 predicted proteins | sample CZODoug3_1_2_16f_FD_122242 | JGI IMG/M metagenome (GOLD analysis project Ga0137418, IMG submission 122242) | Vadose zone soil fungal communities from Angelo Coast Range Reserve, California, USA - CZODoug3_1_2_16fungal (Hybrid Assembly) | ecosystem: Environmental > Terrestrial > Soil > Vadose...
GCCAAGAACCTCGTTGTGGGATTTGCGCGGCTAGATGGCCGCCCGGTCGGCATCGTCGGCAATCAACCTGCGTTTCTTGCTGGAGTTCTCGACATCAATGCCTCCGTGAAGGGCGCGCGCTTCGTCCGTTTCTGCGACGCGTTCAATATTCCGCTTATCACTTTTGAGGATGTCCCCGGGTTTCTCCCCGGCACGCAGCAGGAATTCGGCGGCATCATCAGGCACGGCGCCAAGCTGCTCTTCGCTTTTGCCGAAGCCACCGTCCCGAAAATCACCGTCATTACGCGCAAAGCCTACGGCGGTGCGTACTGCGTCATGGCGAGCAAACACATTCGCACGGACGCCAATTTCGCGTGGCCCACCGCGGAGATCGCTGTCATGGGCCCGGAAGGCGCCGTGGACATTGTCTACAAACGCGAATTGGGGAAGGCTCCTGAATCCGAGCGCGAAAGACTCCGCCAGGAAAAAATCGCAGAATTTCGAGACCGCTTTGCCAATCCCTTCGTGGCCGCCGAGCGCGGTTACATTGACGCTGTCATCGAACCCGCCGACACCCGCGCCCGCATCATCACCGCCCTCCACGCGCTCGAAAACAAGCGCGACACCAACCCAAAGAAAAAACACGGCAACATCCCACTGTAGTTGCATACTGTTTTGTGTAGGGGCGCAGTATGCTGCGCCCCGGCAAGCGAGGCACAGTCAGAATGAGGCCGGGTTTACTTCAGCAAATACTGTTGTAAGAACTCGATGGTCGCATAAAACTGAAAATCCTGATTGGGCTTTTTCCGGTAGCCATGACCCTCATCCTTTGCGATCAGCAACCAGACCGGCGTCCCCTGCTTCTTCAGTGCATCGGCAATCTGTTGCGATTCGCTCACCGGCACGCGCGGATCGTTTTTCCCCGCAATCACGAACATGGGCTTCTTGATTTTTTCGATGTTGTTCATCGGCGCTATTTTTTCCAGGAACTCGCGCGTCTTCGGGTCGCGCTCGTCGCCGTACTCCACGCGCCGCAAATCGCGACGGTAAGCTTCCGTGTGCTCGAGGAACGTGACCAGATTCGACATACCCACGATATCCACCGAGCAGCGAATCCGGTCGCTGTAAAACGTCGAGACTGCCAGCGTCATGTGCCCGCCGTAACTTCCGCCGGTCACCGCAATCCGCTCGCTGTCCAGCGCCGGCTGCGTCGCGATCCAGTTGAAAAGCGCATTGATATCCTTGTACGTGTCCTCGCGCTTGAATCCGTTATCCATCAGCGAGAATGTCTTCCCGTATCCCGTGGACCCGCGCACGTTCGGATAAATCAGCGCGATTCCCAATTCGTTCAGCAGGTAGTTGCTGCGCCCGAGAAATGTCGGCTGCGATTGCCCCTCGGGCCCGCCGTGAATCACCACCAGCACCGGCCGCTTACCCGCGAACTTCGCCGGCGGTTTATACAGGAATCCCGAAATCATCTTCCCGTCGAAACTCTTCCACCGTACGAGTTCCGCTTCCGGGAATCCGTCCGTCTTCACCGCCGTCTCGCTGGTCGTCCACCGTTCCACTTTTCCATTCGACACATCCAGCGAATACACGTCTCCCGGCCCACGCGCATTGTTTAGCGAAAATCCAAGCTCATGCCCATTTTTGTGCCAGCGCATGGAGCCCACGACGCCAACGGGCAATTTGGGCAGAGGCACTTCTGTATTGTTAGCGGTTCTTCGAACGTGAATTGCGCTAAGACCATCCTCGTCTTTAACATACGCGATAAACTTCCCATCCATGGAGAGATCAAACCGCTCGACATCCCAGTTCGCCTCCGGGCCTGTAATCAAGTACTTGGCTTCTGGCCGGTCAACTTCCATGTACGCCAAATTCATGTATTCGGCACCAGCATCTGTCGTCAGATAGATTCCTTTTCCGGTCTTGCTGAACCTGGCCTCGCCGTAGGCGATCTTGTCCCCGCGTTTTGTTCCACCGGGCATGAGTGCAGTCTTCTCACCGGTCTTGGCATCCACGAGCCACAAATATGCCTCGTTTAGCGAAATTTCTTCTTTCAACAAAATCTTGCTGTCGTCAGGCGACCAGTCCTCTGGCCCCCACCCTCCGCCTTCCAACGTTGTGAGCAAATGATCGCTCTTAGGGTCCGCAGGATTCATCACCCACAAATCCGTATCTTTTCCAGTGCGCCGCGTGGACATGTAAGCGACTTGATCGCCGCTCGACGACCACGGTCCTGCGAGGTTCCGCGACTTGCCGTCCGTCAGCAGCGTCACGTCGCCAGTGGCCACGTCATAGCGATAGAGCTGATACCACTCACCGCCTCCAATATCCTTCGCGAACAAGATGTAGTCACCGCCGTTCGGATGAAACCGACCGCTTCCGACGGAGTCCGCGAAAAACGTCAACTGTTGCCGCTGGCCACCCGGCATCTTCACCAGATGAAGCTGCGGCGTCTCCGCAAACCTCGTCGCAATCAGCATCTCGCGCTTCGTCGGGTGCCAATCCGCCAAGTTCGCGCTCCGGTACGAAGCATACGTTCCGGCCGTTTCCGCGATGGACGCCGGTATCTTCGGTACCCCATCCACGACAAGATTGTCTGCAGGCGCGATGACCGCCTCTTGTGCTGGTGCAGTCGCAGCAAAGAAAAGCATCGACGCCACGATTAGAATCAATTTCTTGTTCATATTTTTCCCTCACCCACAAATCCGCCGCACCTTCTTACACCGCAAACGATTGGACACGCAAGCCAAACCACCAGCCTCGTCTCGTCATCACGCGTGCTAAAATTCCCCAGCATCGCAAATCAGACATGTTCAAGAAAATCCTGATCGCCAATCGCGGCGAAATTGCCGTGCGCATCCTGCGCGCCTGCCGCGAGCTGGGCATCCGCTCCGTCGCCGTCTTCAGTGATGTGGACCGCAAATCGCTTCACGTCCGGCTCGCCGATGAAGCCTATCCCATCGGTCCTGCCCCTTCGCGCGAAAGCTATCTCCGCATCGATAAACTTATGGACGTCGCGCGCCGCGCCGGCTGCGATGCCGTGCATCCAGGCTACGGATTTCTCGCGGAAAACGCGGCATTGCCGCGTGCCTGCGTTGACGCCGGCCTCACCTTCATCGGCCCGCCCGCCGAAGCCATGGAGTCTCTCGGCTCCAAAACTGCCGGCCGCCAGCTTGCCCGCCGCGCCGATGTTCCCACCGTTCCCGGAACGAACGAGCCCATAGAAAACCACGCGCAGGCACAGGCCTTAGCGCATCGCATGGGCTACCCGATTCTTCTGAAGGCTGTCGCCGGTGGTGGCGGCAAAGGCATGCGCCTGGTCAATACGGACGCCGAATTCGAATCCGCCTTCCGCGACGCTTCTTCCGAGGCCATGAACGCTTTCGGCGACGACCGCCTGTACCTCGAAAAATATCTTGACCGGCCTCATCACGTGGAAATCCAGATCTTCGCCGACGCCCACGGCCGCGTCGTCTCTCTCGGTGAGCGCGAATGTTCCGTCCAGCGCCGCCATCAAAAAGTGATCGAAGAAGCGCCCTCGCCCATCGTCACTCCCGACCTGCGCAAGAAGATGGGCGATGCCGCGGTACGCCTCGCGCGCGGCGGCCGCTACGTCAACGCCGGCACCGTCGAATTCCTCGTTGACGCCAACCTAAATTTCTATTTTTTGGAAGTGAACACGCGCTTACAGGTCGAGCATCCCGTCACTGAACAGGTTACAGGCCTCGACCTGGTAAAACTCCAGATTGCTATCGCCGCCGGCCACCGTTTGCCTTTCGCCTGGGAATCGATCACCCCGCGCGGCCACGCCATGGAAGTTCGCCTCTACGCCGAAGATCCCGACAACAATTTCTTTCCTTCACCGGGAAAAATTCTTTCGCGCCACGTTCCGAGCGGTCCCGGCATTCGCCTGGACGATGGCGTGTACGAGGGCTGGACCGTGCCCAACGATTACGACCCGCTTCTCAGTAAGCTGATCGCCTGGGGCAACAGCCGCGAGGAAACGATTGCCCGCCTTCGCCGCGCGCTCGAGGAGTACACAACCACGGGCATCAAGACCAACGTGGGCCTCTTCCGCCGTATCCTCGAAGAACCCGATTTTCTCCGCGGCGAAATCCATACCAGGTGGCTTGACGAATTGCTTCGTCGTCCGCGCTCCGCCATAACGCCCCCCGCGAACGAGAATCGGCCAGGAGACTCTGCTTCCGACGCCGCTGCCATCGCTGCTGCCATCTGGCAGGCCAGCCAATTGGGCAGACATTCCTCTACGTCTGCTTCTTCCCCGGACCAGTCTTCTCGCTGGAAGCAGGACGGCCGCCGCGAACAACTGGACCGCCTGCCATGAAATACGAAGTCCAACTCTCTTCCTCCTCCGGAGAGAAAACTCGCGTCATTGGGCTCGAACGCGATGGCACCGGCTGGCGCCTGACGCTGGATGGTCGGCCCGTCGCCGTCGACGCAGTCGAGATCGCTCCCAACACGCTTTCCGTCCTCCTTGACGGTCAATCCTTCGAAATCAACGTGACGCCGTCTCCTGACGGCAAGCTGAAGCTGCAAACCGGCTCGCGGGAATTCATCGCCGAAGTCATCGATCCCCGCGCCTGGAGCGGCCGCCGCCACGGCAGCGTCGAAGCGGAAGGCCCCCAGCAAATCGTTGCGCCCATGCCCGGCAAAGTCGTGCGTCTTCTCGTCAGAGAAGGCGACCGCGTCGAAGCCGGCCAAGGCTTGCTGGTTGTCGAAGCCATGAAAATGCAGAACGAAATCCGTTCGCCCAAGAGCGGCACCGTCGAGCGCGTCCTCGCGAAAGAAGGCCAGCCCGTCAACGCCGGCGACGTTCTTTGTGTGGTCGCTTAACCTTCAATTTATTTCGAGAGGTTTGACGCCGGGGCGGAATTGGAGAGCCCGCAATTTCGGAAGGAAAGTTTCTTTAGTGCCCGATCGATCGCTGCGGCATGGTGGTTTTCGCGGCGTCCGGCAATTTTCCTGCCGCCTCAATAACCTGCTCCGCCAGGTAGTTCGCTACCCGCGCCCCATCCCGTGCGATCGCCAGGTACGCGAGGCGCAGCAATTGCTCCTTGCGGTTACGCAGCGTATCGCGGATAGTTTGCTGCACCTGCGGTTCGGCGATGCCTCGCAGCCCGGGCGACTCGCGCGCGATGAGCTTCAGGATCAGGATGCGTGGGCCGTCTTTCGGCGCAACTTGAATCGGCTGGCTGACTTGCCCAGCTTTCAATCCAACCACGACCCTTTTCAGCGCCGGGTCGGACTGGTTCAGCGCCGACTCCGGAACAAAGCCCAGGTCGCCGCCCGTTCCTGCGGTGTTCATGTCTTCGGAATAGTCCATCGCCAATTGTGAGAAGTCCGCGCCGCTGTTCAGCCGGTCCATCAGCATTTTCACTTTGCGCTGCGCTTCGGCTTCGTTGGCCGCATCGTCGTTCTTCCGGTTGCGTATTTGCTGTTCTTTCCGGGGAGTCACCACGATCTGCGCGATGTGGTACTGCGGCTCCGCCACGTTGAACTGCGCCTTATTCGCATTGTAAAAATCCGTGATATCCTGATCGGTGATGGCGATCTTCGCCACCACTTCATGGTTCAGCAATTTCTGGATCGAAAGCTGCCGCCGCAGCTCGAGCTTCAGATCTTCCACCGTCATGGCTTGATCCTTCAGCCGCCGCTGGAATTCGTCTTCGGTGTACGGGCTTTTCAACTCCGTGAACTTGTCTTCGACTTCGCCGTCGCTCGCTTCCAGGTTCAGCTTCTTCGCTTTTTCGAGCAGAATCTCGTTGTTGATCAGCTCGTCGAGCACGTTCAGCTTCTGCGAGAGCGATTCTTCCAGCGAAGGTTCCTGCCCCTCCGGGTTCACCCGCGTCCGATAGTATTTGTCGACTTCTTCCCGCTTGATCTCTTTCCCGTTCACCACCGCCCACACGTCGGGTGCATGGCGCGCTTCCTTGTTGCAGCCCGCCGCGGCGGTCAACACCATCGCCGCCAAAGGCAGCCATGCTGCGGCGCGCTTCACTCCCTCTGAGTGTTTCATCAGGTGCCCCACGGAACGCAGGTTCGCAACGGTCAAGTCCAAGGCTGGAGTCTCAGGCGGCTTTCTTTACCTTGCCGGCGCGGATGCACGCGGTGCACACGCGGACTTGCTTCCTCACGCCTGCCACGACCGCGCGCAAGCGCTTCAGGTTTGGATTCCACCGGCGGCGCCGCGTGTTATTCGCGTGGCTGATCACATTTCCAAAATGCGGCGCTTTGCCGCAGAACTCACACTTCAGTGCCATTTTTCTTCCTGCTCAAAATTTATTTTGGGCTTCGGTTTCCCGTTCGAAGTATCGCAAAACCAAGCTACTCATTCTAGCAGACCCTCCACCCCCGGCAAAGCGTGGTGTTTCCGCTCCGGACGGTTTTGCGGAGTACGCCTTTTGTATCCCGGATGGTTCTTCGGGACGCGGCTTTGCATACCAAGTGGTTCTGCCACTCCGTCACGCCCTGTTCTTTCGTACGGGATCGCGAAGCGCGGTGCGTACCAGTAACCCCTCCAATCGCATTGAAGCTACAGGGTTTGCCGGCAAGAAAGGTGTGCCGCTGGCCGCCCGTACCATTGTTGACCTCGTTCTCCACGCTTAGCTTAGCCCTCAGTATGCGCTGTATGGCGCACGCGCTCGGCCCATGAACGAATCTTTGGTAGACATCCCCGGGAACTCTCAGCCCGCTCCTCGCGTGGAGCGGGTCGCTCATCGCGAATCGCGAAAACCGAATCGCTTCTCCCGTTACCTTTTGCTCGTCGCTTTACTCGCCGTTCTCTCCACTTTCCTTGGTTATCAGGCCGCGCGCTTTGAAATTCCTGCGCCGAGTTGGTTTCACCTTACTCCGGCGCTCGCGTCCGCCTTCAACCGGCCACCTGCCCTCATGCCGGCTTCCAATCCCCGTGCCGCTGACGCAGACGTTGAAGCCATTAGCCATCTGGCGCCCCAGCAGCAGGCCGAGCACCTTCTCGAACTTGCCATCCAACGCCCCGAACAGTCCCTCGGCTTGATTCACAAAAATCTGGATTCCTGGCGCGGCCATCTGCAAGACACCGATCGGCTTTTCCATCTCGTGCTTGCGGCTCTGGACTCCAGCGATCCTCGCGTGCGCGTCGCCGCGGTGGAAATCGATCTCGCCGCCAACAACCTGATGAAGTCGCCTCAGAGCCTCGCGAAACTTCTCAATCAAATTCACAATGACCCAGACGGCCGCTATCTCGCGCTGTGGAGACTCGGCGCCCTAGGCAATCGCGGCGTCGAACCAGCCACCGTATTGAACACGCTTCTTCGCTATTCTCGCGACTCGAATTTACAGACGCGCTTCTGGGCCGTAGAGGGATTGGCCATGCTGGGCACCGCGGAGTCCATCGACCCGCTCCTGACTATCCTGGCGCACGATCCCGCGAAACAAGTTCGTGAGCGCGCCGCCACAAACCTTGCGCGTTCCGGCATGTTTACGGGCGAGCAGCGCCTCACTGCTGTTCCCCAACTGCTCAATCTTCTTGACGATGATTCGCTCGACGCCGCGACGCAAAACCTCATCTGCGCCGCCCTGCGAACCATTACCGGCGCGTCATTCGGGAAAGACCCCAGCGCCTGGCGCGACTGGTGGGCGCATCACGACCACCGCGAGAACCGGGTTCGCATCCCCAAGGGCCTTCTCCTCGCTTAAGTGCTGAATTAACGATACTTATTCCCTCGGACCATCGTTCAAATAATAAGAAAACGCTTGACCCTGCCTTGTCCCTTCCGTAAAACTGCTCTCACCCACCCTAATCTCAACCTGGTTCCCTCCCGGGTACAAAAGGAAATGCATGCCGACATTGGAGCGCCGTATTGCGCGTCGCTTGATCATGAAGGTCCCCTTGAAGTTTCGCCCCGTGCAGGCACCCGATGGTTCTGAAAAGGATGCCGCCTCCATGAATATCTGCAACCAGGGAGTTTATTTCGCCACGGACGAGAAGGTGCGCAAGGGGGTAATGATTCAAGTGCATTTGAAATTGCCGCGCGAGGTGGTTGGGGACGACGTGGCGGAATGGTGCTTCACTGGCCGTGTCGCGCACGTCGAATCGCTGGGGATCAATAATGATAAACTGGGAGTGGGCGTTCAGTTCCTCTACTATGAGACGCCTCGGGCTTCAATTTAGCCGTGCGCTTGATAACCCAGCGCCCGCTTCGCGCGTCCATTGAGAGGTAGCCTGGGCCCGGAAACACCCTTGCAAGGAGGCCGCATGAAACGTCGCGATTTTATCCATCGCACCGCTTGTGCCGCTGGTGCCGCCTGGATTCATCCAAGCGCATTCGCTCCGCATACGGCGGCTCTTCCCGCCCTTCCGCGCAAGTTCGCTGCCTCAGACACTGTGACTCTCGGCAAGACCGGCATCCAGACTAGCCGCTTGGCTATGGGCACCGGCACCGTTGGCAGCGGTCATCATTCTCACCAGACTGCCCTCGGCATCAAAGGCCTCTCCGGCTTGCTTCTCAATGGCTACGACCACGGCTTGCGCTTCTTCGATTCCGCCGACTCCTACGGCAGCCACCCGCACGTCGCCGAAGCGCTGAAGCACGTTCCCCGCGACAAAGTCACCGTGCTCACCAAGACCTGGGCGCGCGACCCCGCCACGGCTCGCGCCGATCTCGACCGCTTCCGCCGCGAACTCGGCACCGATTACATCGACGTCTGCCTCATGCACTGCCTCACCGAAGGCGATTGGACCGACCGCTACAAAGGCGTCATGGATGTTCTCTCCGAAGCCAAGGAAAAAGGCATCATTCGCGCTCACGGCTGTTCTTGCCACAGCATCGAAGCGCTTCGCGCCGCCACTAAATCTTCCTGGGTCGAGGTCCATCTCGTCCGAGTCAACCCCGTTGGCGCCTACATGGATTCCAATCCGGATACCGTTGTCAGCGTCATTCGCGAGATGCGCGCCGCCGGCAAAGGCATCATCGGCATGAAAGTCCTCGGCCAGGGTGAGCTCCGTCATCGCCAGGATGAAGCCCTCAACTTTGCTCTCGGCCTCAATCTCCTCGACGCTTTCACGATCGGCGCCGAATCCCAGTCCGAGCAGGAAGACCTCATCCACCGCATCGCCGCCGCTTAATCTTTCAGTAGCAAAAGCGCTGCCCTCTTCATACAAACACATCCCAAATCACATCTTCTTCCTCGCGGCGTCTTTCCCCGTGTGAGGCGAATAATCCTCAGGTGGTTAGTAGATTCGCCACGAAGGTAAGTCTAGGCTGGTTTGAACCCGCTTCTCAAGTTATCGTTCTTGCGCGCCAGCCAACTTATGAGCATCTATGTAGAGATTTTGATTCGCAGCAGCATGGACAATCTCTGGGAAAAAACCCAGAACCCGAAACTACATCAGCGCTGGGATCTTCGCTTTTCGGAAATCGATTACCTTCCGCGGAAGCCAGGTGAAGCTCAAGAATTTTTGTATGCAACCCGCATCGGTGGCGGCTTGCGAATCGAAGGCGCGGGCGAAAGTACGGGAGAGCGCGACGATGCAAGCGGTCAACGGACGTCAGCCCTTAAATTTTGGTCCGATGATCCCAAGTCCCTGATCAAATTGGGCTCGGGCTATTGGAAATACATCCCCGGAAGTAGTGGTACCCGCTTCATCACTTGGTACGACTATCGGACACGCTTTGGCATTATCGGACGAATCGTCGATAGGGTCTTTTTTCGTCCTTTGCTCGGCTGGGCGACGGCATGGAGCTTCGATCGACTTCGGCTTTGGCTCGAAAAAGGTATCTTGCCAGAGGTCTCTCGTGACCGGGCGTTCGTCTACGCGTTGTCTCGCCTGATGATAGCCTTTGTCTGGCTGTATCACGGACTCATTCCGAAGCTAATCTATCGCAATGCTGACGAACTTAGCATGCTACGCCATGCTGGAATCCCCGATTCGCATTTACGCGAAGCCATGTCAACTTTGGGTTTTATCGAGGTCTGCTTCGCTCTTGCATTCGTTATTTTCTGGAAGTCCCGCTGGCCGCTCTGGTTCACAATAATCGGCATGATCTCAGCCGTCCTGACTGTCGGCATTACCTCTCCGAGCTTTCTTACCGCCGCGTTCAACCCAGTGACCCTGAATCTGTCCGTAGCGACTCTGGCCGTAATCGGCCTGCTCACAGGGACTGACCTACCGGCGGCACGCAACTGCCGCCGAAAGTCACCGGTGAGTTGAACCATGAGATCCATCTACGAACAAGCACTTGGAGAAAAATTCAAGCTTCTCCATCCTCGTATTCAAGAGAGGTTCGGATTCGCCAGTCGCGATAATGCCGCCTGCATCGGGACCGGAACAATGGACGAGATTTGGCATGGCCCCCTCTACACCTTGCCATTTCTGTACGTTGGTAGCTGGCGGCGCATCATGTTTCCCGAGCACGGGAAATCGATACCTTTCACGATCAAGAATTATGCATATGTGGACCAGCATGGCCGCGAGACGGTGACTTGGATCCGCACCTTTGAAACCGCGGTTTCCCGCCGTTTTGACGCTTACATGATTTTTAGCCGGCAACGAAATTGTATTGTGGATTATCTTGGCACTCATCAGCACTTGGCTGTGGATATCGGCTTGTCAGTCGATGAACGCGGTGGTTTACGGCTCCGTTCTGGCGCACAGCGTTTTTACGAAGGTTCCATTGGATTCAGTTTTCCCATAATCTTTTCAGGCATGGCCGATGTTTGTGAGTGGTACGAAGAGAGTGATCAACAATTCCACATTCAAGTGGACGTGAAAAACCGGGTTTGCGGTCCATTATTTGGCTACCGAGGATCTTTTCAAGTGAAATGGATCTCGCTGAAGCCTGATGAAATTCCTGCAGACATTATGCCCGTGCGCTGTGAGGGCCGAGAGTAGCCGCAGCTAGACCCAACGCTTCGCGATTCCGCTAGCCACACTGCACCCGTTCACGGTAGAATTACCTCGTTCCAATAGTGTCCGTAGAAATCCGGACATCGGGTGCAGTCGTCATCGAAAGACAGCGCCAAGGACAACGCCCATGTTCGTCCCGCAAGTCGCTGTACTCATCTAATCCGCCGATAGCGCGGACCTGACCTTTTCTCCCGTTTTTGTCATTAACTGCCGCTGCCGCGTCAGCGCACCTGTATCCTGGGAAGCGCCCACGCAGAACGTAAAGGTTTATATGTCGTTGGAGCAGACCGCTGTCGCCGCGCCGCCGCCCACGTTCTGGAGTTCCGTGCGCGAAGCCCTTCGTGGCTCGCATCAGGACTTCACCGCCGGCAATCTCAATCGCGCGATCCTCCTCCTCGCCATTCCCATGGTTATGGAAATGGTTCTGGAATCCCTTTTCGCCGTCGTCGACGTTTTCTGGGTCGGCCGTCTGGGCGCGGACGCCATCGCCACCGTCGGCCTCACCGAATCGCTCCTCAGCCTCGTCATGGCCATCGGCTTCGGCCTTAGCCTTTCCACCACCGCCATGGTCGCTCGCCGCATCGGCGAAAAAGATCCCGCGGGCGCTGCCGTTGCCGGCGTTCAGGCCATCGTCATAGGACTCGCAATCGCTGCCGTAATCGGCATTCCGTGTCTGTTCTACGCGCCGGATTTGCTTCGTTTGATGGGTGCTTCCCCGCAAGTCGTTGCCGTCGGGTCCGGCTACGCCCGCATCGCCCTCGGCGGCAGCGCTGCGATCATGATGCTCTTTCTCAACAACGCCATTTTCCGCGGCGCCGGCGACGCCGCCATCGCCATGCGTTTGCTGTGGGTCTCCAACATCATCAATCTCGTCCTCGACCCCTGCCTCATCTTCGGCTGGGGACCCTTTCCAAAACTTGGCGTCACCGGCGCGGCTCTCGCAACCTTCACCGGGCGCAGCATTGGCGTGCTCTATCAATTCTATCGCCTGCTCCGTGGCACTGAGCGCATCCGCATCCTGCGCAGCCAGATTCGTCTGAACTTCAGCGTCTTGTTTCGCCTGCTGCGCGTTTCGCTCACTGGCATACTTCAATTCGCCATCGCCCACACCAGTTGGATCGGCCTCGTCCGCATCGTCAGCATCTTCGGCTCGGCCGCGCTCGCCGGCTATACCATCGCCATTCGCATTCTCATCTTCGTGCTGATGCCCAGTTGGGGCCTCAGCAACGCCGCCGCCACACTCGTCGGCCAGAACCTCGGCGCCAAGCAGCCGGAGCGCGCGGAGACTTCCGTCTGGCGCACCGGTCTTTACAACATGATCTTTCTCGGTGTCATCGGCATTTTCTTCGTCATTTTTGCTGAGCCGGTCATCCGTCTCTTCACCAGCGATCCGCTCGTCGTTCCGCTGGCCGTCTCCTGCTTGCGCATTCTCAGCTACGGCAATATCGGCTATGCCTATGGCATGGTCATGCTCCAGGCCTTCAACGGCGCGGGAGACACCGTCACTCCCACCATCGTGCATTTCTTCGGTTTCTGGCTCCTGGAGATTCCCCTCGCCTGGTTCCTGGCGATCACGCTCGGCATGCAATCTCGTGGCGTCTTTTGGTCCATCGTGATCGCGGAGGCCGCCATCGCCGCCGCCGGTATCATCCTTTTCAAACGCGGCCGCTGGAAAGTCCAGCAAATCTGACCACCCAACAAGGGTGGTCATCCTGAGCGAGCGCAGCGAGTCGAAGGATCTCCCCTTCTATCGTTGCAATTTGCGGGTCCCCTCTGCCGCTTGGCCTGTCTTGGCGTATAATCCTCCGCCAGCACGGCAGGAGGTGCTCACATGGCCAAAACCAAGCAATTCACAATCGCTATTGATAATCAGCCCGGCGCGGTCGCTCATATTGCAAGAACTCTCGGGGAAGCCAAGGTGAATATTCTTTCTCTCTTGGGAACTGCTCAGGGCGCGGCTGGCACCGTTCAACTCATCGCCGAAGACGCGCGGCGCGCGAAGAAAGCCCTTGATGGCGCCAGGATTTCGTACCAGGAAACTCCCGCGGAAACCTACGATTTAGCCAACAAGCCCGGTGCGCTCGCGCAATGTTTGGACAAGCTCGCCGCAAAAGGCGTCAATTTGAATTCCGTCCACGCCACTGCCGCCAAGGGCGGCAAAAAGGCCGTCATTGTCTACACAGCGGAAGCCGCCGCAAAAGCGGCAACCGCCACTGTGTAGCAACTTCTTTCTTCTTCCGTGGTTCTTCCGCTCGTCAGCCGCGAGCTTCTCGCTGCAGGCGAGCGCCGGTAGTTCCACCGTTGTGCCTTGAAACAAAAAAAATGAGAATACCCCGAGAGGATCTCATGGAAAGCCTTGCGAAAAAGATAATGAGTTGTGTAGCGCTATCCATCTTCTTCGGATTCCTTCTTTGTGCCCCATCCGCGCCCGCCCTGGAAAACGGCCTGGCTCTCACGCCTCCCATGGGCTGGAACAGTTGGAACCGCTTCGCCTGCAACGTCACGGAAGATCTCGTCAAGTCCGCCGCCGACGCGCTCGTCAGCAGCGGCATGAAGGATGCCGGCTACGAATACGTGGTCATTGACGATTGTTGGCAAGTCAGCCGCGACGCCGCCGGCAACATCATCGCCGACGCTAAGACTTTCCCCTCCGGCATCAAGGCTCTCGCCGACTACGTTCATTCCAAGGGCTTGAAGTTTGGCATCTATTCCGATGCCGGCACCATGACCTGCGCCAAGCGTCCCGGCAGCCGCGGTCATGAATTTCAGGACGCCCTCCAATACGCCGCCTGGGGCGTCGACTACCTTAAATACGATTGGTGCAACACCGGCACGGAAAACGCCCAAGCCGCCTACTCCACCATGCGCGACGCGCTCAGAGCCTCCGGCCGCCCCATTGTCTTCAGCCTCTGCGAGTGGGGCTCCAATAAGCCCTGGCTTTGGGCAAGAGACGTCGGCAACCTTTGGCGCACCACTGGTGACATCGCTGATTGCTGGGAATGCAAGAAAGGCCACCTTAGCTTCGCGCAGATTCTGGATTTGCAAGTCGGCCTGGAAACCTACGCCGGCCCGGGGCACTGGAATGATCCAGATATGCTCGAGGTCGGCAACGGCGGCATGACCACCACCGAGTACCGCTCCCATTTCAGCCTCTGGTGCATCCTCGCCGCGCCGCTCATGGCCGGAAACGATTTGAAGAACATGTCCCCGGAGATCAAGGAAATCCTTACCAATAAGGAAGTCATCGCCGTCGATCAGGATCCCCTCGGCATGCAGGGTCGCCGCGTCCGCAAGGACGGCGACTCCGAAGTCTGGGCCAAACAAATGAAGGACGGTGGCCGCGCCGTCGTATTGTTCAATCGCGGCGCCTCTGACGCCGAAATCACTGCTTCCTGGGAAGATCTCGGCTATCCCGCTCATCTCTCCGCCGCCGTCCGCGACCTCTGGGCCAAAAAAGACCTCGGTAAATCGACCGCCACCTTCACCGCCAAGGTCCCTTCCCACGGCGTCGCGATGCTTCGCATCAACCCCTAAGCCAACTATCAACATATCGAGAGTCAAGCGCCGTAGGCGCGCCACAATTTAGCCCAGCCCGCAAAGAATAGGTTGCATTGCGGAAAGAAACCAGAGCGCCGTAGGTGCGGCACCCCATCTTTATCCAATGGGGGACGGGCCAAGGCGCGCCTTCTCCCTTTCTTGCCCCCGGCAACAATCTAGCCCTTTCCCATCTTCCACACGCCGTGGTAGTCTCAACACACCCACCCACAGTTTTCATCCCAGTCCGGCGAGTCGCATAACCATAAGTCGTTCATTTTCTTGCGTCCAGGGCCGACGCTCCCCGGCAGCTCGATTGCTCCCCATGTCGCGGAAGACAAATCGCGGGCGCCATAACCCAAGGCCCAAAGCCCGCCATCTAACCAGAAAGGAGACCGCAGCAATGTCAGCCCGAAGTTTCTTTCGACGGCTTGTCAGAAACGTTCTATGCCTCACGGCTGCGCTGCTGGCTTTCGCCGCCTGCGCCTACACTGACTATCGCCTCTGGCCTCTGGACCTGCAGGCCCCGCGATACCCCGTTCTTCCCGCGCCGAAAATCCAAGGCAACCAGCTCGTTCTGCCGTTTGCGCCCGGCATCGCCGCCGCTGAAGTCGCCACTTTTCACGACCAGCTCGAGGCCTTCCTCCATTTTGAATATCTGCGCGGCCGCGAAGCCCGCAGCGGCAATGACACCTCGCGCGTCTTGCTGACGGCCTTCGATACGCCCTCCGGCCCGTCCTACAAAATTTTCATTGTCAGCGACAACGATTTGCTCACAACGGTCCCGCGCCTCACTCACCTCGAAGGCCGCAACCTCATCGCCCGCTATGACCTGGATACCTGGACAGAAAAGGACTTTGCCTACTACCAGCAGCAAAGCCACACGTTTGACGTTGCCTACGGTGTCCCCACCGAGCAGAAGCTCGAATCTCTCAGCTCGTTTCAGCTTCTCCCTGCGCTGGCCCGGTTTCTTGTCTTCAAGTCGCAGACCGATAACCGCGTGATGGAAAGAGCCGACTCCGCTCCTCGCCCCCTGACGCGCGAGCAGGCCACGCAGCTCGCCGCCGACATTCTCGACGTTGCCCAGTTCTATTCGCTTCCTCTCGATTACTTCCTCGGCGTCGGCGCTATGGAGAACGATTACATGGACGTCAACGGCGATCTTACCCACGCCGTCTGGAAGAAGCGCGCCCAGCGCGACGACATCATTCTCCGTCGTGGCCGCAAGCGTGTCATGGTCAGCAACTACGCCATCGGCACTTGGCAAATCACGCGCGAGACCCTCCGCGCCGCGCATCAGCTTTACCTAAAGGACAAGCGCGACTACACCCAGCTGCCTGCTCGCCTGCGCCCTCCTCGCGATCTGAACCTCAATTCCGTGGATGACGCCGTTCTCACCACCTATGCCGGCTTGCTGCTTCGCGGCCTTCTCGATCGCTTTGACGGCGACGTTGACAAAGCCACCGGCGCCTACAACGGTGGCGTCAAAAGCCCAAACCCCGCCTACGCTTCCGGTGTTAAGACCGTTGCCGAATACGCTCGCCGCGTTCTCGAACACGCTACCGTTCTCGAGGATCCTGCAGCCAACGCGAAGAAACCCGCCATCGCTCAGCCTCATGCGGCAGCTTCGCCAAACATCACTAATGGTGCGCCATCGGCCATGCCCGCACCGCCTTCTGCCGCAACCTCCCAGCCAAAACAGCCCTGAGGCCTTCCTGGCAACCGCACTCTCCTGCGCCGATTCAGCCTCTTCGCCGCTCCCTGTCACCACCTGGTACTAAAGTACTGCGAGCCTCCGCCTCAAGCAGATTACGGTGTTTACCTGATTGCTGTCCCGGTCGGCGGAGTGTATCCAAGTCCAGAGGTGCCCTGGGTGAAGGCCTCGTTCGAGCACATTTTACGGACGACCCGCCCCACCACGTGCGCAACGCCTTCGCCATTGCACCGGAACGCTTACAAAGGAGATTGTGACTTATACGCCCGTTCTTGGCGCCACCAGCCCTCCTCCCAGCGCGGGCGCGCATCCAGGTCCAGACCACATGCCTTCCGATCAAAATATGGAAGGGAGACATGAAAAACGCCTCCCGATCGCCGTTGTGGTTTGCATCACAAGCATCAAACGGCCGCACGGCGCCGGAGAAGAAAAGACCTACACCGAAAACGTCAGCCTGCACGGGGCTCGCGTGATTTCTCAGCGTCCTTGGCAGCCCGGCGAAGAGGCGCAGGTTACTCCGTTGAAATACGGCACACCCGTGCGGGGAAGAGTGGTCTACTGCAAGCGGCACGAGATGGATCGCTATTTCGTCGGATTAAACTTCCCCCACCATCCCGTCTACTGGTCCAGCTTTACTTACCCCGGCGTCTGGTAACTCTCGGAATCATTCAGCCGCTTGCAGCAAATTCGCCCAAAGGTTTGCCGGTCGCGCCCTGCATAATAGTCTCCGGCCAGACACCCGCCGTTCGAGATTCTCAACATCGCCGTGCCATAGTGCATGTGCATCGTTCTCGTCGCGTTCGCGAGTGGCTGATTCTCATACTGGTAGACCAGCGAGACGCCTTCCGGGTCGTCCACTTGAATCACTGCCGTGCAACTGCGTGACATGGACGTGGCCGTGGTGAGGTAAATGACGATTTGCGTCCAGCTCTGGAAGATATGGATCATCAGATCGTGCCGTTTCGCGTGGCCGTCAAAAGAGGTGATGAGGTAACCGCGCCAGCGTCCCGTTAGGTTTGGGATTCTCACCAGCCCCAATTTGTGCACCACGCTCTTCTGCCAAATATACTCATCGAAAAGAGCGTAGAGCCCGCCATAGAAAGCCAGGCTGGAAGGAGCATCCACCCACCAAGGGACCGAGAGGTGTGCGGCAGTGAGAGATTTCGAGGTCACCCACGCCAAAGCGATCGCCAACAACGCGAGCAGAAGAGGAACGATCCTCCTTTCACTCGAGTCTGTGCTGTAGCCGTGCATACTTCACCTGTCCGGCTCCGCAACGCCGAACAGGCCTCTGGCCTGCTTGAAATGCGCCTTCCACCCCCAATTGCTGCTGGGAAGCTTCGGGTAAAGGAAATGGCCCTAGCGGTAGAGTGGCTTCCTGAAGAGTGGCCCGATGGTATTCCGAATCTGAAGCAACTGCTAGTGGTAGCGCCCCTTACACCTCCATCCTACTCCTCTTTACAACGGAAACTACATCCGTCGCCCGGCGGACGCTCGCCGCCTGGTAACGGCCCGGGAACATGCCTTCCGCCAAGCCTAGTCAACCTTCTCGAACCTCAATTCCGAAATAGTCTTACCTTCCCCATCTTTCACCGTCCGGGCCATCTTCTTGCCGTCCTCGGAGATCTTGCTGCTAATCGTTGTAGTCACTTTTCCCTTATCCTTCAGCACCACCTCATAGGTGTGCTCATCGGGCAGCCCGCAACTGTACAGAATGCCTTCCAAAAACTTCGTAGGGTGATCTTTGCCGTCGCATTGCCGTTCGTCTGTAATTCCGCTCGGGTCCGTAATGGTGAACACGTCGCCCTTCGCTGTGAACTTGATCACGCTTGCGTCGGACTTGTCCCAATTGCGCCTCCAAAATCCGATGAACGGATCATCCTTCGAAACAGGTCCTCCGCTCCGGTCATACACGTATTTCATTGCCTTGGATCCCGGATGGCTAACCACCTGGTTCGTTACCGTTAGTGTGTTCCGGTCTGAAGAGGTCTGCCACTTGTCCGTGTTGTCCAACTTGCCGTGGAAATGAGTGTCTTGTTGGGCGGTTCCGTCGCCCATTTTTCGGAAGCTCGCCTCCCATCTTGCATCATCCGGATACTTGGACAGTTTCCCGTCGTATTTGCCGACAATGCTGCTTACACAGGAGCCATCTTCCTTGCAACCTTCGCTCATCTTTATGCCGCCGGCTTCCGCCTCGATCTTCAGTGTGATGGACTGATCCGGGGGAAGTTGCTTCCAACTCCCCAACAGCTTCTCCGGCCGGTTAGGCTTAACCCCAGTGGCTGACTGCCCCGCCGCCAGAGCCGCGGGAAGCGATAGGCACAACAAACCACTCCAGAACAGGGTTCGACGCATATTAGCCTCCTGATTTGATGGAGAAACTGACTCTAATGGGCGAACACTACGTCTGCGAGGTGCATCTGTCAAGCCACACCCTGGACTCGTCCTGGGAATGCTCTTCGCATGGGAGCGGGCGCGTGGAGCGGGTCCTTAGCCTGGGGAAACTAGCTTGGCCGCGTGCCAACCCGGCGCCGCCTCCCGCATCATCGTTTCGCTCTTTTCTTTCCGCCATACAACGTCACGTTGCCGTCCACCACATTCCCCACGTATCGCCCCGCGGAGAGAAACTGCATCACCTTGTGACCCTTTCTCGCCAGTTGCGCCCACCGCGATTCCGTATTTGGATTCTGCTCCAGTCCTCGCAATACGAGTTTTGTATCCCGGATGGTTTTGCCGGCGGCTTGCCCCTCAAATTCGAAATTCAGTTCGCGCAGCCGTTTCCGCGGCGTCTCCCGCACTGCAAATTTCTTTCCGTCCAGCTCCACCTCCGCAGCGCCCTCCACCAGCGCCGCTCGCCAAACCTTCACCATCGCCTCTTCCAGCGTCATCGTCTCCTCATCTGCATCGTAGCAGGAATTCATGCCCGCCCGGTCGCGGAGCGGGTGGACAGACTCTTGAACCGGTGGCCATCTTTCGCGCCGCGCGAAAGTGACCTCATTGGCTCGCTCTCTGTTGTTCTCCTTTAACCATAAATATGGTAGACTCTTCTTATGCGCACCACGATCGACATTCCGGCTTCGCTCTACCAGCGCCTCAAAGCACGAGCCGCCAACGAGGGCAGCTCTGCCAAGAGATTGATCCTTCGTGGCGTCGAGCAAGTCCTCCGCGAAAAGCGGCACGCTTCCTCGCGCAAGTGCGTCAAACTTCCCCTCGTCACTTCCAAGCGCCCCGGAACCGTCCGCCTCGACAATGCCCGAATCTACGACATCATTTCTTTTCCCTGATAT
>Ga0137418_10001835_pt1 | contig 19427 bp, 16 predicted proteins | sample CZODoug3_1_2_16f_FD_122242 | JGI IMG/M metagenome (GOLD analysis project Ga0137418, IMG submission 122242) | Vadose zone soil fungal communities from Angelo Coast Range Reserve, California, USA - CZODoug3_1_2_16fungal (Hybrid Assembly) | ecosystem: Environmental > Terrestrial > Soil > Vadose...
ACGCCGATCGCGAAATCCGCCTCCTTGTGCTCGGCGAACTCCTTGACCTGCCGCGGCGTCATGATCTGCTCGGCCAGAGACTTCAGCTCCTCCGGTTTGAGCGGCGCGGTCTCGAGCGCCACGAGATCGCCGTTCACGCGAATGGTCGCCGGCCGGCCAACCTTCAGCAGGAGGTCGGAACCGTTGCGCTGCACCATGTGCGTGATTGCTTGCTTGAAGTTGAACTGCGGCAGATTGCTCTGCGTCGCCTCACCCATGCGGATCCACCCGGAAAAGGACCTGGCCGAACTCCACCGGCTGTGCGTTTTGTGCGCTGACTTCCCGAACGACGCCCCCGACTTCGGACTCGATCTCGTTCATGATCTTCATGGCTTCGATGATGCAGACCACTTGCCCCACGTTCACCCGGGAGCCGACCTTCACGTACGGCTGCGCGGCCGGCTCCGGCGACTGGTAAAACGTCCCCACCATGGGGGACTTGATCTCGAGGAGCTGGGGGCCTGCGGATGGTGCGGCAGCGGTCGGGTTGGTCAAAGCGGCGGCGGGTACTCCAGCGGGGTGCGAGACGACCACATGGGTCCCCCCCCCCGCCCCGCCGATCGTATTCCCATGGCCCGCCTTCGAAACCCGCACGGACGACCACGCCCCAAACAGACCGCGCCGGATCTCGATGGCCCCCACTTCGGGCGCATCTTTCAAGATCTGCACGATTTGGGCGATGATGTCGAGCTTCATACCGTGAAGATACCCCCCAAGAGGCCCTACACCAGTTCCAGGAGCTCCGTACAGCCATCCGTCAGCAGCACGGGCCCATCGGCCGACAGATGCACATCGTCTTCGATCCGCACGCCACCCCGCCCCGCGACGTACACACCCGGCTCGATCGTCACCACGGCGCCTTCGGGCAGCGGGTCGCCGGCGGTGCGCGCGAGCCGCGGCGCCTCGTGCACCTCGAGACCCAGGCCGTGACCCGTCGAATGCCCGAACGCGGGACCAAAACCACGAGCTTCGATCGGATCGCGCGCGAGCGCGTCCGCTTCACGCCCCGTCATCCCGGCGCGCACGCCTTCGCGCGCCCGCCGCTGCGCTTCCTGCACCAGCGCGTACAGCGCCCGCTGCGACTCGTCGGCCCGCGCGCCGACAACCACCGTGCGCGTCATGTCGGCGCAGTAACCGTCGACAACGGCGCCAAAGTCTAGCAGCAGCCACTCGCCTGCCGCTACGGCGCGGCTGCTCGTGTGCGCGTGCGGGAGCGCGCTGCGCGGGCCGCTCGCCACGATCGTCGGGAACGGGTGCGCCTCGCTGCCATGCCGCCGCAACGCCCGTTCGAGCGCTCCGGCGATTTCCAGCTCGGTCAGGCCAGGCCGGACCTCGGCCAGCGTGTCTCGCAATCCGGCCGTCGCGACCGTCGCAGCGGCGCGGATGGCGGCGACTTCACCCGCGTCTTTGCGCACGCGCAGCCGCTCGACCAGCTCACCGGCCACTTTCCAGCGCCACGCCGTGGCGGGTCCCGTCGAAAACCGTTCCGCATCCTTCACGCTTATCGCATGCGCTTCGAAACCGATCGAACCCCCAGGCAACAGGCCCGAAACCCCAGCCCCGAGTTCTTTGAGCAACCGGTCCCACACGCTCGTCCCTTCGATTTCGACCCGCGCGACGGCGCCACACTGCTGCCGTGCCTGCTCGTCGTAACGGAAATCGGTGACGAGGAGCAGCTCGCCCCGAGTCGCTACCGTCACCCCCGCCGATCCGCTGAATCCCGTCAAGTATCGGATGTTGGAGCGCGACGTCACGAGCAGCGCGTCCAGACCTTCCGCTTCGAGCATCGCGGCCAGCGCCGCATGTCGCTCGCCGCGCTTATCGCGACTCGAGGTACCTGGCAAGCGCCTCGAATCCCAGCCGATAACTGTCCGCGCCGAACCCCGTGACCACGCCCACCGCGAGATCCGCGAGCATCGACCGCCGCCGCTCCGGCTCGCGGGCGAAGATGTTGGAGAGATGGACTTCCACGAACGGCACGCGCACGGCGAGCAACGCATCGCGCACGGCCAGACTGGTATGCGTAAACGCCGCGGCGTTGATCAGCGCGCCGTCGGCGCGGCCTTTCAAATTCTGGATCGCTTCGACCAGCTCGCCTTCATGGTTCGTTTGAATCCAGCTGCACTCGACGCCCAGCGTGCGCGCGCGCTCCTTCGTGGCGCGCTCGATTTCCGCGAGACTGGTGCGGCCGTAAATGTCAGGCTCGCGCTCTCCCAACAGATTCAGATTGGGGCCGTTCAGCACAGCGATGTGGCGAGACACTAGGACTTGAGCTTCTTCAACCACTGCTGGAATTGATCCGCCTCCACCTCGTCCTCGGGCGCCCGCTGGGTCCGGCCGGACGAACGGCTGCCGCCGGGAGTTCGGGGCGACGCCGCTTCAGCACCCTCGGGCGCAGCGCCGGCGCCACCCTGCTTCCCGGCGAAGAATTCGTCGAACGAAAAACCGCCCGTCTTGGACCCGTCCGCGGGCGCGGCTGACGCCTGGGTCGGGGGGAAAGCGGATGGAGCGGGCGCTTCGGCCGGCTGGACGTTTGTGCGTCTTCCCGCTTCGTCGCCGAAGACCGAGTCGAGCGAGATGTGGTCGTCGGCCGGGCGGGACGGCTCACCTGGTGGCGGCCCGGCAGCGTCGAACGCAGCCGCCAACGTGCTCTGCTCCTCCGCGGCGGGCGGAGTAGCGCGCCGTCCCGCCCATATCCCCTTGAGGAATGCCTGAGCCGAAATGCCGGATCTCTTTCTACCGCCCGGTGACAGGTGCTCGACCTTGCTCTTCAGTCTCGCATCAGTGGGCCGCGCTGCGAGCAGCGCTTGGTACACGCGCAACGCGTCCTGTTGATGCCCCTGCTTGAGGTAGAGCTCCGCCATCGTTTCCGTAACCACCGGTTCCGCCTGAGATAGCGTCGCCGTATCGGCTGCGCCGTCGTCGTCGGACAGGGCGACCGCCGCGGGCACCCGTGACCGGGGTGGAGCGGGTGGAGGTGCTGGAGGTGGTGGAGGTGGGGGAGGCTGTGGTGGAGGCGGCGGCGAGGGAGCAGCCGCTTTGACGGGGCTGCTGATCTCGTCATCCGGCATGATCAGCGGCAGGTAGACCTCGGGAGCCACCTCATCGAGGTCCGGCCCGTCTTGCGATGCGGCACGCTCCGGCGCATCCAACTTGAACATCCCACTGCCTTCGTACTGCGTACGCGCCAGTCCCTCGACCTCAACCTGTTCGATCTGCTGCGAATTCAGCTCGACATCTTCCTGGACTTCGAGCCCATCGGCTCGTGCGGCGGCGTGGGCGCTCGGGTTGAAGCTGATTGGATTCTCAAAGTTCTCGACTTCTGGCGCCGCCGCCGATGGTCGCGACGGTCTCTTCAACTCAACCGCCGTTGGCTCCTCGTGCTCGACCGCGAAATCCGGCTTGGGCATCGGCGTCGTGGCGGCAGCCTTGCCTTTGGCGCGCGCCAGCGCTTCGGCGGCGTCTCCATTCATCGGGTCGGCGTTCAGGAGCCGCGCCAGCCACTCCACCTCTTCAGCGTACTTGCCGTTCCGCTCGGCGAGCTCCGCGAGTCCGCGCAGGGCGATGATGTTTTCACCATCGAGGCCGAGGACCTGCTTGAAGACGCCCAGCGCCGCGCCATCGTCTTTCTTGTCGACGAGGCACCGGGCGTAGACGATGTAGGCGCTGACGTAGTCGGGGTGGAGCTTGAGACCGTTCTGGCAGAGGTCGATCGCGTTATCTATAAGCCCTGCTTTACGATAGGCGTCCGCCAAGGGGGCAAAATTCCTGCCCTTGGGGTTGTCGCGAAAACGCGCTTCGAGCTTGTCGATCTCGCTGGTGTAGGCCACGCCCTAAGTCTATGTGGGAATTGGACGAAGATAGTGTTTGGCCGGCGCCGCTGTCAAATGACCCAAACACCTGTGCGCTTGAGTTTGTGTGTTGTCGTTTTTAGACTTATGCCCTCTTCACGCCATCCTCCGGAACGGAGTTCGAAGTCGCCATGCTGCGCACGATGCGCTCCAACGCCAAGTGGATCTTTTATATCCTCGCCATCGCCTTCGTGGCATGGCTCGCCATCGGTCAAGTGATGAGCATCCTCGGTCCCAGCGGCAACGTCGTGCTACGCGTGAACCGCAAGGAATTCCCGGTCACCGAGTTCCAGCAACGCGTACAGGTCGCGACCGAACAGTACCGCCAGCAATACGGCACGGCTCCGCTGTCGCGCGAAGAGGACCGGCAGATTCAGGATCAGGTCATCAATCAGATGATCCAGGATGCGCTGCTCGAGCAGGAATACCGTCGTCTCGGGATTCGGGTCAGCGCCGACGAGATCATCGCGATGGCGCACAATTCGCCGCTGCCTGAGGTGACGCGCGACCCCCAGTTCCAGACCGACGGCCAGTTCGACATTCGGAAATGGCAGCAGTTCCTCTCGACCACGACTGACCGCAACCTGCTCCTGCAGATCGAGTCGATCTATCGCCAGCAGATTCCGCGCATCAAGCTGTTCGAGTACCTCGCCAGCGACGTCTACATTCCGGACGCGAAGCTGTGGCGGCTGTACAAGGATCAACACGATTCGGTGCGGGTCACGTCGCTCGTCGTATCGCCCTACACGATGACGGACTCGACTCCAGTCAGCGACGCGGAGCTGCGGTCATACATCGAGAAGCATCCCGACGACTTCAAGCGGCCCGCTGTCGCGTACGTCCGGTTCATCATGATTCCCCGGCTTCCGAACGCCGCCGACAGCGCCGCGGCACAGGCGCACGTCGCCCGGGTGCGGAGCGAGCTCGCGCGCGGGGCGAAGTTTGAAGACGTCGCGCGCCGGGAGTCGACCGATTCCAGCAGCGGGCAACGCGGCGGAGATCTGGGGTGGCTCAAGCGGAACGACACCACCCTGGTGGCTCCCTTCATGCAAGCCGTGCGGAGCTTGAAGCCCGGCCAGCTGTCTGCCCCGGTGCAAACGCGGTTTGGATACCACCTGATTCGCATCGACCAGGCGAAGGGCGACTCGGTCAAAGTCCGTCACATCCTCATCCCCGTGGCGCTGGAGGGTCAGCACCTCGATCAGGTGGAAGCGCGCGCCGACACGCTCGAACGTCTGGCGGCGGAGCGGAGTGATCCCACCGCGCTCGACACCGTGGCGCGTCGCATGGGCCTTCAGCTCTCACCACAGTACCGGGTTGTCGAGGGGCAGCGATTCAATGTTGGGACGTACGCCGTGCCCGACGTGAGCGTCTGGGCATTTGAGGCGCCGCCCGACGAGACCAGTCCTGTGATCGAAGGCGAGGCAGGCTACTACGTCTTCCGCGTCGACTCGTTAACCCTGGCTGGGACACCCCCGCTCGAGCAGCTTCGCGGACGGGTGACCGATATCGTTCGCCTCGAGAAATTGAAAGTGCTGGCGCACCATCGCGCAGACTCGATCGCCGCCGTGTTGCGTGGCCTGCCGGATCTTGCGGCCGCCGCCGCGGCGCGCGGTCTCGAAGTCCAACGGTTCGGGCCCTTCACCCGCATGCGGCCGCCGAGCTATCTGATGGGGGAACCGTTCGTCGTGGGGACGGCGTTTGGCCTGCGCGTCGGAGAGCGGAGCGGCGTCCTGCAGGGTGACAAGGCCTACTTCGTCGTCGAGACGTTGGAACGGAAGCTCGCGGACTCGACGGCCTGGCTCGCGCAACGCGAAGTCCAGCGGACGCAGCTGCGCCAGTCGGTCCAGCAGGCACGGATTCAACAGTATTTGGAAGGCGCGCGCGCCAAGGCCAAGGTCGTCGATCGGCGCAAGGATCTCTTCAAATCGCAAGCCTCGGCGAACGCCTCGGCGTTGCTGCAGTAACGCTACTCGACTAGACGCTTCGGCTTCGCATCCCGTGGTTGCTCCCCCTCGCGAGAGGCGGGTAGCTGCTGGATACTGTTCTCCGCGTCAGAGAGCGCGCGTTTGAACTCGCGCAGACCCTTCCCGACGGCCTTGCCCGCTTCCGGCAGCCGGTTGGCGCCGAAGACGAGCAGGACGATCAACATCAGGATCAGGATTTCGCTGCCGCTCAGGTTTCCGAGCATTGCACCCTGCCTCTACTGATTCAGCCGCTTCGGGGCGCCGCCCCCCACCCCGGTTGACGCGGGCGGCAGCGAGGAATCCGACGTCGCCGGCGGTTCCTCGGACGCCTTATCCGACAGACCCCGCTTGAACTCCTTGATGCCTTTCCCGATCGACGCGCCGATCTCCGGGATGCGCTTGGCCCCGAAGAACAGCACCAGGATGAGCAACAGGATCGCGATTTCCGTAAAGCCGAGATTGCCGAGCATGATGCGCCTTTCTAGAAGAGCGAGCGGGCCACGAGATACGCGACCAGCACGCCGACCACAGCGAGCAGCGACACGTCGAGCCCGATCGGTCCGAGTGTAATCGACATCACCAGCAGGTCCAGGTGCACCGGCCCGATCGTCGGTGTCACCGACCACGTAAACAATTCCTTCGCCGGCCCCTGAGGTAAGAAGCGCCGCAAGAACGCTTGCAGCAAGCCCCCGATGACGAAGCCTACCGCGAGCACCCCTAAATAGAAGCCGGGGCGACGCGGACCGTGGGGCATGGATCTACTAACTCCGGCGTTCCACGGCATACGCAATGCTCCCCTGTAGTGCGTCCCGTGCGGCCGATGGCGGCAACACGTCGAGCTCCGCCTCCGCCTGCTGCGCGAGGTCCAGTGCGCGTTGGCGGGCGGTCTCGAGCCCCCCCGCGCCCTCGACTAGTCGGATCACTTCAGTGACCAAATCGTCACTCGGCTCAGCCGCCGCCATCAGGTCCGCCACGACCAGGCGGCCTGGCCCTCCCGCCGGCATCCGCGCGAGCGCGGCGATCAGCGGCAGAGTCACCTTATGCTCCCGCAGATCCAGGCCGGACGGTTTCCCGGTCACCGCTTCGGGCTCGGTGTAGTCGAGCAGGTCGTCCGTAATCTGGAACGCCATCCCCAGGAGCATCCCGAAGCGCGCCAGCGCCTGACGGAAGTGGGCGGGCACCGCGAGCGCGCCCACTTCGCACGCCCCCGACAGCAGCGACGCCGTCTTGGCGCGAATCAGCGCGTCGTAGGCGCCTTCCCCGTATGCGAGCTTGTCGTGCGCCTCGAGCTGCCGCATCTCTCCCACGGTCATCTCATTGGTGACGCGCGCGAGCACGCGCAACGCTTCATGGTCGTCCAGTCGCACCAGCTCGATGATCGCGCGCGAATAGAGATAGTCCCCCATGATCACCGCGATTTGATGGGAGAACAGCGCATTGATGGTGGGCAACCCGCGCCGCAAAACGGAGTGATCGACCGAATCGTCGTGCACGAGCGTCGCGAGGTGGATCAACTCTACCACCGCGGCCAGGGTCACCGCCCGCGGATCCTTGGATCCCGCCGCCTGGTGACTGAGCAGCAGCAGCGTCGGCCGGAAGAGTTTTCCCTTCATGTGCAGCAGGTGATCGTTCACTTCGCTCACGATCGGGAAGTCCGCGGCGATGACGCGCCGGATCTCGTCGACCACGTGCTCCAATTCACCGGCCACCGGCCGCTGGACGTCACGGAGGCTGACACGGGCGACTTGTTGACTCACGCTATTTCGCCTTGGCGAGCGCTTTGACGCGCTGCTCGGCATCGAGGAAACGAATGTCGACCGCGAAGACGCGCCCGTACAAATCGCGGGCGTCCGCCTTCTTGCCCTGTTGTTCGAGTGCGCGACCAAGCCAGTACAGGACGCCGAGTCGCTCCTGATCGCCGTGGGCGGGCAGATCGAGCCCGCGGCGCAGGATCGATTCGGCGACGCCGTAGGCGCCCTTCTCGAAGAAGCAGATACCCAGCATTTCCGAGGTGCGCAGCTTGCCTTCCGGTGCACGCAGCGCTTTCTGCAGCTCTGCAATCGCCTCGTCGAGCAAGCCCATTTCCTTGAACGCGACACCGAGATCGTAGTGCGACTGAAAGTCCGCCTCGTCGATGTTCTCGTCGATGCCCTGCTTGAAACGCGCCAGCATGTCCTGAAAGTCCTGCTCTTCGTCGCCGGTCGGCTCTTCATCGGCGACCGTCATCCGTGTGTCCTTGGCGGGCGCAGCTTCGTCGTCGTCCTCGCTGAGCATCGAACCGAGGTCAATGAAGTCGCCGTTTACGGCGGCTTCGTCTCGGACTTTCATCCTCGCGTCTTTGGCCTTGACCTTGCCTTCGGGCTTGGCGGGCGCCGGTGCCGCAACGGATGGGGCGAGCATCGAAAGCGCGGCCTTGGCGCGCTCGTTCTTGGCATCATGCTCGGCGACGCGCGAGTACACCGCGCGCGCCTTCTCCGGAAGATCTGAACGCAGCAGCGCGTCGGCGAGCTCGAGATACGCATCGATCAGCTTCACCTTGTCGCCGGCCTTGAACGCGAACTCCACCGCCTTTTGCCGGTGACGCACGCTGTTCGGGTCGAGGCGCAGCACCTCGTCCACGAGGTCACGGGCGTGCGACAGATTGCCGGCGTTCTCATAACCGGCGGTGGCGAGATCGAGCTCTTCGATGCCCCGCTCCCGGTCGCCCTGCTCGATCAGCGCTTCGCCGAGGGCTTGATGCGCTTCGGGATCGTCGGGATTGTCGGCGACTTGGCTCTCGAGCTCCTCGATGCCCGGCGCGGCCGGCGTCTGCTCGATGTTGGAGAACACGAGCGATCCGGCCTGATCTCCACCGCTGCTGTTGATCTCGTCGATCCCGAGATCGATGAAGCCGGAGCGACGTCCGCCCGCCGAGATGGACGTGTCGTCTTCAGTCTGGATGAAGCTCGGATGCCGGGTCGGTTCATCGAGGACGAGCGGCTCATCGTCGACCTCATGCCCCTTGTCCGTCGTGGCCGTCTCGAAATCCGGCTCCAGCTCGAGCGGTGGTACTTCGACAATCCCCTTGCGTTTCCCAGGCCCCGACGAGGAGTGGTCCCCTGGCGCCGGACGCTTCGGCACCACGGGCTTTACTCGCGGCGGTTCGGGAGCGGCTTTTCCGGCTGGTCCCCGCCCGAGCGGCTTGAGGGTCGGCACCCCCTTCTTCGCCGGCGGCGGCGCGGCCGGCTTCTCGACGACGTTCCCCTCGAGGACGAGATCGGCCCCTTCTAATTCGATTCCCTCGTCTTCGATTCCCTCGTCCGGGCTCACGTCGGGGATCGTGGGCTCGAGCTCCGGCACGGACACGAACTCGAGATCTGCCGGATTCAATTCCTCGCGGAGCGACGGGGTCGCAGGAGTCTCGTGGCGCACCTGTCCGAAGTCTGCGACGGTCGTCTCCAGACCCTCGAGCGTGCCCGCCCCGCCACTGCCGCCACCACCGGGCGCCTCATCGACGAGACTCGTCGTCTCGATCTCCAGTGACTCGTCCGGCTCCGGCACGACCTCCTCAATGAGCGACTCGGCAACCGGAGGCGGCTGCGGCGGCGGTGCCGGCGGCGGTGCTGGCGGCGCCGCTTTGGCGGCTGGGGCCGGCGCCTTCGACCCTTTTGGTGCGCTCGGCGCGTCGAGATCGAGAAAGACGAGGCTCGAGGTCTTCCGTTTTCCTGACTTGGAGAGGTCCTCGTGGTCGCCACCGGCAGGCGGCGCGGTTCGTGACGTCGGGGTGTTGACCTGAGCGGACGAGCCGCGCCTGCCTGGATCGGCGCCGTACATCTTGAGATGCTCGGAGAGCATTTCACGCAGCGACGCGCTCTCCGGCGAGATGTTGGTGAATTCCTTCAGCGCCGCGAAGGCGTGCTCGATCTTCCCGACCTTCTGCATCCGTTCCGCGTATTCGACGAAGTTCTGTTTCGCCTCCGACATGAACCCTTTGGCGGCATACAGTTTCGCCAGCTTCAGATACGTCGTCTGACGTGCCGGAGCGTTGCGCAGCACCTTGTTGCACATTGCGATGGCGTTGTTGTGAAAGCCGAGCTCGGCGTATTTGTCCACCGCCTGGTCGTAGTAATCCGCCGCCAGAGCGGGGTCTTTCAGCTTGATGTAGAGATCGCCGATACGGTTGTATATGGAGAGATCAGGATTCGTCTCGTCCTGATTGTTGAGAACCTCGAGCCAGATCTCCACGGCCCTTTTCGGATCCTTGGCCTCGAGACCCTTCGCCTTTTCTTTGAGCTGCTCGAGCTTTGACATATGGACCGACTAAGATATCGGCGCCGCCTAGGCGGGACAAGCCGAACCTGCTGTCCAGACGGCGCTTACGACATCCTTCCCCATCCAGTAGGCGACCTCCCGCCAGTCGTCGACCGCCACGGCGGTGAGATCCGCGACGCATCCCGCGGCGATCTGGCCCCGGTCGGCGGCGAGTCCGAGTGCGGCGGCGGCATTGATCGTCACCGCCGTCACAACTTCCGCGTGACGTAGCCCAAGTTGCGAGACGCCCAGCGTCATGACGAGGGGGAGGCTCACCGTGGGCGACGTCCCCGGATTGAAGTCGGTGGCCAGGGCCACGGCCGCCCCCGCGTCGATCAAACGACGGGCGGGCGCCTGTGATCGCTTGCCCAAAAAAATCATCGTGGCAGGGAGCAACACAGCGACCGTCGTGCTGGCGGCGATTGCGCGGATGCCCGGATCAGAGATGGCGGCAAGATGATCCGCCGACAACGCGCCCAGCTCAACTGCCAGCTCGGCGCCGCCCGAGCCCTCGAGCTCATCGGCATGCAGCTTCACGGCAAAGCCGAGCCGCCGCGCGGCCGTGAGAATCTGGCGACTCTCCGCCACGCTGAAGACGCCGGGTTCGCAGAACACATCACAACACCTTGCCAGACTTTCGCGCGCCACGGCCGGAAGCATTTCCTCACAGATGAGCTGCACGTAGTCCGCGCGCTTGTTGCGATACTCGGGCGGGACCTCGTGCGCGCCGAGAAACGTCGGGATCAGCGTGGCAGGCAATTGCTCGCTCAGCCGCCGGATCACCCTGAGCTGCTTCAGCTCGGCGTCGAGCTGCAGGCCGTACCCCGATTTCACTTCGATCGTCGTCGCCCCGTGCGCGATCAACGTCTTGAGACGCGATCGCGTGAGCGCTTCGAGCTCCGTTTCGGACGTGCCGCGCACATCACGAACCGACTGCAGAATTCCGCCGCCGGCCGCCGCGATGGCCTTATAGTCGACGCCGAGCGCGCGCCGCTCCTGGTCATCGATGCGAGGCGCGCCGAAGACGCCGTGTGTGTGACAGTCGATGAAACCGGGGAACAGGACACCATCGATTTCCACGACGTTCGCCCCACCGCGTGGAGCCTCGGCGCGCGATCCAACCCACGCAATGCGGTCGCCGTCGATCAGTACGGCCGCATCGGACAGCACTTCGACGTCCGCCATTTCACGCCCACGGCGGGCACGGGCCGGACCGCGACACGTCACCACCTGTCGCGCGCCGACGAGCAACGTCTTCAGTCGAGATCCCCCCCACCGGCCATCGGCAAACGGATGTGATGGCGCCGCGCCGTTTCGATGGCTTCCGGATAGCCGGCGTCGGCATGACGGGCGACGCCGATGCCGGGATCGTTGGTGAGCACACGCTCGAGCCGCTTGCCCGCAGCGTCCGTCCCGTCGGCGACGATGACCTGACCGGCATGCAGCGAGTTTCCGATGCCGACGCCGCCGCCGTGGTGGAAGGAAACCCACGAGGCGCCGGATGCCGTGTTGAGCAACGCATTGAGAATCGCCCAGTCCGCGATGGCATCGGAGCCGTCACGCATCCCCTCGGTCTCGCGGAACGGTGACGCGACCGATCCCGTATCGAGGTGGTCGCGACCGATCACGATCGGCGCAGAGACCTCGCCGCGTCGCACCAGGTCGTTCAACGCGACGCCGAACCTCGCGCGCTCCCCCTGCCCCAGCCAGCAGATCCGCGCCGGGAGGCCCTGGAACGCGACACGCTGTTGAGCCAACGAGATCCACCGTTTGAGATGCGCGTTGTCAGGAAACAGCTCCAGCACCAGTTGGTCGGTGCGATGCAGATCCTTCGTTTCGCCGGAGAGCGCGACCCAGCGAAACGGACCCTTCCCCTCACAGAACAGCGGCCGGATGTATTCCGGCACGAAGCCGGGAATCGCAAACGCGTCGGCCACTCCCGCCTCCCGGGCTTCGGTGCGGATGTTATTGCCGTAGTCGAAGGTGACCGCGCCGCGTTTTTGAAATGCCAGCATCGCGCGCACGTGGATGCTGATGCTCGCGCGCGCACGCTTCACGTAGTCGTCGGGAGACTGGCGCCGTAGCTCCGCCGCCTCCGCGAGCGTCAACCCGCTCGGGACATAGCCATTCAATGGATCGTGAGCGGACGTTTGGTCCGTCACGACGTCGGGAGCAAAGCCTCGGGTGATGAGCTCGGGCAGGACATCGGCGCAGTTGCCGACCAGGCCGACGGACATTGCGCTGCCGCGTCGTCTCGCGTCCTCGCACCATGCCAGCGCCTCGTCCACCGACGACGTGGCGCGATCGAGATAACGCGTCTGCAGACGCCGTTCCACACGCGACGGATCGACCTCGACGGCGAGGCAAATTCCTTCGTTCATGGTGGCCGCCAGCGGTTGGGCGCCACCCATCCCGCCCAATCCACCCGTGAGAACGATGCGGCCCTTGAGCGATCCACCGAAGTGGCGAGCGCCCACCGCACCCAGCGTTTCGTACGTTCCTTGCAGGATTCCCTGCGTCCCGATGTAGATCCATGATCCCGCGGTCATCTGGCCATACATGATCAACCCGCGGCGCTCGAGATCGCGAAACACTTCCCATGTGGCGAAGCGGCCGACGAGGTTGGCGTTGGCGATGAGCACACGCGGTGCGTCAGGGTGCGTCGTAAATACGCCGACCGGTTTCCCCGATTGCACGAGGAGCGTCTCGTCGTCCGCCAGCATGCGAAGCGTGCGCGCGATCGCGTCGAATGACGCCCAATCGCGCGCGGCTTTGCCGGTGCCGCCATACACCACGAGATCCTGCGGACGCTCCGCGACGTCGGGATCGAGGTTGTTCATCAGCATGCGGAGCGCGGCTTCCTGCACCCATCCCTTGCAGCTCTTCGTGGCGCCGCGCGGCGCGCGCACCATCCGGGGGGAGGGACCCGTCACGGCTCGAACTTCCCCTCACGAATCGCGCTTGCGACCTTCTCGATGTCTGCCGTCATCGGTCGATCTCCCGTCAGGGCCGCCGCATACTGGCGCACTGCCGCATACACCCGCGCCACCGCCCGGGCGGGCGTGAGCGGCTTGAGATATTCGAGTCCCTGCGCGCCGGCGAGCAGCTCGATCGCGACGATGCGCTCGGCGTTGGCGAGGATGCGTCCCGCCTTCCACGCGGCGGTCATCCCCATCGGCACCACGTCTTCCTGGTTTCCTTCCGTCGGCACCGATTGCACGCTCGCGGGAGTCGCGAGCACGCGGCAGTCGGCGACGAGCGCGGCGGCGGCGATCTGCGCGGTCATGAAACCCGATTCGAGCCCGGGGTCGTGAGCGAGAAAGGCCGGCAGTCCCGACGATAGATCGGGGTTCACCACGCGCTCGAGGCGCCGCTCGGCGAGGCCGGCGAGCGTGGTCAGCGCGATCCCGATCACGTCGAGCGCCAGCGCGATGGGCTGCCCGTGGAAGTTTCCCCCCGACAGTACATCGTCGCCGAAGACGAGCGGATTGTCCGTCGCTGCGTTGAGCTCGGTCGTCACCAGCCGTTCCGCAAAGGCGAGCCCCTCCCCCACGGCGCCGAGCACCTGCGGCGTGCAGCGGAGCGAGTAGGCGTCCTGTACCCGCGGATCGTTTTCGCGATGCGACTCGCGGATTTCACTGTCGGCGAGCAAGTCGCGCAGCAACGCCGCCGAGCGCTGTTGCCACGGGTGCGGGCGGGCATCGTGGATGCGGGCGTCGAATGGATCAGGCGAGCCGCGAACCGCTTCGAGGCTCATCGCGGCGGCGGCGTGAGCGCTCCGCCACAACATCCAGGCGTCAGCGACCAGCAGCGCGGCGAGACCGGTCTGCGCTTGCGTCCCGTTCACGAAGGCCAATCCCTCTTTGGCCTCGAGTGTGATGGGACTTGGGACCTTCACGTCCCCCTCGCCAATCATCGCCAGCGCGAGGTGCGACAGCGGTGCAAGGTCGCCGGAGGCACCCACGCTTCCCTGTGACGGCACGGTGGGATGCAGCTTGCGGTTCAGCATGTCGACCAGAAGCTCGGGAAGGACCGGCCGCACCCCACTCGTGCCGCGCACGAGGACGTTCGCCCGCAGCAGCATCATCGCGCGGACGGCATCGGGCGGGAGCGGTTCACCAACGCCGGATGCATGGCTGCGGATGAGATTGAGCTGAAGCTGGCGGGCCTGCTCCGGCGGGATGCGTACGTACGCGAGTTTTCCGAACCCGGTGTTGACGCCGTAGATCGTCTCGCCGCGGGCTACGGCCGCTTCCACCGCCTTGCGAGACTGCTGGACGGATCCGAGCGCCTTGGCATCGAGCGCCACGGGAGCATTGTGGCGTGCGACGGCAACGACATCGGCAATAGAAAGCGAACGGCCATCAAGCGTGATGCGGGGCGGCTTCGACATGAGAACCAAAGCTAAAGCGCCGGAGTGGCTGTTGCGACCACTCCGGCGCTGTAGCGGACCCGGACTGCCTATTTCGAGCCTGAAACCCCGGTGCCAGTCGGCATGGCGGTCGACTGCCCGGCACGAATCTGCAGCTCAGGGTTGCCCGGATCAGTTTGGAAACTCCAGTCAAAAATCAAGTAGTCCCGGCCGACATGCGTCATGCGCAGCGCGCCATAGCGCACGGTCGCGCCTTCGACGATCTCGAAGACATACGCGTAGCCCGGAACCGCCTGGATCATGCTCCGCGAATACCCGGATGCCGGCGCGAAATCGATCGACGTCAGGTCCGCAACCGGCGATGTGCTGTACAGCCGGATTTGTGTCCCCGAAAACTCAGGTACCAGCCATAGCGTCGAGTCCGTCGGGTCGCGATGCACCCAGAAGTCGATGCTCGTGAGGTTGCCGTTCTGGATCAGGCCCAGTTCCGAAGATTGGGCGCGGCCGTCGGCGTTCACGTCCTGCCAGAACCGGAAGCCGGACTGGGGCTGGTTCTCCTCGTAAGCAAACGCGAGGGCGTTGCGCGCATCGGGACGGGGCGTATCCTGGCGCAGCGGCGACCAGAGGCTTTCGTAGCCCTCCCGGCTCACGGCTGAGATACCAAAGCAACGCGGCACGCCGTTCGACAAGGCGCTGGCAAGGAACTCCGGCGCGACGGTCGTGCCTTCGAGCAGCCAGTTGGTGCCGCAGAGACCAGCATCGAGATCGTAGCCGGTGCTGTAAATGCGGTACCACTTGAACCGCGCCGGCGCGTTGACGTACGAGCTGTCATCCCACGCGAGGTGGATTGCGCCGTTCAAGGAAATCGAAAACAGCCAGGCCGGCGGATCGAGCTGCAAACGCTCGTCCACCGTGATTGTGTTACTGTTGCCGCTTTCCTCGCCGGCGTCGTTCAGAGCCGTCACGAGATACTGCAGATGGGGCACCCCGTTGTCGTGGAATGTGTTCGAGCTGGTCTCGCCGCGCAGGCCGAACGAGCCACTGGTCGAGGAGCGTGAGTAGATGCGATAGCCGGACAGATTCGCGTCGGTCACGTCGTCCCAGATGAGCAGAATGCCGAGGGGCCGATTGGGATCGCCGCTGGGCTCGAGCTCATACGTCAGGTTGGCGGGAGTTGATGGGGCGCCGCCGCCACCGCCCGGACCTATGACGGACGGCTGGCATGCGACAGTCGCCAGGAGAACCAAGGACACGAGCACGCGCATAAGAGCCTCTGGACGGGGGAACACCAGAGGTGTAAGCACGCCCCATGCCCGAAGCGAAGTCGCTGATTACTAGAGAGTTACAGCAGATCCGACTGCGGCGATGTCTCCGCCAGAGGACAACGCCGTCTAGCGCACGTAGGTGTTCTGGTCGTAGTCGAACTTGATGTCCGGCTGATCGGTGAGCGTGATGTTGAAGCTGAAGGAAAAGTTACCGGCCGCTGTCTTGTTGAAACTGAAACTCGCGTGCCAGCGTCGCAGATCGCGCTGGAACGACAGGGAGTGATAGGGAAACTGCCGCGTACCCATGTCGTACGACGTGCTCCAGTTGGCCGTCCAGTTCCGCGTTGGACTGAAGGACAGATTCAAGTTGGTCGTCTTACGCCCGGGGGCCTGGCGCAGCTGTGGCGTAGTGTCGCTGCGACTGCGCGAGCTCGACAACGAAATACCGAGCGTGAAGCCCTTGCCTCCACCGTAGCCCCCGTACCCCCCGCGGCTTCCGAGCCCTGGTACGCGCGGCCCGTATGTCGTGCGCGAGCTTCCCTGGTAGCGACGGCAGTCATCGGACGCACCCGCGCATTGTGTCGCGGTCGTGTCTGGCGGTGGCGCGGCGACGGGGTGCGAGCTTAGCCCGAACAATCGGCCCAACCCCTGGAGCGTCGCCGGCGTCACAGTGAAGGAGGCGGATATCGATTGCAGGAAAGGATCGAACTTCGCGGAGTCGGTGCCGACCTGCCCCTTCCAGAGATCGTGAGAGATCGACAGCTGAAAACTCGGGACCAGGTCGGAGAGGAACGTGTTGCTGAGCGTTGCGGTCTGCCAGCCGGTGTGATGCGGCTGCTTGGCCTGTTCGAAGTTGTAGCCGATCCCGCTCGTGCTGATGCTCAGCAGCCGGATCTTGCGCGGTTCCCTTTCGCTCGCGGTGTCACCTGCAGGAGGCTTCAACTTGGCCTCGAAAGTCTGTGAGAACCCGAAACTGATGGTTTGCTGCGGATCGGTGCGCGAGTTGAGCGCGCGGCCGGTGGGGTCGATCGCGTGAGCGAATGCTTCGGGCACCTGCACACCGGGAGCATACTGATAACTGATTTGCGGCGAGATGGAATGCCGGATGCGAGACAGGGGCCCGACCCCGGGAAAGAACCCGAAGAACGTCGGTGACACGCTCACGCTGAAGGCCGGGCGCTTCCCTTGACGGATGAACTGCCCGCCGGTGAACTGATTGCGGATCATGAAGGGCCCCGCACTCGTCGTGTTCAGAATCCCCACGCTCGGCTGCAGCTTCCAGGTGCTGGGGAAAAACGACGGCAGGTTGATGCTCGTGTTCCAATCGACGCGCGTCTCGAACGTCTCGCCGTACAGGACATGCCGGATCGCGCCGGTAGTGTCGGGAAGGTCGTACGCCTGGCGGCCGTGGACCCTCACATCGGTCACACTGATGCTGTTCCCCCAATTCCACCGGCCCACCCGCAGCGGCGTGCTGAGGTTCATGGTCGTCCGGCGATTGTCGTTGAAGAGCGGTACCGTGTCGGGCACCACGCTGTCGCGGGGAACCCCGACCGTGTCGCCGGCAATCAGGAGCGTGCTGCTCGAGACGTGGAATTGCTGGTCATTGCTGAAGCTGAATCCCGGAGACCAGGTCATCCAGGGAGTGATGTTCACGGCGGATGGCGTCAGGCTGATGGTCGGGAAGGTCTGGCTGACGTTGGCCGTCGAGAGGTCCTGGGAGCGCGTGCCCCCGATGTTGAGTGCTCCCCACGAAAACCGCTTGTCGAAGTTCAGACTCGAGCCGATCCGGGCCGTCACTTCCCACGGGTTGAGGGAATTTTGGGCGATGAGCGTCCCATTCGTGGAATAGTCGACGTGCGCGTTGAACGACGTGCGCGAGTTGAACCGCTGCGAGTGATTCCAGCCGATCCGTGAATTGACGCCCGGTCGATCGATCTGCGACATCCGCGAGTACGTGAGACTCCCGTCGACAAAGCGGTCGATCCAGTGATACTGCGCCTGCCCGTGCACCTGCACATAGCGGTCGGCGAACCAGTCTGCCGAGACGGCCACGTCGACGTAATCGTTGACCGCGAAGTAGTAGCCGAAGTCGGAGATGTGCCGCGAATACCGGCGCGTCGGGCGTACGATATCGTTCAGACCGAAGTGCGGGAACAGAATGCCGCTGCGCCGCCCGCCGCGAATATCATTGAAAATGAACGGCAGCCACATGATCGGGACGTCCCGGACGTACAACACCGCCGGCCGCGCCACCATCGTGCTCTTGTTGATCCATTTCGCCTGTCCCGCGGCAAAATGGTAGTCGGGTACCGGCTGCGGATCGGACGTGATGATCGCCTTCGCGGCATACACCCGCCGTGAGCCGGAATCGGACGCGAGCCCGCGACCGTGCACCAACCACGTGACGCCTCCTTGCTGAAAGTCGGTCAGCGCGTCCCGCACGGTACCGCGGCGCAGGCAGGTGTCGTACGTCATGCCCTCCCCGATGAGCACTGTGCCCTGATCGAAGAGCTGCGGGTTGCCCGAAGCGTTGAGCCGGCAGCTCGCTTCGTGGTAGCGAATCGAGTCGGCCTGCAGCTGCGTGCCGTCGCGCTCGACGTACGCCTCGCGCCGCAGGAAGATCGTCTGGCTATCGCCCACGACGACGAAGGTGTCGGATGTGTACCGGGTGATGCGGAAGCCTTCGAGTTTGAGCAGCGAGTCGATCACGGCATCGGACGGGGGGAACGAACGAGTGGGGCCGGTAGGCAGTCCGCTCTTCCGTGCGGTCGCGGTGTCCAAGCCGCGGCGACCGCTGTCGGCCGGGCTCCCCCCCCCCGGCGGCTTGACGACGGCCGACCTGCGCGGACTCGGACCCCAGCGCACCTTGGTGCTGGTGGATGGCCGGCGCCTCGGTTGAGCCCGCGAAGTTGGCACCCAACGGCACGAAATTCGGAGTGCACCTGTGTTTTGGCGACCTCAACCACAAGGCGCTGATGAAGGTAGGCAAGGATTGCGCGCCGATTGTCCAGCTGGCCAACGCCATTGCCGCACGCTGGCCGTCGCACACATCCCTTAGCTACCTGCACATCCCGTTGGCGGCCGGTGACAACCCACCCAGCCTGGCCGGGTCCTATTACGCACCGTTGGCCAACCTGTCGCTGCCGAGCGACACGCGCCTGGTCGCCGGATTCGTTCATGAGGCGTTGGCTGAGGATCAACTCCGTGACGTCTTACGAATGGTCGAATCCGCCGCAGGGCGCCGGGTCGATGTCGCCGCACCCTGCGGGCTCGGACGCCGCGACGCCGCGATGGCCCGCGATCTCATGCGCGCCAGTCGTCAGTTGACCGACGCCTGACCGACCTGTAGTGCCGTGGTGACAGCGTCCCAATTTGTTTGGGTGGCCGGCCTCAATTCCGCCCTGCCAGTTGCTGTTGGCCGGCCCAGTGGGTGTTCGCCAGAATCTGGCGTTTGGCGCGAAGTTCGGCCATTTCGGCGGCCGCCTCGCTGCTCCACGTGATGCCACTGCCGACGCCGTATTCGCATGTGCCGCGTGACAAATCGATGTGGGCGGTGCGTATTGCCACGTTGAATCGGGCGCGAACGGCCTCCGAGGGTGGGGCAACCCATCCAATCGCGCCGCAATAGATGCCGCGTCGG
>Ga0137418_10001837_pt1 | contig 19422 bp, 16 predicted proteins | sample CZODoug3_1_2_16f_FD_122242 | JGI IMG/M metagenome (GOLD analysis project Ga0137418, IMG submission 122242) | Vadose zone soil fungal communities from Angelo Coast Range Reserve, California, USA - CZODoug3_1_2_16fungal (Hybrid Assembly) | ecosystem: Environmental > Terrestrial > Soil > Vadose...
GGTTACGCGGCTTCCGCAGCCTGCTGCTCGTCCCGTTGGTGCGCGATCGGATTACCATTGGACAGATCAGCGTCACGCGCGCGGAGCCTGGCACGTTCGCCGCCCATCACGTCCAATTGCTCCAAACCTTTGCCGACCAGGCCGTGATCGCGATCGGCAATGTGCGGCTGTTCGACGAGGTGCAAGCCAAGACGCGAGAGCTGTTGGAGGCGCTGCAGCAGCAGACCGCCACGGCCGACGTGCTAAAGGTGATCAGTCGCTCGACTTTCGATCTGCAGAAAGTACTCGATACGCTGACTGAGTCGGTGTGCCGGCTGTGCGACGCCTACGACGCTGTCATCCTGCTATGCGAAGGTGATTACCTTCGCATCACAGCTCATTACGGCGAAATCCCCGTCGTGGACAAGTGGCCGATTACAAGGGACTGGATCAGCGGACGCTGCGTAATTGATCGCAAGCCTGTGTATGTACACGACTTGCTAACCGCGGAGGCAGAGTTTCCCAAAGCCCATGCATTCGCGCAGCAGACCGGACATCGCAGCCTTTTCGCCGTGCCTTTACTGCGCGAGCAGGAGGCAATCGGTGCGATCACGATCCGCCGTACGGAAGTACGTCCTTTTACAGACAGGCAAATCGAGCTGGTGCAGACTTTTGCCGACCAGGCAGTGATTGCCATTGAGAACGCGCGGCTGTTCGACGAGGTGCAGGGGAAGACCGCCGAGTTGACCGAGGCGTTGGAGTATCAAACTGCGATCGGTGACGTCCTGAATGTCATCAGCCGCTCGCCAAACAATCTGCAGCCGGTAATGGATACCATCGTCCACACCACGAGGCGGCTATGCCAGTCGGAGTATGCGCTGATGTTGCAGCGCGAGGATGATGGCGTTTATCGGATCGCCGCGCATAGCAACGCAAGTCCGGAACTCATTCACTGGATGCAACATAATCCAGTGACGGCGGGGGATGGCTCGGCCGTCGGTATCGTCGCGGCCGAAAAGCAAACGGTGCATTTGCCTGACGCGCTTGCCGACCGCCGCTTTACCGATCTGCGTCGGCAGCGGCATTCCAAAGCGCGCACGATGCTGGGGGTACCCTTGCTGCGCCATCAAAACGTGATCGGTGTCGTCTTTCTGGCGCGCACGGAGGTCAAGCCGTTTAGTGACAAGCAGGTAGAACTCGTTACCAGCTTCGCCGATCAGGCCGTAATTGCTATCTCGAATGTGGGGCTGTTCAATGAGGTTCAAAAGCGGACGCGGGAATTGTCGCGGTCCCTCGACGACCTCCGCACGGCGCAGGATCGGCTAGTGCAGACCGAAAAACTGGCCTCGCTCGGCCAGCTCACCGCCGGCATCGCACACGAGATCAAGAACCCGCTCAATTTTGTTAATAATTTCTCCGCGCTGTCGGCGGAACTGACCGATGAGCTCAATGATGTGCTCAAGCCGGCCCCGCTTAACGAAAAGATGCGGGAAGAGGTCGACGAATTGACGGGACTTTTGAAAGACAATCTCGAAAAAGTCGCCCAGCACGGCAAACGTGCCGACTCCATCGTCAAGAACATGCTCTTGCATTCGCGCGAGAATTCTGCATGGGGCGCTCCATCAGTTCACATCAGCAACGATGGATGCAATATCGTCGCCGCCGCCCCATAGCATCTCCCTTGGAGGTTTGCGTACGCCGGCCCCCGGCGTGCGCCGCGCCGCCATCATGGGGCCGCCATCCGCAAACCTTCACAGAAGCGGTCGTCCGGGCGAGAACGACGCCGCGTTGCGGAAGGGCGCAATCAGTCCTGGAGCGACGAGAATCTAGGCGCGGTCCCGAAACGATATCTGCTCGAAGTTCGAGGCATCACTCGGCGCTGCAAGCGGCGGCCACATTTGGTTTCGGCCCTTGCGCTTCGCCGCATAAAGAGCGGTATCTGCGACGGCAATCAACCCCGCCGGCGTGAGTTCGCCGACGAAAGCCGAGGCGGCGCCGAAACTCGCCGTGACGACGCCGAATAGGCCAGGCCCTTCGTTCGGGATGGTCGCCTTTTCGACTGACCTGTGAATTCTCTCGGCGATCCGTATCGCATCAACCAACTGCATCTCGGGCAGCACCACCAGAAATTCCTCGCCGCCGTAACGGACTGCGCCTTCCGACGCGGCGCCGAGCTCGGCGACCAGGATCGAAGCCACCCGCTTCAGGCAGAGATCGACCGCATCGCCGGCATGCCCGGATGCCCATACAGACCGCTGGACCGCTGAGCCCATTGCGGCTGCGCACCTTTCAATAGTCGCCCTGCTCGGAGAAAACCAAACCCGCCGAGTCCGACGAGGCGACCTATCAATGTGCCCCTGCCCTCCTTCAAGGCCGGCGCGGCCATTTCTCCGATGGCTCCAATGACATAACGGAGATGGTTCGAGGGCTGAATCCGGTATCTCAACAACGCCGGGATGTCGCGCGAGCGCTCCGCAATGTGAAGCCTTATGTCGTTCGGTTTGTGGAACATGTACGGTTCCGGCAAGGAGAGCCTCGACGGAATTCCAATACCAGCACATGGTGGCGATGCAGGATCGGAATCCGAACATGTACCGCCGGCTGCGAGACGGCGGGGAATCGGTTCGCCCGCGCGGAATGGAGTAATCGGTGACGGACGACCTACCCTACAAAATGATGGACGACCCGAACCCCTTTTTGCACCTGAAGACGTTGGGGCCAGCATTCCGGGCCACAAACAGCATTCCGACAGGAATCTTTATCCGAGTATTTTGCTGTCGTGAATCGGTCCGCTTGGCATTGCCTGCGACGAATTGGGACAGATCTCTGTAGCGGAGGAAAACGCCTTAAAGATACTACTGTCGCAGCGCGTTGGCTCTAGCTGACTGGAGCCGCAGCCGCGTGATCCGACTCGGATTGCCCTCGGCCAGAAGGATATCGCCGTCGGGCGTCCCGAAGATGCCGTGCGCGCCATTGAGAATCGGCCGGCAGCGTCCAAGCCGCTCGCCTTTGGGGCCGACCTTCTGCAGGCTCGGCACCATGTCGCTGACATAGGCGCAGCCCTCGTCATCGCCCCAGATCGCGACGGGCTGGTAGAACCCGCCCCAGGTTTCGAGGTGCTTGCCCTCGCGGTCGAAGACCTGCACGCGGTTCAAAGTGCGGTCGACCACGACGACGCGGCCGTCCGCAAAGGTCCAGATCGCGTGCGGCCAGCCGAACTGACCGTCGCCCGACCCGTGGCTGCCCCAAGTTGCGATCAGGGTGCCGGCAGCATCGAAGCGATGGACCCGGCTCGCAGCATAGCCGTCCGAGACATAGATATCGCCCCAAACCGAGACATGCACGTCGGTCGGATGGTTGAAGGGCGCAATCGGCACGCCGCGTTGGCCTAACCCGCCGAGCCGTTCGCCCGCTGGCGAGCAGATGATCACCTCATGCATGTCGCGGTCGACCGCGAGGATGCGCCCTGTGGCGTCGGCCGTCAGCATATGGGAATCGGCGATCAGATCGCCGCCCCAGCCCCTGAGATAGGCGCCGTCGGGCGCAAGCTCGATCACTCGCGGGTCGTTGGGATGCACCAGCGGGTCGTGCCGCAGCATCACGAAGACATGGCCGCGCGGATCGACGGCGACGTCGGTGACAAAGCCCGTGTTCCGCGGCCAGGAGCCGAAGGGACGCTCGACGCGATAGAGCCTGTCTCCGAGTTCAACGATCAGTTCATGCGAGGCCAAGGCTTTTCCTTCAGGCGAGCTTGCCGGCGAAAGGATGCGTTGCCCCCCAGTGCCGGGCAATGTCTAGCCGCCGCGTCACCCACACCCCTTCATGGCCTTGGACATAGTCGAGGAAGCGCGCGAGGCCGGCCGCGCGCGCCGGATGGCCGATCAAGCGCATATGCAAGCCGACCGACATCATCTTCGGCTGTGTTGCGCCTTCCGCGTAGAGCATGTCGAAAGCGTCCTTATGCCACGCGAAATAATCGGCCGACGTCCCGAAGAAGCCGGAGCCGAACTTGCCGTCATTGTTGACGAGCGAATAGGGAACGACCAGATGCGGCTTGCTGTCGACGAGTTTCCAATAGGGCAATTCGTCGTCGTACGCGTCGGAATCATAGAGGAAACCGCCCTCCTCCACCACGAGCCGGCGGGTGTTCACGCTTGGCCCATAGCGGCAATACCAGCCGAGCGGCCGCTCCCCGACCGTCGCCTTGAGCGAGGCGATCGCCTTACCGATGTGCTCGCGCTCGTCGTCCTCGCTCAATTCATAATGCTTGATCCAGCGCCAGCCATGGCTGCAGACGTCGAAGCCCGAAGCCCTGATCGCCGCCGCGGCCTCGGGATTGCGTTCGATTGCGAGCGCGCAGCCGAACACGGTCAGCGGCAGGCCGCGCTCCTGGAAAAGCCGCATCAGCCTCCAGAAACCGACGCGGCTGCCATAGGCGAACATGCCTTCGCCGGCGAGATCGCGCCCCTTCACGCCTGTCGGTAAGCCGGACGACTCGGTCAGGCCGATCTCGGTATAGCCCTCGCCATCCTGTACGGAAGGCTCGGAGCCCTCCTCGTAATTTATCACGAAGTTGATGGCGACGCGCGCGCCGCCCGGCCATTTGGGATCGGGCGGGTTCGCGCCGTAGCCAATCAGGTCGCGGTCATAGGTCAAGGTCAGTCTCCGGGTCATGGAAGGTAGCGAAGTTCGGGATTCAAGGGCTCATGCGTTTCGTCAGCCCGGCCAGCCGGTCCATGACGATGACCAGCACCAGCGTCGCCAGGATAAGGACGCCGGCGATGGCGGCGATGCGCACGTCGAGGGTGGATTCCATCATGCCCCACATCCGGATCGGCAGCATCCCGGTGCGGGCGGTCGACAGGAAGAGCGAGACCGGCACATTGTCCATCGAGGAGATGAAGGCCAGGAAACACCCAGCCGCGATTGCGGGCGCGATCAGCGGCAAGGTGATCCGGCGGAAACCGTAGAACCCGCTGGCGCCCAGATTAGCTGAAGCCTCCAGCAGTGCGTGATCAAGCTGCGTCAGGCTCGCCAATGTGGTCCGGAAGATGAAGGGCGCGATCACCACCAGATGCCCGGCGATCAGCAGGTTGAGCGAAGGCCTGATGCCGGCCACCGAGAAGAACATCAGCGCCGCCAATCCATAGGAGAGCGTCGGCAGGATGAGCGGCGACAGGAAGCTCGCCTCCAGCAGCCTTGCCGAGGGGCGCGCCACGCGCGCGATCGCCAGCGCGGCCAGCACCGAAAGCACCGCCCCGATCGCTGTCGCGAGGCCCGCGACCCAGACGCTGTTGAACGCCGCAATGTGGATCTGTGCCGAGCGCGCGGGATCGAACAATTCGCGATACCAGCGCAGCGAGATGTCCGGCGGCGGAAAGCGCAGCGTCTGCGAGGTGGTGAAGGAGGTCGTGATCACGATCAGCACCGGCCCGATCAGTATCAGGATGCCGAGACCGGCCAGGATGCCGATCACCCAGGAATAGGTGATGTCGTTGAAAGTCGAGCGTTGCATCGTCTGTCCTCAGTTCGTCTTCGCGAAGCGACCCAGCCAACCTAGCGCGGTGATGCCAGCCAGCACGGTGAACAGCAGCGTCAGCGAGGCCACCGCTGCGAAGGGCCAGTTATAGACCACCATCGACTGCTGCCAGATCAGCGCCGGCAGATAGACCAGACGCGCCCCGCCGATCACCGATTGCGAGATGAAGGCGGTCGTCGCCGAAGCGAACACCAACGTCGCACCCGCGATCCAGCCCGGCAGCGTCAGCGGCAGGATCACCCGAAAAAAGGTCCGCCATTTCGAGGCGCCGAGCGCTCGCGAAGCGTCGACCAGATTCTGGTCCGTCTGGTTCATGATGGTCAGCAGCGGCAGCAGCATCAGCGGCATCTCGATCTGCGTCAGTGCGATGACAAGGCCAAGCTCCGTCTGAAGCAGGTTGAGCGGCGCGACCGTGAGCCCAAGGCGTATTAGCGTCTGGTTGACCACGCCTTCGCGCGCCAGGATTACGATCCATGCGAAGGTGCGGATCACGACCGAGGTCAGGAGAGGCATCAGGATGATGAAGATCAGCACGCGCTGGGCGCGCGGCCCCACTCCCCGGAACAGCAGCGCCAACGGATAGGCGAGCAGCGTCGTCGCGGCGACCGCGAAAACGCCGAGCTTCAGCGTGTCGAAGATCACCTTGAGGTAGAAGGCATCGCCATAGAACTTCGTCCAGCTGTCGAGACCCAGCCGCGTCTGCTCGGAATCGGCATAGAAGCTGATGCCGAGCAGGATCGCGAAGGGCGCGGCAAAGAACGCGAGATAGGTCAGGCCGAGCGGCGCCGCGAGGCGCCAGTCGACCCGCTCACCCATTCCCCCGCTTGCGACCGCTGCTCCAGCCATGGCTTCCGACCCTTACTTGGTGACCTCCTTGTTGAAGCGCTCAATCCAGGCGGCGCGCTGCGGATTGATCTTGGTCCAGTCATGGGTGACCATCTTGGTAAGCTCGTCGATCGATTTGATGTCGAGCGTGTCGACCAGCGTCACGTCCTTGTTGATCGGGATCATGTTGTAGGGCTGCTTCTGCAATGCGCCCTGCACCTCGGCCGAGATCGCCGTGTCCATGTATTTATAGGCGTTGGCGACGTTGTCGGCGCCCTTCACGATGTGCAGCGTGGTCTGGAAGGTGATCGCGCCGGTGTCGGGCTTGACGAATTCGATGTCGACGCCGCGGCCCTTGAGGATCGCGACCGTATTGGTGTTCGTGTACATCACGTCGATCTGGCCCTGCTGGAACAGGCCGGGCATGGCCGCCGGAGCCGCGACGGCCGCAACTTTGGCGACCGCCTTCTTCAGCTCGGCGAAGATCGGTTCCATGTTCTCGATCGAGCCGTCGAAGGCCTTGGCCATCTCGATAATCGAGACCGTGCCGAAGGTGGTCTGGAAGCCGGTCAGGCCGAGGCGCTCGACATAAGGCGACTTGAACAGATCGGCCCAGCTCTTCGGCGGCGTCGCGAATTTCTTGGGGTTGTAGGCGATGCCGACGACCTGGGCGTTGCAGGTCACCGCATGCGAGGTGATCAGCCCCGCCGGCACCTTGGAGGCATTGGCGAGCTTGGAGGCGTCGATCGGCTCGAACAGGCCGGCTTGCATCGCCGCCGCCGCCGGGCCCGGATCGAGCACGAAGCAGTCGAAGGGTGGCACGCCGCGCGCCGCGCGCACCTTGGCGACCTGATCGACCGCGAAGAGCGCGTCGAAGGCGATGTCGATATCGGCGCTCTTCTTCAACGCGGGAGCGAGCACGCCGCGATAGGCCTCCTCCCAGGTGCCGGGGTAGATCGCCGCAGTCAGGCTGCCGGTGGCATGGGCGCGCAACGGCAGGAGGCCGGCAAGGCCAAGTGCGGCCGCGCCGGTCCACAGGTCGCGACGGTTCATATCGGTCATGAGCGGGATCTCCGGGTCAGGGGTTGGAAACTGGGAAAAGCGCGGGCCGCGCGTGGCCAGCAAGTCCGCAATGGGCCGTGCCGACTCCGCCCGACGCCATGCCGGGACGCCGCGCGATGGCGACCTTGAGCGACTCGCCGGCCTGGCTGCTCACGTCGTGGATGAGTTCGCCGCCGATCGGCAGGCTCAGTTTGAGCTCGACGGGAAACCGGTCCGCCGCCGGCTCGTCCGCCAGCAACATCTGCTCCGGCCTGACCGAGACGGTGACCGGCTCGCCAGTGCCAAAGCGGAACTCGGACGCAACCGTCCACAGCGCCCCATTGGCAAGGGCGACGCGATAGCCGCCATCGACGGGCGCCTCGATACGGCCTGCCAGAAGGTTGCTGGACCCGACGAAGTTATTGACGAAGAGCGTCGCTGGCTCGTCATAGATCTGCACGGGCGTGCCCAGTTGCTCGATCCTGCCCTGGTGCATCACCGCGATACGGTCGGCGATCGCCATCGCCTCGTCCTGATCGTGCGTGACCATGATCGCGGTCAGCGCGAATTGCCGCTGCAGCCGCTTGATCTCGATCTGCATGTCGAGCCGCAGATTCTTGTCGAGCGCCGCGAAGGGCTCGTCCAACAGCAGGATGCGTGGGCGCATGGCTAGTGCGCGCGCCAACGCCACGCGCTGCTGCTGACCGCCCGAGAGCTGCTTCGGCTTGCGGTCGGCAAAGCCGCCCATCTGGACGATAGCCAGCATTTCCTTCACGCGCGCGGCCTGCACGGACCGACTTTCGCCCCGGGCGGCGAGCCCATAGGCGATGTTCTGCGCCACGCTCATATGCGGGAACAGCGCGTAGTTCTGGAATACGATACCGATCTCGCGGCGGTTCGGCGGCAGCGTGTCGACGGAGCGATCGCCGATAATGACCTTGCCGCTGCCCTGCTGGATGAAGCCGGCGACGATCCTGAGCAGGGTGGTCTTGCCGCAACCGGACGGACCGAGCAGCGCGATCAGCTCGCCCCCCTTGACCTCCAGAGTCACGTTGTCGACCGCGAGCCCCGCGCCGTAACTGTGAGTGACGCCGTCAAGTGTAAGCGGCTGGGCAGTCATCGAAACGTGATCGGCACGCTGGAGCATGGATTGGGAACAATCTCGCGCAGTTTCCTCGACAAGGTTGCGAGCAACTATCGTGCCAACGCAGATGGCAAAGATGCCGTTCGCCGAATACCAGAACATGGGTCAAGACATTCCCGCCGCATCGAACCGATCGCCCTTTCAACATCCAAAATGTTCGCCAACACCTCACGCCGCTTGGCGGCAAACCTTATCACGGCTTTCGATCGGTTTCGGACGTGGCGAGCCAATGGCGCGCGATATCGATGCGACGGGCCACGAACACATCATCGCCGTACTCGTCGAGTGCCGTTAGAATACCCGAGACGGCCGCGAAGCGGCCAGGGCGCCCGCAAATGCGCAGATGGAGCCCGATATTGAGGAGGCTCGTCTTACCTCGCCGGCCTTCCTCAACGAGCACGTCCAGCGCCGAGCGGACATAGCGCACGAAGGAGGCAGCTTCAACGAAGCCGTTCGGGTGGAAGAACTTCATGTCGTTACTGTCGAAGGCGTAAGGCAGGATAAGTAGTCGGCCCGACGGCGTCTCATCGAAATACGGGACATCATCGTCGAGTGCGTTGGAGTCGTAGAGAAAACCCAGTTCGGCCAACAACGCGCGGGTCGCCAGGCTCTGGCTGCCGCGGCAGAAAAAGCCGAGGGGGCGTTCGCCGGTGACGGACTGAATCGTCGAGATACAGCGTTCGAGGTCCGCTCGTTCGCTCGCAACATCCGTGTAGTCGGCGTGCGGACGCCACAGCCAGCCGTGACAGGCCGGCTCATGCCCGTGATCGACGACCGCTTTGGCCAAACCCGGCAAGCGGTCGACCGCACGCCCGCACATGAAGAATGTCACGCGGCGCTTGTGATGTTCGAAGGCGTCAAGGAAACGCCAGAGGCCGGCGCGCATGCCGTAGGCGAACATTTCTTCCTGACCGAAATCGCGCCGCCCCGCGGGCACCACGCTCAGTACCTCGCCGAGCCTTTCGTTCGCTGCGTCGCCATCGCCGATGGCGAGTTCGGCACCCTCTTCGAAATTAACGACAAGGGACACTGCGACGCGGGCGCCGTTCGGCCAGACGACCGTTGGCCGCCGGTCGCCGTAGCCGAGGAGGTCGCGCGGCCGGCTCAAAAGGCGATCTCGTCGACGAGCGCCGCGACAAGCCGCAACGCCTGCGCCATATCCGCGATCTCCATGGCCTCGTCCGGATTATGGCTGCCCTTGTCATTGCGGATGAAGACCATGGCACTCGGCACGCCTTGATTGGCGAAAGTCGCGCAATCATGACCGCCACCACTCGGCAGCTCCATGGCCGGGATGCCGTGGGCAACCGCAAGCCGCCTCAGCCGGGCCCGTAAGCCCCCATCCATGCTGGCTGGTTGAGCATGTGTATAAGGACCAAGATCGATGGGCACGTGGCGAGCCTCGGCAATTTCCCGCGCCTTGACGGAGAGATGCGCATGGGCTGCCATGAGGACTGCATTGTTCTCGCTACGCATATCCAGGGTGAAATGAACCTCGCCCGGTATCTTCGTGATCGTGTGTTGGGTGGCATTGGTGAAGAGCTGGCCGACCGTCGCTACGAAATCCGCGCTGGCCGCCTCTCGCGCCAGCCAATAGGCTTCAATCTGTTGAACGAATGCGGTGGCGGCCATGACGGCATCGCGGCGCGCAACCCGCGGCACGGCGCCGGCATGGCCATAGGTGCCACGGACGCTGCAATGTTTGTAGCGTAGGTTTCCGCGAATACCGGTGACGATGCCGACGGGAAATCCCGCATCGACGAGTACCGGGCCTTGCTCTATATGCGGCTCGATATAGGCATGAATTTGCGCTGCTACCAGCGAGGCTTCGCCCTTGCCGATTCGCTCGGGCTCAAACCCTTCTTCCGCCATGTGCGAGGCGAGCGAACGCCCTGAATCAGAACGGAAAACATTTTCGAGCGAGTCGGCCGGTAACAGGCCGAAGCCGGCGCGGCTGCCAATATAGTGAGTCGGGAACCATGACATTTCTTCGGCGCGGATCGCCAACAGCGTGACACCTCGGGTCGGAGGCACGCCGTGCCGGCGTAAGCGCGCGAGTACCCCGAGGCCGATGGCGACGCCCGCAGCACCGTCAAAATTGCCCCCATGCGGCACGGCATCGAGATGCGAGCCGATCATCACGACCGGCAAGGATGGATCCTGTCCCGGCTGTGTCACAAAGAGATTGCCAACAAAATCCGTTTGCAGCACCAGTCCCAAGCCGCGCGCCACTTCGGCGAGGCGCGCATGCGCCATGCGCTCGCCCGGACCGAAGGAGGCGCGGCTGACACCTGGCGGATCGAGCGAGTTCTCACGCAAGTAATCGAGAAAGTCTGCCGCGACGGCGATGTCATCGTCATGCACCAGCTCGTCGGTTTGTGACGGCATCGGCCGCTCCTATTCTGCCGCAGCGAACAAGGTGTGGAAGTCGATGGCAAGCTTTTCCGGTGGGGCCTCGATCATCAACCGCTCCTCGATCGCGCTTAAGTGATGGTTCGTGGCGGCGACAGCGCCCGCCACGTTGCTTTCTCGATCAAGTCCAAGGCTGCGCGCTCGTCGACGGCGCAGCCGACACGACCTGGTCGCTCGTAAAGCTTGATAATCAGCGAAGTACGCGCCGCGTCAGCTCGATGCCATTTGTCGACGCCCTCATTGTTGACGAGCCTACGCCTCACGGCGTTTCGCCGGCTGCGGCGTAAGCAGAAATATCTCGCTCCAAAATCCGGCCCGCCCCTTTCTTGCCCACGATTACCCCATCACGTGCAACCATCTCACCCCTAGCGATCGTCATCACCGGCCATCCGACAACGTCGAAGCCCTCCCATGGGGTGTAGTCCGAGCCATGATGGAGATTCTTTTGTTGAATCCTCTCGCGACGGTGCGGGTCCCACAAGGTAATATCAGCGTCGAAGCCTATCCCGATCGAGCCTTTTCGGGGGTATAGACCATACATCTTGGCGTGATTGGTCGAGGTCAGCTCGACAAACCTGTTCAGCGAAATTCTGCCCGCCGAAACGCCTTCCGAAAACAGGATCGGCAGCCGCGTTTCAATTCCCGGGATGCCATTCGGGACCCAGCGAAAAGACGTCCTGGCCTTGGGCGTGAGCTTGCCCTCGCTGCTTTGGTATCGGAACGGGCAGTGATCGGAGGAGAAAGTCTGGAACACGCCCTGCTGCAGGCCTTCCCAGATCGCCGCCTGGCTGGCCGCATCGCGAGGCGGCGGCGAACAGACGTATTTTGCGCCTTCCATGTTCAGGCCCTCGAGATCGTTCGCGGTCAGCGTTAGATATTGCGGACAGGTCTCAGCGTAAACCTTCAGGCCGCGCCGTTGCGCCCAACGAATCTGCTCCATGGCCTCGCGACCCGAAACGTGAACAATCATGATGGGCACGTCGATCAGTTCGGCGTGACTGATCGCGCGGTGTGCCGCTTCACGCTCAACCAGCTCCGGGCGGGAGGTCGTGTGAAAAAACGGAGAGGTCTGGCCCGCGCGCTCAAGCCGGTCGGTCATGTACTTGATGGCATCATAGCCTTCCGCATGCACCATCACGAGGGCGCGCTCACGGCGCGCCACCTCGAACACGTCGAGCAGCTGCCGATCGTTCAGCACCAAATCGTCATAGGTCATAAACACCTTGAACGATGTGTAGCCGGCCTTCAGCAGCGCCGGCAGCTCCTGACCAAGAACCTCGGGCGTGGGATCGGAGATAATCAGGTGAACCGAGATGTCGATATGGCATTCGCCCTCTGCCTGACGCACGTAATCCTCGACGCATCGGCGCAAACTCATGCCACGCTGTTGCAGGGCGAACGGCATGATGCAGGTATTGCCGCCGGCGGCGGCAGCAGCGGTCGCCGAAGCGAAATCATCCGCCATCACCACATCGGGGCCGGAGGGCTGGGCGATATGCACGTGGCTGTCGATGCCGCCCGGAAGCACCAACAGCCCGGAGGCGTCGATCTGGCGCGTCGCTCCATCGATTTCAGCTGCGACCGCGACGATGCGTCCCGCCCGGATACCGACATCCGCGCGGAAAGTGTCTGAAGCCGTGACAACGGTGCCGCCACGAATGGCAAGATCCAGCTTAGACATTGCGTCTCTCCTGTCGATCCGTGCAAAGCTCAGGCCGCGGTCCAGCCACCGTCGACCATTAGATTGATGCCGGTCACAAAACTCGCATCATCGCTGGCAAGAAACAATGCGGCACGCGCCACGTCGTCGGGCCGCCCGAGCCGCGGCCACGGCGTGCGCCGATGCGCGCGATCCAGCACAGCGGGATCTATCGCACGGCCGGCGGCACCGGTCTGGATCTTGCCTGGCGCCACAGCGTTGCAGACGATGCCCTCGGTGGCGTAATCGGCCGCAATCTGGCGGGTCAGGTAAGCAACCGCCGCCTTCGTGGTGCCATAAGCAATGTCGGCCGGCGCGGCAATGATTCCGTGTTGCGAAGACAGATTCACGATCCGCCCGCGGACCTCGCCCCGCGGCTCCTGAGTGATCATCTGCCCAACGGCCGCGCGGCAACATAAATAGGTCCCCGTCAGATTGACCTTGAGAACGCGCTCCCAATCGCACTCGTCCATCTCCAGCAGCGGTCTTGCATGACGAATGCAGGCATTGTTGACGATGCCGTCGAGGCGGCCGTAACGGGAGGCGGTCTCGGCGACCATGGCGTCAACCTGCTCGCGCTGCGAGACATCGGTGGGAAGATAGACGGCCTTGCCGCCCTCCGCCGCGATCACATCGACGGTCGGCATGCCTCCTTCGATAACCTGTTGCGTCACATCTGCAACCACCACACTCGCGCCTTGGGACGCAAATAGCCGGGCGATGGCGCGGCCGATGCCGGACGCAGCGCCGGTCACGATCCACACCTGATCCGCAAGCCTAACGCCGGTCATGACGGCGCCCCCTATGCCTGAGAACTGGATCGAATGCTGGACCAAGCCACTGCAGATAATCGGCCAGGGCTTCCGTAAGATTGTAGAGAGGTAGGAAAGCTGTGTCGCCTAGCAGGCGCTCGATAGCCATCGCAGAGCGATCGTAGGGCGCGTAATAATCGATGTTGGCCGACTCGCCGTTCTGGGCGAAACGCCATTCGAAGCCAGAGCAGACTTGTTGCAGCCGGGCGCAGAAATCCGCGATTGACCACATAAACCCGGCCGCCAGATTGTAGACCAGATGGCGACGGGTGCGGGCATACAGCAATTCGAGCACAGCGGCCGCTGCATCCCGCGCATAGAGCCAGTCGCGTAGATGTGAGCGCGACAGGATCGCCGGTATGCCCGATCGGGCGGCTTGCACGATCTGATACGGTGCACTCGGCGTATCCCGCGCGGTGGTTGCATATTCCCATCGGCCGAAGCATGTGCCGAGACGGCCAATCGAAAGGTCGAGCCGATGCAGATCGGCGAGCCGCAGCGCGACCGCTTCGCTGGCTTGTTTGGTGATGCCATAGAGCTGTTCGGGACGCAGTGGCGTATCTTCCGTGAGCAAGCCAACATCTCGCCCGCTGGCGCCGTAGACAGAGCCCGAACTAAGATGCAGCACGCGCCGGATGCCGCAAGCCGCCGCGGCCTCGACCGTGGCAGCCGCACCACCGATGTTGACGCGCACGACCCCGACGGGATCGGCGATCTCGCGGCTTGTACCAGCGGTGACCGCGGCAAGATTGAGGACACAGTTCGCATCACTCCGGCGCAATGCAACTTTCAGGCCTTCAGCTTCGGAGATGTCCCCCATGATCTGCTCAAACCTGCCGGGAAGGCCGGCGAACGTCCTCTGCGCATGTTCAGAAACCGGAAAATGATCGAAGCCGATGACGCGCTCTCCGCGCATCAGTAGCGCTTCCGTCACCGCCAAACCAACAAAGCCCGCCGCGCCCGTGACAAAAGCAGCCATCGGATCAGGCCGCTTCGCGAAACAGCTTGCCCCAACCGGTGACACGGGACGGATCGACCCCGGCGAGGATCAAGCTTTTCCAGATCACGGTTGCGATCGTGTCGTATATCGGAATGCCGACTTCCTGCTCCAGGTCATCAACCAGCGGCGCCGCATTCAGATTGGTGCAGATAACGGTGATGGCTTGCGGTGCTTCCCTTGCAACCATCCGCGTCATGTCGATGATCTGCTGCCGAGTGACCTCTGAGAACGAAAAATTGTCTCGAAGTCCGAGATGGCGCTCGCCCCGACAGGCGATCCCCAACGCGCCGTAGTTCGCCAAAATGCGGTTCTGCACATCGTCGAGATAGGGCGTCACGAAGCCGAGTTGCTTGACCTGGGTGGAAGCAAGCACCTCGTTCAACGCCAGCATGGATGTTGTCGCGGCAATTCCGGTCGCCGAAGTGATCCGCTCGCACAGCCTGATGTCGGCTTCGAAACCCAGCCAGCCCGAAGACGTGCCGTTCCAGCCGATGACATCGACCTTCGCATGCGCCAGCAGTTCGGCCGCGCGCAGGATTTCACTGTCGTCAAATTGCGCCAGCGCGCTCGCGGACAAGGCGATTTCGGTGACCTTGAAGCGAGAAAAATGCACGCTGACCTCCGGCAAGCCCGCGACCATCGCCTGGGAGATCGGCTCAAGGATGGTGTTGGACGAAGGCGTCAACATGCCGAGGAGTACACGTTTGGTCATGATTATTCCATAGAGACGAGGCCAGCCTCGACCCGTGGGGGCCTTAGCAAGCTCAGGATGTGGCGCTTGACGTCGTTGAACCGTGGGCTGGTGACGTCGCGGGGACGAGGCAGATCGATCGGGATCAACTCGCGGATGCGCCCGGGCCGCGCCGTCATGACCGCGACATGGGTGCCAAGCGTGAGAGCTTCGTCGACGCTATGGGTGACGAAGACGATGGTGCCGGCATGCTTTTGCCAGATGCCGACCAGTTCATTTTGCATGTCCATGCGGTTCTGCTCGTCGAGCGCGCCGAACGGCTCATCCATCAAAATGACCTGGGGGTTCATGAGCAATGCGCGGGCAATCCCGACGCGCTGATTCATTCCGCCTGACAACTCGGATGGAAAATGGTTTTCGAAGCCCGTCAGACCCACCATGTCGATATAGCGCTGCGCCGCCTCGCGACGCATTAGCTTCTGGCTCCCGCGCAGCAGCAGGTGGAAGGCAACGTTTTCCCACACCGGCAACCATGGCATGAGATTGGCGTGCTGGAAGACCATGCCACGATCGGCGCCGGGCGAACTGATTGCCCGTCCATCGACGGTCACGTGGCCTGAGCTAGGCTTCTCGAAGCCCGCGATCATATTCTGGAGCGTGGACTTCCCGCAGCCGGAGGGGCCGAGCAGGCAGAGAAACTCGTTCTTCTCAACCGACAGCGTGATGTCGTCGAGCGCAATGACATCGGTCTTGCGCTTCAGGTCACGAAAGGTCTTGCTGACGTTCGAGATCTGGATAGTCGCCATCTCACCCCTCCCCGCCCTGAATCGTGGTATTGCGTTGCCAGTGCAGAACCCGCGCCATAAGCGCCCGAATTGCCAGGTCGCTCAGAAAGCCGAGCAGTCCGATGCTGGCCATGGCGGCGAGCACGAGGTCGTAGCGCAGGAAATAATAGGAGTCCCAGAGCACATAGCCGAGGCCGCTCTTCACCGCGACCAGTTCGGCGGTCACTGTCAGCATCCACGCCGAGCCGATACCAATGCGCAGGCCTGCAAATATGCTGGGCAACGCCGCAGGCACGACGACGTACCGCAGCAATTGCCTTTGATCGCCTCCAACCATAGCACCGGCCCGGATAAGGTTACGGTCGCAACTCTTCACACCCTGAATGGTGTTCAGCAGGATCGGGAAAAACGAGCCGAGAAACACCAGGAAGATCGCCGGCTTGTTGGCAATGCCAAACCAGATGATGGCGAGGGGAATCCAGGACACCGGTGGAATCGGACGCAGAACCTGTAAGGTCGGCTCGATGATGGTCTCGACCCGCCTGGACCAGCCGATTGCTACGCCCAGCGACACGCCAAACGCGGTTGCTATGCCGAAGCCGGCCATCACGCGGGTGATGCTGGCCGCGGTATCGAAAATCCAGCTGCCGCTGTAGGTTTGCGTATTGCCGTCGATCGCGAACACCCAATCGGCCCATGACCACAGCACGGTCGTCGGCGCGGGGAGCAGCGCGGCCGGCAGCGTGCCGGACCGCGAAAAAATCTCCCAGCCCACCAGGATCAGGACTGGAACGATCCAGCGTTCCACCTCCTTCAGTCGCAGCGACTTCATAGTGCGGCTCAATAGCCGAGATCAGACTTTGGCTTTCCAGTCGCAGCCTCAAGAAATCGGTAATCCAGATTCTTTTCCACCGCGGCCGAGACATCCGAGTTGATGTATTTCAGGTCACGCATCATCACCGCGATCGCGAGGGCGGATGCGCGATACATCTTGGGGTCGGGATAAAGGTTGCCGATCGCATCGGCGGCCACCAACTTGTCGAGGCCCGTTACCTTATTGATCACGTCGATCCAGGCCGGCTTGTCGCCCGCGATATAGTCGTCGATCTTGACGATCGCCCTCACGGTTTCTTCAAGCGCCTTCGGCTCGGCGGCAATCACGTCCGAGCGGGTCAGCATCAGATTTGTAAGCTTGCCTGCCGCCTGATCATAGGGATGGGTGAACAGCTTGGCAGCGTTCAGCTGCACGATCTGCGTGCCGAACGGCTCGACAGTGCAGATCAGCTCGATTTCTCCTCGCCGCAACGCCTGCAGATGATCGGATGGATTGGGAATATTGATGAACTGAACGTCCTTGTTGACGTCGATACCCTGCTTGGCAAACGCCCCGCGCATGTGGATATCCTGAGCATTGCCGCGAGAGGCGGCTACGCGGAAAGTCTTGCCGGCCGCCTTGTACTCGGCAATCACTTTCTTCAGCGAACCCCAGTCTTCCGGCGTGACGGGCAGATCGTTGGTCACCAGCATGGCCGATCCGCCATTCACCTGGCCGGATATCGCAACCACGTCAAAACCCTTATCCAGCGCGACCGCGTAATGAAGATACGTAACCTGCCCGACATCGATGCTCTTCGACACCAGTGCCGTGAGAACGTCATTGCCGGTGTTAAAGCCGATTGCCTCGACTTTGACGCCCTTGGCATATTGCGGCAGCAGTGCGAGCGGCGTGCAGTGCGCGCATTTAGCGTAACCGAGCTTAATGGTCGGCTCGGCCTGAGCCGCCGCGGGCACGCCAGTCACGGTCAGCACGGCGAGCGAGGCGATGCCCGTCACGAGGCAAATCAACGTCTTCATGAGAACACTCCGAACAGGGGCACCGACGTGCTGTCTCCACTGCAACGGCCATGCCAAATTGAATGCGATATGCAAACTGTCTTTCTTGTAGTATAAGCAAATAGATAGGATATTTATTGGAGGCTAATACTGCCACTTTTTTGGGCTGCAAACGGATGAATATTAGGCACATCGCTTCGAGCGCGAGATCGACATGACCGAAACAGCAACGCGCAACCGCGCCCGTCCGCGCTTCAAATCAGCCCGGCTGAAGCTGTCAGCAATTCCGTCAAAGCAAGTCCTGCAACGGCACTCCCTGCACGACCAATTGGTGGCGAAGCTCCGTGAGATGATCTTGAACAACGAACTTCGCCCGGGCTCCGCACTGCCCGAAAAAATGTTGTGCGAGAGCTTCGGCGTATCCCGTACGCCGCTTCGCGAAGCCTTCAAGGTTCTGGCGTCCGAAGGACTGATCGAGCTGCGCCCGCACCGCACGCCTCAGATCACGCTGATTGATCCCGACGAAATCACGGCGGTGTTCGAAGTCATGGTCGCGCTAGAGCGACTGGTCGGACTTCGTTCGGCGAGCCTCGCGACACCAAAAGAGATCGCGGCAATCGACGCGATGCATGCAAAACTTGTGGCGCTCCATCGCGACGGTTCACGCGCCGCCTATTTTAGCATGAACCAGAAAATCCATGCCGAAATCGCGCGGCTGGCCGGCAATCCGGTGCTGCAAACGACATGGGCGGCTCTGACAGCCAAAATCCTACGGGCCAGGTCGCTTGCCAACTTCGACGCCAAGCGTTGGGACGAGTCGATCAGCGAGCATGAACATTTCATGGCGCTATTGCGGGCGGGCGAAGCTGAAGGCTTCGCGGACGCGCTCAGCGAGCACATGCGCCGGACCGGCTCCGCCGTGTGTACCATGCTGACTGCGCCCCGCGAGGCACGATGAAGACAACGCACTGATCGGACTGAGCACTGCTCGACCAGGAACAACGCCGTATGGGGGCCAAGCCTTGATTTCCGTCGGACGACGCCACGGCGTTCCCGATCGATTAGAGCGCTTTCAAGCGACCCTTGATCCGGGAGTGAAAACCAGTTCGCGCCTGCACCACGCGCATTGCGGTGCGGCGCGATGCGATCGCATCGCGGCGAACCGCCGCTACGCTGGATCCTGCCTGCTCGCGACGATGTGGACGCGGCTTTCGGGTGGACCAGCGATTGTCGGCGCAGGGCAGACCGTCTGCCTAGAAAATCGTCAACACGTTGCTGCGTGCGAACAAGTCTTCAGCAGCGACAGGTCGGCTCGCGGCCGGCCATCGCCCAAGGCTTTCGGGAATCAACGGCTTATCCGGCTGGCACGCATCGTGCTTCGGTCAATGGCAGCGCAGCATCGTTCCGGCGATCGCTTCAGGTTGGCGTGCCACGCACTTGTAAAGTCCATGCGATGATCGCATCCCGCTCCCGGCTTGGCGTGCGCGCGCCGAGCCACCACAAAACTTCATATCAGAGGCGGCTTGGGCGCATTGCGCACAAGCATCTCCACACGATCGGCAGCCTCGCCCGCCGCAGAGTTCCACTGCGGCTTCGCCCCATTCCGATGCAACAACCGTCACAACGGGGAGAGTAATCCATGTGCGATCGAACCGGCTGCAT
>Ga0137418_10001838_pt1 | contig 19419 bp, 18 predicted proteins | sample CZODoug3_1_2_16f_FD_122242 | JGI IMG/M metagenome (GOLD analysis project Ga0137418, IMG submission 122242) | Vadose zone soil fungal communities from Angelo Coast Range Reserve, California, USA - CZODoug3_1_2_16fungal (Hybrid Assembly) | ecosystem: Environmental > Terrestrial > Soil > Vadose...
GCAGTTCCTGAACGATTTCGTGGAGTTATTTTCGCGTTGCCAGGACGAACTGGTGTCCGGCGAAGACTATCAGCGGTATGCCAACGGGCTGGCAGCGCGTCTCGAGTCCGAACGGGAAATGCTAGACGAAGACACCGTCGCTGAACGCCTGGAGACGGTCGCACTGCAGCAGGAGCTGGCGCGCGCCTACCGGGCAAGCGACGAACTGCTGCGCGAAAAGAATCGCGTTTCCTTCGGCTCCTTGATCACCGGAGCGGTTGGCCTGCTAGAGCGGGACGCGCAACTGCGCGAGACTCTTCAAAGAAACTATGGAACAAGAATCTTCGCACGACGTTATTGTTATTGGAGGCGGGCCAGCCGGTTCGACGGCGGCAACATTGCTCGCCCGCCAGAATCACCGCGTTCTATTACTCGAACGGGAGAAATTCCCTCGAGAACACGTCGGTGAATCTCTTTTGCCGTTTTGCTATTGCCTCTTGAAAGATCTCGGAGTGGTCGACCAAATAAAGAAGAACTTTGTTCGGAAACCCGGTGTCCGTTTTATAGATCGCGACGGTAATATATCGACGACCTGGTGTTTTGATCACGTCATTAAAGACGAGACCTATCTTTCATTCCAAGTGATTCGCGGCGAATTCGATCACATCCTCTTGAAAAACGCTGCGAAAAACGGCGCTGAAGTTCGAGAGGAGACAAGGGTTATCGAAGCGGACCTTAGCGCGGGCGATTCAGTGACGGTGACAAGTCTGGATTCGGCTGGCCGGAAAAGCGTGCATCGGGCTCGCTTTCTCGTGGATGCAAGCGGACGAGACGCTTTCATCGGCACCAAACATGGCTCGCGAAAAGCCCGGGAGGAGCTGGATCGGACCGCGATCTGGTCGCACTGGGGCAACGTGAAACTTAAAGGCGGTCTTGAAGAAGGACTTTCGATCATTATTTACATGGGTCTCGAGCAAAAAGGCTGGATCTGGGTATTTCCTATCGGAGAAAACCGAATCACCGCAGGCTTTGTTGCGCAGAATTCTTATCTCCGCGATCAACAAGGCAAGCTGACGAAGGCGGGTTCAACCGATTGGAAGTACGACCTTTGCATGCAAGAGCTTCTGCGCTCGAAATTTTGCCGCGAACTACTCGAAGGCAGCACAATGCTTCTCCCGATGTTAATCAATGGGAACTATTCCTATGAAGTCAAAGACCACTATGGTTCGAACTACGCCATGGTCGGAGACGCGCGGGGCTTCATCGACCCGATTTTTTCCAGCGGCGCTGAGCGCCGGCCTTACTTCATCATCCAGGGATGATGCGTGGAGTAATGAAGAACAGCAATTCCTGCGATGTCACCGAAACGTTGGTCCGGCGGAAGAGGTATCCGATAATCGGCAGGCTGCCCACAATGGGCACTTCCGTAATGTTGGTCTGTTGTTGCGTGACGATGATGCCGCCGACGACTACCGTGCCGCCATCGGGAACCGTCACCTTCGTCTGTGCCGCTTGCGTATCCAACGCCGGGATGCCCTGGACGCGGGGAATACCGTTATCGATCTGGGTGTTTTCCACCAGCACGTCCATGAACACCGTGCCTTCGGCGGTAATCTGCGGAGTCACTTCCAGTTGCAGCACGGCGTCGATGTACTGCACCGAAATCGTGTTGTTGATCACCGTCTGGATTGGAATCTTTTGACCTTGCTTCACGATCGCTTTTTCGTTGTTCTGCGTGATTACCTTCGGCTTCGAGAGCAATTTGCCGACGCCCTTCGATTCCGCCGCGGTGATAAACAGGTCAACCGCGAAGTTCGGTGAACGGTGGCCAAAGTAGAAGCCGCTTGTCGGTACGCTGGCGCCCAGGTTCACGTTCAACGGCAATCCAGGGGTGCTGCTGCCGCTGCCCGAGGCCGGCGTTCCAATGAGCGGAGGCTGCGGAATTCCTCCGCCGGTCGTTACCGGGCTTACCCCGACGTTGGCCGGTCCACCAAAGATCGAGCGGCCGCCCGTGGTGGTTCCCGCAAAACCCCACTGAACGCCGATGTCTTGAGCAAACGTTCTGGAAGCGGAGACGACGCGTGCTTCTATTTCCACCTGTTGCGACTTGCGATCCAGTTGGCGGATCAGGTTGTCGATCGTCGGAATCACCGAGGGGATGTCGCGGATAATCAACTGGTTCGAGCGGTCATCCGAAAGAATATCGCCGCGGGCCGACAAAAACTTCTTCAGCGTGTCCTTCATCGTCGTGGCTTTCGCGTAGCTCAACACGCGCGTAACGGTCACCGGCGCCACCGCTTCGGCTTGTGCCTTTTCCAGGTCGCGCTCGGACTCCGCTTCCTTCTTCAGCGTCTCGCGGGTCGCCACACGCAGCACATTGCCCGTCAATTGCTTGTCCAGGCTGTTGTTCTGCAACACGATGTCCAGCGCCTGATCCCAGGGCACTTCATCCAGCACGATCGTCAAAGTGCCTTTCACGTTGGGATCCAGCACCACGTTCAATCCGCTGATTTCATGAATCAACCGGAAGAAGTCCTTCAGGTCAACGTCTTTCAGGTTTACGGAAATCGGCTCACCCGTATAGTGCCCGGCTTGCGGGGCGTTGCTTCCGCCGGACGCCTGCTGGGCCGCAACTGTCGTCGCCGCCGTTGTTGCCTGCTGGACCGCCATCTGCGATGCCTGCTGCGACCCGCCGTCGGGACGCGCTGGCGCACTCTTCTCGTGCAACGATGCCAAAACCGCGGAGGGCTGAGTCAATTCGCTCGGCAGCGGAAACCGCGGAGCGGCCGCATTCGAAGCATTCTTCCTGAGCACGTTCGTCTTGGGAGCGTTGGCCACATATTCGATCGACTTTTTCGTGGATTCCACGGCAGTCGACGTCACCGGCGCTACCCCGCCGGCATTTGGCGTTGCCTGCATCTGGAAGTACACCACCAGCGCATCGCCTTCATGCGTGATCTGATAGGGCGTTTCTCCCGTCAAGTCCACCACCACGCGCGCTATGTCCGGACGGAACTGCCCGATCCGCACGCCGCGCACCGGCGCCGACACGCCAGGAATCACGGTCCTCTGCACTCCCAGCCGTGCCCCGCTGAAGTCCAGCACCAGGCGCTCCGGGTTTTGCATACGGGAAGTATGGAGTTCGAGTCGCGCTGCTCCTTCGACTCGAATCGCCGCCCGCTGCGGCTCCTGCGTGATCGCCACGCTCGAAATTACCGCGGCGGTCGATGTCGCGCCAGCGGGCTCCTGACCGCGAACGGTCGCCAGGCTTCCGCCCAGCACCGCGCTCGCTACTATCAGGCAGCCACACCGGAAGGCCGGCCAGTTCGTCTTCATTGCTGTTCTCCTGCACTGGAGTAAATTCTCTTGTTCACTTGACGTTCCACTGGTTTCCCGAACGCATCTTTCCCGATTTCGTGGAACGACACGCCGTCCATGGCAATCTTTTCCACTCGCCCGTCGTACAACTGATCCCCTTCGCGCAGGAAATACGTCCGCGCTTGCGGATTCGTCACCACCGCGATCATCCCGTTCGGTGCTCGCACAATTCCATCCAGCCTCAGGGTTCCCACCTGCAATCCCGCTTTTCCTGGCGGCAGATTCGCCCCGGCCCTGGCTGCTGCTTCCTGGCGGCTCGTCAGCGATTCGAAGGGATCACGCCGCGAAACCTTTGCTTCGGACGGCTCAGCGGTCCCGGTTGGTGTTGAGCTCGCCGCTTTCTTCGCCGCCGGTTTCTTTGCAGGCTTTGCAGCTGTCTTGGCCGCCTTTGGAGCCGTTGCCGGCTTGGCAGGCGTCTTTGGCATTGCTGCTTGTGCGGCGGGTTTCGGCGTAGGCTTCTGAGCCGCAGCAGGCGGCGCTACAGGCTTTGCTGCCGGCTTGGCGGCCGGTGGCGGCGCTTGTGTTGTCGGCTTGGGCGCCGGTGTAGCCGCTTGTGCCGCTGGCTTCGCCGCTGCTTTCGGAGGTGCGGCGGGCGCCGACTGGGCATGCAAGCTGCTCCCGGCCGTCGCCAGCAGAATCCCCGTCATCACTGTTATGGCTAGACGCATGGCTCGCTCATCCCTGCTCACGGTTTTTTCACCGGCTGACTCGCACCCTTGGCCCCACCTGCTGGAGTTGAATCAGCTGGCTTCGTGAAGAATGTCGTAACTGTAAAAATTCCAGTAACCGTCGTTCCGGGGCGGATGGGGTACTTTGCCCCTTTCCCTGTTCCCGGATCATCAAATTGCAGGTCCCCGACGTTGATGATGCGCGACAACCGGCTCAACCTCGAGAAAAAGTCCAGCATGTTGAAATACGGCCCGTCCGCCTGCACTTCAAACGGCATCTCGTAGTGGTATTCCTTCGGCACAATCGGTTGTGATGTCAGCTTGCGCAATTGCACGTTGGAGGAAGCCGCTGCGCCCTGCACCTGGCGGATGAATTCGTCCACTTCTTTTTCTTCCGGCACGATTGTCTTCAACGTGTCCAGTTGCTTGTTCAGCGCGTCCATCTGCTGCTTCAGCTCTCCGTACCGCTGCCTGTAAACTTGAAGTTGAATCACTTCCTGGTTTAATTTCGTGCGTGCTTGCACCGCGGTGTCATAATCGGCGCGCTCTTGCGCTACCGGTGAACCCGGCACATACAGTCCCGCCAGAACCAGGATTACCGCAATCGCCAAAGCCACCAGGCCCTGCATGATTACGGACATGTCTCGGAAAGGATTGGCCATGGTATCCCCCTATCCTTTCTTCGCCGGCGCGCTGGCTGTCGGACCGGTGCCGCTTGGCGTGCTGGCGGGTTTTGCCGCCGGTGCCGCCCCTAGCGGACCATTCGGCGCGATTTCTGCGTTGATTGAAAACAGGAACGTTTGCACGTTCTGGTTCTTTTCGTCCTGCTTGGCGTCCTTAATCTCGACCTTTTGGAAATATCCGGAACGCTTGAGCGCGGTGATGAAGTTGGCCACGGAATTCAGCGAAGCTGCTGCGCCATCCATCGTGATGGTCGAACCCTTCTTCGACATCGACATCAACCACAGGTTCTCGGCTCGCGAAACTGTGTTGGCAACCTGGTCCAGAAGTTCCTGCGCCCCGGTGCGGTCCCGCTGCAACTGCTCGATCGTATTCACCCGTTGCTGCAGCACCACTTTCTGCTTGTCGAACGCTTCCACCTGCAGCTTGATCTGCTCCAGGTCCGTTTTTTGCGCCTGCAATTGCTGGATGCGCTTGTTCTCATCATTCAACTGCGTCTGCCAGGAATGATAGAAGTAGAAGAGAAAGAGTCCGCCGAGCAGCACGCCCGCTCCGATGAATACCAGCGGCAAGGCTGCCCCGGTGTCCACCGGCCGCCGCGACGCTTTCGGCCTCGTTTGTCCAAGTAAGTTTATGCGGATCATGGCTAGTCGAAGCTCCTCAGGGCCAGTCCCACGGCGACAACCAGTCTTGGCGCCAATTCCCGGATTTGATCTTCACTGTGCTTGCCGGGATTGATCAGCACCTTGCGGAATGGATTCAGTTCTTCCACCGGCATCGCGAATTCCTCGCGCAGCAGGTCCACCAGGCCCGGCACACGCGCCGTCCCGCCGGCCACCATGATTCGCTGGATGTTTTCGCCGCTTGCCGTTGCGCGGAAAAAGTCAAAGGTCTTCTGAATTTCCAGCGTCAGGATGTCCGAGACGCTGCGCAGGATCTGCCCCTTTTGCTCGTCGGTCACCGTCGGCAGGGTATCGCCCTTCTTCAGTCGTTCCGCGTCGTCAAAGCTCAGGTCCAGTTCTTTCTGCAGCGCGTCCGTGTACTGGTTCCCGCCCACGCTGACGTCGCGCGTGAACAGCGGAATCCCTCCGCGCACGATATTGATGTTCATCACGCTCGCGCCGATGTTCAGCAGCGCCACAGTCTGCCCCGCGTCCGGTTCGTAGTTCACTTCAAAGCAGTTCTGCAAGCCGAACGCGTCAATGTCCACCACCACCGGCGTCTTTCCTGCCTGCGCCAGCACGTTCGTGTGATTCAGAATCTTGTCTTTCTTCACCGCCACCAGCAGCACGTCCATCTGCGAATCCATCGCTTCCAGCAACTGGTAGCTGAGATTCACGTCGGCGATGTCGAACGGAATGTGCTGGCTGGCTTCGGATGGAATCCGGTCGTACAGCTCCTCTTCCGTCATCAGCGGCAGCGGGACCCGCTTCACAATCACGGAGTGGCCGGAAACCGATGTCCCGACATTCTTCGTTTTGATTTTTTCGATTTCGAAAATTTTGGTGATCGCGTTGGCCACTTGCGGTGCGTCCATGATCGCGCCGTCCACCACGGTATCCTGCGCCAGGGCTTCCATTCCGAAGCTGGCCAGTTCATACCCGGCCTTCGTCGATTTCAACTCCACAGCCTTGATCGAGCTGGATCCAATGTCCAGCCCCACCAGCTGCCTGCTTTTTGCTCCTCCGAGTAACCACATATCGCGGCCTCTTTCCCTCTCGCTCTGACAAGTCTAGCGGTGCTTCGCCACCACTTGGCTCATCTTGCGTTCCATCCACCTGTCTAGGATCGTCTTTCTAAGTTTCCAACGATTTCCTAGCTTGAATGCAGGTATTTCGCCTTCTGTGATGTACCGGTACAACGTGTCCGGGCTGATTCCCAGATACTGCGACGCCTGTCGTACGTTCATCACTTCGCGCGATTCGCTCACGAGGAACGCCCACCTTGTCTTCCACTCGCCCTTCTTGCATACTTCGCCGCACCCAATTTGTTGCTTTTGCTGCAGGACACAGATTCCCCGGGTGCTGCTCGTGAGTACGTTATGTCATTCACACGGCCTGACCGTCAAGCGATTCTCTTCCGTAGTTGTCCTAAGAATGTAGGTAATCTTAGGCAATTGGCCTGTTATTGCAGGCAGGTAGGACTACTAATTGCATAGCTCGCAGGAAACCACCACTACCGCTTGTACTTTTTCTCGCCGTCGAGCCTGTCCGCATGGACGGTAATCCTTAGTTCGCTATCCCCTATCTCAACGTTCTCTACCACTTGCGCCGTTTCCGCCGTCTTCTCAGCGTCCTCTGTGCTGTTCCCTCAGCGCGCTCTGCGTTAAGTCCCGTCTTCTCTCGCTCCGCCTCTCAAATCCCCAGATTTTTCCACATCGCTGCCACCCGCGCCTTCGTCTTTTCATCCACCAGCATCTCATCCGGCCATGGCCTCGCAAATCCCTCGCTCGCCCACTTCCGCGTCGCATCGATTCCCATCTTCGATCCAAAATCCTGCATCCGCGCTGCGTGATCCAGCGTGTCCACCGGCCCCAAAGTAAATTGCACATCCCGCTCCGGATCAATCGCGCAAAGTGCCTTCCACACCACCTCGCGATAGTCGTGCACATTCACGTCGTGGTCCACCACCACGATCACTTTCGTAAACATCGCTTGCCCCAGCGACCAGATCGCGTTCATCACTTTTCGCGCGTGTCCCGGAAACGATTTTCGAATCGACACAATCATCAGGTTGTGGACAATCCCCTCCGCCGGCATGGACACATCCACAATCTCCGCGTGCGTCAACTTCATCAGCGGCAAAAACACCCGTTCGATCGCATATCCCATATAAAAATCTTCCTGCGGCGGCCGCCCCACCACCGTCGCCAGGTAAATCGGGTCCTTCCGATGCGTCACGCACTCCACGTGGAATACCGGATACTCCCCTTCCAACGAATAAAATCCCGTGTGATCGCCGAACGGTCCTTCCGTCCGCATCTCATTCAAGTTCACATACCCTTCCAGCACAATCTCCGCATTCGCCGGCACTTCCAGATCGTTCGTCTCACACTTCACCAGCTCCACTGGCTCGCGGCGCAAAAATCCGCTGAACATCATCTCGTCCAAGTCCGGCGGTATTGGCAAAATTCCGCCCAGCGTCGTCGCCGGGTCCGCGCCAATCGCCACGCTCACCGGAATTCGTCCTTCGGGATTTTTCGCCCGAGCTCGCCGGAAATGTTCCGCACCGTGCTTCTGCGTCTGCCAGTGCATCCCTGTAGTGCGCTCGTCGTAAATCTGCATCCGGTACATCCCCACGTTCCGCTTCCCTGTCTCCGGATTCCGCGTGAACACCAGCGGAAACGTAATAAACCTTCCACCATCCTGCGGCCAGCACTTCAATATTGGAAAATCAAACAAATTAACGTCGTTGCCCTGGTGCACCACTTCTTTGCAGGGGCCGTCTTTCACATTCTTGGGCATGAACGATCCCAACTCCGCCAGTTTCGGCAGCATCTTCAGCTTGTCGAACAGCCCCTGCGGCGTCTGCATATCCAGAAATCCGCGAATTCGCGCCGCCACCTCATCCAGTTCTTCCACCTCAAACGCCAACTCCATCCGTCGCACGCTTCCAAACGCGTTGATCAGCAACGGATACCGCGATCCCTTCGGCTTCTCAAACAGCAGCGCCATCCCGCCCGGACTCCCGTTCGGTCCCGCCATCGCCTGCGCCCGCTGCACCACCTCCGTCACTTCCAGCACAGGATCCACTTCCGCCTTCACCCGGCGCAACTCTCCCTCCTTTTCCAGCCGCCTCACAAACTCCCGCAAATCCGCGTATCCCACTTCTTCCTCCCGAAATCACACCAAATCAGGCGCTCGGCATTGCCACTCTAGCACGAACGAACTTGGCAATCTCTCGGTCATCGGTCGCGTAACCGTCCCACTCCTACCCTTAAGTTCTGAGTCATATTGTCTCGTTCTCATCACGCAAGTGTTTCGATGTGATACAAACAGTCTCAGCCTGACCATAAATTCCGCAAGCAGATCGCCCCTTCGATTGAAATGAGTTTCCTGAGCTTCTAAGTGCCCGCATCACAAGTATTTGCTGAAGCCATCAATTCCGGCCTTCATCCCTCGAGTCATTCGCAATTGGCTGCAGAATTGCTCCTCTCTTTCTGGAGGGAGCAGGCTTTCGCGTGTCATCCGTGCTCGCATCTCCCAAGTCCCCGGAACAAGTCGTTGGTAACCGGGTTAGAAAATTATTCCTGTAAGAAGGAGAATTGGAACCCAAGCGCGCCAGTGAATTGTTTTGGCAGGCTGCGGCGACGTCCCATTAACCCAACATGCTGAAGCTGCTCCACATGATTCCACTCGATTATCTCTCCTGCGTTTTGACCGTTTTGGGCACCATCCTCCTCGGCAAGAAGCTCTGGCAAGGCTGGGTTGTTGCTGCCATCAATAGCGCCGTCGTTTGTGTGATCGGCGTCCGCACCGCCCAGTTTGGTTTCGTACCCGCCAATCTGCTTTGCATCGCCCTTTACACCAGCAATCTCATTAACTGGCGGCCCAAGAAACAAGATCAGTAGTCCCCTGCCACTCCTCACGATTCCCTGCTAGTAGTATCCTGTTGATAGCCGTATGAACCGCATCTACCTCGATCACAACGCCACCACCGCCGTCGATCCCGCGGTCCTCGACGCCATGCTTCCCTACTTCTCCGCCGACTTCGGCAACGCCTCTTCCATTCACACCTTCGGCCAGCGCGCCCGCGCCGCCGTCGAAACCGCTCGCGAACAGGTTGCCGCACTCCTCAACGCCCGCCCACAGGAAATTGTTTTCACCAGTGGCGGCACCGAATCCGACAATCACGCCATCTTCGGCGTGGCTCTTGAATTCTTAACTTCCTTAAACTCCTCTACTTCCTTAACCTCCCCTCATATAATCACCACCACCATCGAACACGAAGCCGTCCTAAACGCCTGCCAGGCGCTCGAAAAACAAGGCGTCGCCGTCACCTATCTCCCCGTCAATCGCCAAGGCCTGATCGATCTCGACGAACTCCGCCGAGCCCTTCGCCCCGAAACCGTTCTCATCACCGTGATGCATGCCAACAACGAACTCGGTGCCATCCAGCCGCTAGCCGAAATCGGCCGCATCGCCGCCGAAGCCGACGTCTACTTCCACACCGACGCGGTGCAATCCGCCGGAAAAATTCCCGTCGACGTCAAAGCTCTTCAACTCGATCTTCTTTCCATCTCCGGCCACAAGTTCTATGCGCCCAAAGGCATTGGCGCGCTCTTCATCAAGAGCGGCACGCACCTCCGCCAGCTTCTCTACGGTGGCCATCACCAGCGCGGCTTCCGCCCCGGCACAGAAAATGTTGCCGGCATCGTCGGCCTCGGCAAAGCCGCCGAACTCGCCCGCCTCTTTCTCGAAAAAGACGCCGCGCGCATCGTCCGCCTCCGCGACACTCTCGAACAAGGCATCCTCGCCCGCGTCCCCGATTCCCACGTCAACTCGGCCAATGTTCCGCGCACACCCAACACCACCAACATCCTTTTTCCCGGACTCGAAGGCGAAGCCCTCGTCATCGCTCTTGATCTTAAAGGTCTCGCCTGCTCCACCGGAGCCGCCTGCTCTTCCGGCGCCGTCGAGCCCTCGCACGTCCTCACCGCCATCGGTCTTCCCGCTTCCGAAGCTCGCGCCAGCATCCGCTTCAGCCTCGGCCGCCACACCACCGAATCCGAAATCTCCTCCGCCCTCGAAATCATCCCAGCCGCCGTAGCCCAACTCCGCAAGCTCTCTCCCACCTACCAAAAGTCCGCCGCAATTTCCTGATCCTCCTACCTCTGTGCTCTATGCCTGCCCTGAGCGAAGCCGAAGGGCGTTCTTCCCTAAGTGCCCTCTGTGTTAAATCCCCTCTTCCTCTCAGCACAAATTCACCAAAAACGCTAAACTAGAAGTAGCATGTCCACGCAGCTCCAACTCGACCCTCTCCCGGCAACATCCACCGCCGAAACCACTCCCGGCCTCGTCGCGGTCGCCATGTCCGGTGGTGTCGACTCTTCCACCGTCGCCGCGGTACTCCTCCAGCAGAATCACCCCATCGTCGGCCTCACCATGCAGCTTTGGAATCAGCGCCGCCTCCCCGAACTCCAGGGTGACGGCCCCGCGCAGCATCGCTGCTGCTCGCTCGACGACGTCTACGACGCCAAGCGCGTCGCCCAGCATCTGAATTTTCCCCATTACGTCGTCAACTTCGAGGAACAGTTCGAAGCGCGCGTCGTGCGCCCTTTTGTCGAACAGTATCTTTCCGGCCGCACGCCCATCGCCTGCACCAACTGCAACACCGACGTAAAGTTCGAGCCCCTTCTCCGCATGGCTCGCCAGATTGGCGCCGAACGCCTGGCCACCGGCCACTACGCCCGCATCCGCAAGAACGAATCCACCGGGCGCTTCGAACTCCGCCGCGCCCGCGATGATTCCAAGGACCAGTCTTATTTCTTGTGGGGCCTGACGCAGGAACAGCTCTCTCGCAGCGATTTCCCTCTAGGTGAACTCACGAAAGAAGAAGTGCGCAACGTCGCGCGCCACGCGAATCTTCCCGTCGCCGAAAAGCCCGAAAGCATGGAACTCTGCTTCGTTCCAAACGGCAACTACGTCCAGTTCATCCACGCCTATTCCCGCGCCGAAGGAATCGCTGTGAACAATCAGGAAGGCGACATCGTCACCGAAGACGGCTCTGTCATCGGCCGCCACGCCGGCATACACAATTACACTGTCGGCCAGCGCAAAGGCCTCGGCTTCGCAGCCGGCAAGCCCGTCTATGTGGTTTCGATAGATACGCGGAACAATCGCATTATCGTCGGCGAAGACGAAGCGCTGCGCACGAGCACATTCGAAATTGAAAATGTAAATTGGATTTCCATCGCGGAGCCAACCGCGCCGATCCTCGGCCAGGCAAAAATCCGCCACAAGCACGACCCCGCTCCCGCCACCATCGAAACTCTCCCCAACAATCGCGCCCGCATCACCTTCGAAACTCCCCAGCGCGCCATCACCCCAGGCCAAGCAGCCGTCTTCTACAACAACGAAACCGTCCTAGCCGGCGGCTGGATCAAGTAAATCTTGGTAGCGCCGCCATCCTGGCGGCCAGCCATGCCGGCAAGATGCCGGCGCTACGAAGCCCACCTCATCAAGCCCTCATCAATTCCAAGCTCTCCCAATCGCCGCCGCCAACGCCGGCGCCACCCGCGGCCTCCTCTTCAACATTCTCTTCGCCCTCTTCAAATCCACCGGCCGGTCTAAATCAAAATCCCGCCGCAACAATTTTCCACGCAGCTTCCCTCTCACAATCACTTTCAACGTCAACTCCAAAACCCGCTCCGTACTCCACGGAATCCCGCGGAAAATCTCCGGCGCAAACTTCCGCATCCCCAGCAAATAATATCCGCCATCTTCCGCCGGCCCAATCACCACATCGTTCGCCTTCAACTCCGCAAACGCTTTCCGCACCCGCTCCGCTCCCATCCACGGCGTATCCGTCCCAATCACCACCACCTCGCGATAACCCATCGCAAAACACTTTCGAAACGCGTTCTCCATCCGCGCTCCAAGTTCCGTTCCGTGCTGCGGCATGACTCGCAAACGTTCGCCGCTTTCTCGCTTCCTCACCAGCTTGCGAAAATAGCCGGTCCCGCCCGCCGCAAACATAAACACATCGCAGCCGCGCATCTTCCGGACGAGCCGCAACGTGTCCGCAATGCACCCCTCATGCAGCGCCGCCGCAACCTCCGCAGACACCGCTGTCAGCAATCGCGTCTTCACTTTTCCTGGTTTGGGAGTTTTTGCAAATACAAGGAGGGCCCGCGAACCGCTCATGGAAGAAAACTCAACTCATTCGAGCGCAAAGCAATCCCGCGTGAACAATCGGACTTCAGATGAACAACTCGTCTTCCTGCTCCACCGAGGTTTCCCTCGCAGGAGACTCAGCCCTCCGCGAGCGCAACACGTCGAGTCCAATTTTGATTCCCTGCACAATTGCCGAAGCCTTCTGCACCGGGGCCCAGAAACTCCTCCGCACCTGCGAACCCGCATCTTCCACCGCTTCCAGCGTCCCGGTCAGAATGCGGTCCACAGCCACCAACTGGCCGCGCAACCGATCCGAAGCTTCCGTGGCAATCTTGTCGAACTTCTGCGCCTGCGAACGGGTCATGTAAACGATGTGCGCCGCGTCTTCCACCAGCGCCGAAATTTTCGGCTGTGTGTCGTCCAGCATGATCTGCGTGCGCGTCAGGATTGGCCCCACGCGAGAGTGCAGGTCTCCCACCATCCGGTTCACGGATTCGGTGGTCTTCTTCAGTTGCAGAAACAGCACGATCAGGATGGTCGTCTGCACCAGCAGAGCGATGGCCGCCGCAAGAATGAAAACTTGCATCGTTATTTGCATACACACCCGACCCTCTCCGCGACTTCAGCGGAAAAACCCAAGCCACCCAACAAATCCTCAGGACTTCGATTCGCGAAGAAACGCCTCGCGTCCTGCATCCACCGCCGCGGACAGCGACTCCCGCTTCTTCGACGCAACGTCTTTGCCACGCTCGATCAATTCATCGGCCCGCTCGCGCAACTCTTTCGCCTTCTTCTGCGCAAATTCCCGTCCATCATCCGCGCGCTTCGACAGATACTCACGCGTATCTTCGCCGGACTTCGGCGCAAAGAGCACTCCCATCAACGCGCCCACTCCAAGTCCCACCAGAAAGTAACTAACCTTGCTTCCAACGTTGTCAGACATAAGCGCCTCCACGCAAAGAACGTAGCACACGCATCGGAACGCCGCAACACGGCCTAACCCCTACTCTTGCCACATACAGGTTAGGGCGTATCTTGGTGCAGCGACAAATGTTGCACAATCTTTTCCGCCATTTTTCGCGGCAGCATCCGGCTCAACTCCTCCGCGCTGGCCTTCTTTAGATTCGCCACGCTTCCATACCGCTGCAGCAATCTTTGCGAAGTTCGCGGCCCAATTCCCGGAATATCCAGCAGCGCTGTATGCGTCTGGCGCGCCCCGCGCCGCTGACGGTGAAAGCCCACCGCAAAACGGTGCGTCTCATCGCGAATCTGCTGAATCAGGTGCAGCACCGGCGAGTGCCGCTCCAGAATCAGCGGCTCATCTTCCTGCCCCAAGACATACAAAATCTCTTCCTTCTTCGCGATGCTGGCCATCGGCTGATTAATGATTTGCAGCGACTCCAGCGCCTCGGCCGCGGCGCGCAATTGCCCCAGGCCCCCATCAATCAGGATCAGCCCGGGCAATGCCTTCTTCTCTTCCTGCAGCCGCCGGTATCGCCGCACCACTGCCTCGTACATGCTGGCAAAATCATCGTTCTGCGCGCGTTCGCGTCCTCCGGGCGCTTCATCGCCGCGAATGATGAACTTCCGGTAATCCGATTTCTTCATTCGCCCGTTTTCCCAAACCACCATGGACGCAACCGTATCTGTCCCCTGAATGTGCGAAATGTCGAAGCTCTCAATCCGCTTCACCTCCTCGGGAAGATTCAATGCGGACTGCAGCGCTTCACCAATCGCTTTCGATGTTGGCTTCAGTACGCGGAACCTCTGCTCGAAAATATGCTTGGCGTTATTTTCCGCCAGATCCAGAAACGCGCGCTTGCTGCCCCGCTGCGGCGTAAAAATCTCCACCTTGTGTCCCGCGCGCTCGCTCAGCAATTCTCCCAGCAACGCGTGATCCTCGAAGTCAATGGGCACGTGAACCATCTTCGGCAGGTACTCGGCGTCAAGATAAAGTTGTTTCAAAAGCGATGGCACAAATTCGTGTGGATCGAACTCCTCCAGGTCTTCCCAGTAAAATTCGCGGCGGTCCACCACGCGCCCCGCACGCAGGTGAAAAAGATTCGCCGCAACCAGGGGCGGCTCAGCGTAATAAGCCAACACATCCGTATCGTCGCCCTGCGCCGACGCAATCCGCTGCCGCTCCTCAATATCGTCCAGCGTGCGCAACAGGTCGCGGTACGAAGCCGCCTCCTCAAAACGTTCGCCTTCCGCCGCGGCCAGCATGCGTTCCTCGATGCTCTTCATCAGGTCCTGCCGCCGGCCTTCCAGAAACATCCGCGCGTCGCGCACCGCCTCCGCATAGCGGGCATCCGTGGTTAGCCCCTCCGCGCACGGCCCCAGGCAGCGGTGAATGTAATACTGCAGGCAAGGCCGCGGATGAATCTTCGTCAGGTCCACGTAACACGAAGGCACCAGAAACCGTTTGTGAATGAAGTGCAGAATGCGCCGCGCCAGGCTCGCCGGAAAATACGGTCCGAAATAAAGCGAACCGTCCTTCTTCACCCGCCGCGTGAAATAAACCCGCGGATATTTTTCATAGAGTGTCAGCTTGATGTACGGGTATGTCTTGTCGTCCCGCAGCATTACGTTGAATTTCGGCTTGTACTGCTTGATCAGATTATTTTCGAGCGCCAGCGCCTCTCGCTCGTTTTCCACCAGAATCGTTTCAAGGTCCGCAATCTCTCGCGCCAGCGAACCCGTCTTCGCATCCACCCAGCGCGATTCCAGGAAATACGAGCGCACGCGATTCCGCAGCGAGCGCGCCTTCCCGACGTACACCACCTTGCCCGCGGCATCCTTGAACAGATACACCCCGGGCGATTCGGGGAGAGACGCTGCTTTTTCGCGGGGTTCCATGGAATTTGAAGCGGCGCGGCCTGGCCTTTCGCCGCCTCTTTCATCTTACGGTGAATTCAAGCCGAAAGAAAAATGTCCAGCGAATAATTGAATGGTTATTCGTACTTTAGGTGCTATGCTGCATTCAACTCGGCGACGCAAGCGTACAGAGCGTCGGTTCCAGAAGACCCCGGGCACTGAACATCCTTCGCTGCTCCAGGTACCGCCCCAGCCAAGCCTCAGTGGAAACGAGCTCAATATGCGGAGTCGCGCGCGCGTGTTCGTGTCACGAATCACGTTGGTTCTCGCCAGATCGTTTTTCCCACTTTTTGCAATTGCTATCATCCTGGGTGCCGCGCTATGGGGACCCTGGGTAAGTCTGGGAGTGACAGTCATCGCGATAGCCGCTGCCTTGAGGTTGCTATGATCCCAGAGGCCCGCACCGCTCCGGCCCCGACAATGTTGAGGCCCTGGCGCATTCTCTCCCACCCGCAGGACTGGCACTGCATACTCTTTCATTTCATTTGTCTCACGGCCTACACTTGCGCGTTTTGGCTCTACCTCCACCCCCAAGTAGCCCGCATCACTGGCCCATGGTCCCGTATAGCCTTTGTGCTGGCTTCGGCTTTGGTGCTGGGCTGGATTTCCGGAATCGATGTCGGCGTCAACTTCCACAACCATTCCCACCGGCCAATCTTCACATCGCAGTTCTTCAATCGCTGGTTCGGCCGGATGTGGACATTCTCGGGCGGTTGGCCTTCGTTCTTTTGGGAGTACTGCCACGTCACAATTCACCATGCCAATCTGCTGAGCGCGGATGATTGGACTCTTCCCAAACATACGGCTGACGGAAAATTTGAGAACTTTCAACGCTACCTGTTCGCACATTGGCCGTGGCGTCTGGCCATCCACCTCTGGAAAGATTTGACCGCGCGCCAAACCCTCCGCCGGCGATCGTTCCGCGAACTCGCCATTTTCCTGGCGCTTTGGTCGATTCCTTTTTGGTTCGACCCGGTCATGGCCATATGTCTTTGGGTTCTGCCGCACTGGATCGCTAACGCGTTCGTCATGAATTCAGGGATGTATGTCCAGCATGCGGGATGTGTCCCGAAGACTTCCGCCAAACCGGTAAGCCACTCCACCGTATTCGTATCGAACCTGTTCAATCTCACTATGTTCAATATTGGTTTTCACTCCGAGCATCATGACCATCCCCGGGTCCACTGGTCGGAACTCCCGGAACTTCACCAGCGCCTCAAGCAGGACCTGATTGAAGGCCGCGCGCACGTCGTTCCCTTTGGCAATTACCATGCAGCTTTCCTACTCGCGGGCGATGAGGCCCGCCAAAAAGGCTTCGCCGAGCAGGACTCCAGATACAAAAGCAACCTATAGCGGCTAGCGCCTCGGATTACGCAATGTTCATTATCTTGGCCTGGCAACTCAACCTGGAATAAACTGAATCGGATAAGGGGGAGTAACCCAGTTGAAACAGAAACCATCCCTGCCTATTCTTGCGAGCTTGACGATGTCTGGTGTCTTCCTGTTTGCCGCACCTGTGCACGCCCAAGACCCTCCAGCGAGCGCGCCGCCTTCCAGCAAACCGCAACCCAAGCCAAAGAAAAACGCAGATTCCGCGGTGAACTCGGCTCCAGACCAGCCCCAGTGGGATCCCCTGCGCGCGGAAAAAGATCTCGAAGTAGGCAAGTACTACATGAAAAAAGGCGACGTGGACGCCGCCATCGACCGCTTTGAAGACGCCACAACGGCGAAGCCCGGCTACGCGATTCCCTTCCTCTATTTGGGTGAAGCCTACGAAAAGAAAGGCAAGAGAAAGCCCGCCGTCAAAGCCTACCAGCGCTACCTCGATCTCTATCCCCACGCCGAAGACGGCGACAAAATCCGCAAGAAAATCGAAAAACTCAACAAAGAAATCGACAAAGAGAAAACCAAATTGTAGCGGCCATGTATTGAGTGCGAGAGCGAAGCTCTCGCTTTTGAGTCTTCAACCGCACCACCCAACAAGATTCACCGCCAAGAACTCCATCCCAACAACGGAATCCAGCCTCCGCGAAAAGCCGCTACCAACCACGCCTCACCCCGCCAACCGGTCCAAAAACTTCCTCGCCGCCCGAAAATGCTCGTAGCGCTTTTCCTCCGCCCGAAATTCCGGCGAATGCGAAATCAGGCTGCACCCCGAACGACGCGTGGGATGCTTCACATGCAGCATCTCGTGATACAAAACGTACTCCACTACAAATTGCGGCACACCCGGCCGGTCCATCCGCCGATTCAGAACAATCTGATTCGGCCCGGGATCGTAACACCCAAACTGCCGCCGCCACGTCCGGCTGCTCCACGCGATGTGCGGCCGCTCCAGTTGCCGCGAAAAATACTTCTCGTTTAGCTGTTCGAAAATCGCCACCAGGTCGTGATGCTCTCCCCGCGGGGAAGCCTGCGCAGGGCGAACACGCCCCCGGCGTAGATGATTGATCCGATTGCGAGTCCGGTCCGACCGCGCATACTCCAGGTACGGCTCCACCAGCGCCCGCGAAGGCCGACGACGAAACACCCGCGCGAGCAAAAGCGCCGCCGCTCCTTCCAGCACCGCCTGCGGCGCCCGCTGCAAAAGATCCGAGAAGCGCACGTAAAACATATCGCCCCGTCGCCGCAGTGTAATCACCAGGCTGCTGTAAGTGTAAAACTCAACGTGGAAATGCGGCGGCCGCCCTTCGCAGCCAATCCGCGTAAACATCCTTTGAAACAGCGCTTCTCCACCTGAAACGCGGGACCTGACTTTGCCGCGCGAACTCAATGCTTGCGCCTCAATTCTTTCTCCGGATCGGTGGCGGCGCCGCCTTCTTCTTCGCTTTTTCCGCTTCTTTCAGCGCGTCCTCGGTGCCTTCCACCGCGTCATCGAGATTATCCTTGTAAACCTCCAGTTCAGCGCCGTTGGAGGCATACCTCCTCAGAATTTCCAGAAAATCCTTGGACTTCGCCGCCATCAGGTCAATTCCCTGCCGAATATTGTCTTGCTTCTCCAGACCAAGCTGAATCAGGTCCGCCGCGTCGTCCACGCAGCCAATATATGAATTCAACAGGTAGTTCAGCATTTCCGTGTGTTTGTTTGATGAGGGATGCTCCAGTTCATACTGAAACTTTGTCAGCCGGTCGTCCGCGAACATCAGGAACAATTTGATCCGGTCATTGGTCGTCTCCGCATCGCGGATCTTTCCCGCCTCCACGGACGAAAGATAATCCTTGTCGGCACGTTGCGCGGCCGCGCGAGCAGGTATCAGGCTGCAAGCGCCCATCGCCGCAAACAAAGTCAACGCCGCCGTCAAAACTTTTCGCTTCATGGTTTCGCCTCAACTGCCGGAGGCACTTTCACCGGATCCTTCGTGCGCCGTGGAAACAGCGAATGAATCAAAGCGTCATCCATGTCAATCAGGTCCTTGCGCACAATTTCCAGCGGGGGGCGCACCTCTTCCGGCACCGCCAACAATGTATCCTCCACCTCGCGGATGCCGTGCCGCACTTCCAGCTCCAGCTGCCGGTATCCGCCCGGATGGCGATCCGCATCCGGCTCCTGTTTCTTCAGAAGCTCGAAAGCCTGCCGTACGTTGTCCCGGTACTTTTCGAAGATCAGGCCCACGGCAACATAATCGCCCGCCTTGCTGGCTTGCGTGGCCGCATCAAACTCAAGCGCGCCAAGTTTCTGCAAGTCTTTGATTTTGGCGCCGGCGTGGTTTGCGCGGTCAAAGTGTTCCTGCAGCTCTTTCAGTTTGTCCACCACCGCAAGCGAACCGGCGCAGGAAAGCAAAGCCGCAGCCAGCAGGACAACCGACCCGCGTCCCCGTGGGAAACGCCGGTCATTTCTTCTTCTCCGCCCGTTTTTCGAGGACATGAATCCGCTGGTTCGCCTGCCAGACCTGATCCGGATGCTGGTTGCCGTCCAGATCCAGAAATTTTCGATACGCATCCAGGGCGGGTTGAACCTGATTGAGTTTATCGTAACAAAGCGCGCGAATAAACCACACGCC
>Ga0137418_10001839_pt1 | contig 19416 bp, 24 predicted proteins | sample CZODoug3_1_2_16f_FD_122242 | JGI IMG/M metagenome (GOLD analysis project Ga0137418, IMG submission 122242) | Vadose zone soil fungal communities from Angelo Coast Range Reserve, California, USA - CZODoug3_1_2_16fungal (Hybrid Assembly) | ecosystem: Environmental > Terrestrial > Soil > Vadose...
ATAGTTATGTTTCCCGGATCCACTCCCGCCTCGATTACTATTCTGGCCACCGCAATATTCGCGGCCCCGGCTCCGAGCATGCAGATCATAGAGTCTCTCATCTTCTTCCCAACGATCTTGAAAGCGTTCATCAAACCAGCACATACGACCGTCCCGGTCCCCTGCTGATCATCGTGCCAGACAGGTATCCCCAAGTCCCTCCTCAGCACATCAAGGATCTCGAAACATTTCGGTTGCGAGATATCTTCCAAGTTGACTCCTCCGAAGGACGGTTGCAACCACCGGACAGCATTCTCTATTTCCTTAGGAACTTTTGTGCCAAGACAGATAGGATAGGCATCCACGCCTCCTAGATACTTGAAAAGAAGGCTCTTGCCTTCCATTACCGGCAGACCGGCCTCAGGGCCAATGTCACCCAGCCCCAGAACTCTGGTACCGTCGGTGACGATGGCTACACTGTTCGACTTGTTAGTATAATCGTAAACCTTCTCAGGGTTGCGCTGAATCTCTCTGCAAGGGTCCGCGACGCCCGGCGTGTACCATATTGCAAAGTCATCGTAGGAGTTTACGGGGACTTTTGAGCTGATCTCGATCTTCCCACGATAGTAGGGGTGGTACTTCATGGCGAGTCGGGCAGGCGCATAAGCCCGCTTCAACAGTTTGACGTCTTGAGCCATCGGCCGCTCTCCACTTCTAGAGGATTCTCGGTCCCCTAAGTAGGTGCGATTTAACAGTGTTGAATTCTACACGGGTCGAGTAAGCCTTATCAGATGTGTTTCTATCTCGAGGCTCGAGACAGCATCCTATGGCCTATTCGCACATGGAGGCGTGGTGGCGAGACGGGACACCCGATTTCCGAGACTGGCTCAGGCGAGCAGCAATAAGCTGGAGAAGAGAGCCCGTCGTGAAGAGAATTCCTCGACCTACACGACTCGTGACCGCCCGACGCCTAGGATACAAAGCAAAACCGGGAGTCATCATGGTTAGAGTCCGTGTACGACGTGGAGGCGCCAGGAAACCAAGGCCAACTTCTGGAAGAAGACAGAAAGCAATGGGATCCGCTAAGTTCACCAGAGCTATTTCCCTCCAGACTGTGGCCGAGAGGCGAGCTGTAAGAAGATACCCGAACCTGACCGTTCGAGAGTCCTATCATCTCTATTCCGACGGAATGAGTCACTGGTACGAAGTAATCCTTCTGGATCAGCATCACCCAGGGTTACAGGATTAATTCAGCCGCTAAGCGTAACAGGGAATTGAGCAACAAACTGCTCACGAATCGTCCCGAAGACAGCCTCCAAAAATGTTCACCTGGCCAACCCGTAACGGTCAACAGCCTATCTGAAGAGTCCAGATGAACCGTTCAGGCCTTACGAGATTCATCCGCCTGGGCCAACAGGCTGACCCGGTCATTCTAGACGCCCTAAGGCGAGGTGCACCTGCCGAGTTCAAACCAGCACTCAGCTATCACTTTGAAGTTGCAGGGAAACGGATGAGAACAGCCATGGTTGTTCTCAGCTGCGCCGCCGCTGGAGGAAGGATCGAACGCGCAGTCAAGCCAGCAGCAGTCGTCGAGATGATCCATAATTATTCACTCGTCATGGACGATCTTATCGACCGCGGAGAGGTTAGAAGAGGAAGACCAACTGTACGAGTCGTGATGGGAGACTCGATCGCTCTCTTGGTCGCTATGTATTATCGTGAAGTCCTCGACGACTTGGTCGAACAGTCGCCCGCGAGCCGCCAGATCAGAAACGTGGTAGTGAAGACTATGAAGGAGATAATCGATGGGGAACGACTGGACCTGTTACTCGAGCAAGCTGGCCGATCAGACCCCTATCTGCTAAAAAACAGAATCTCTAGTCCAAGTTTCAAGTCATACCTGGACATGGTGGGAAAAAAGACCGCTTCTCTATTCAAGGCCGCAGGCCAGATAGGAGCCTACGCGGCCGAAGCCGAACCTCGAATCGTAAACGCTCTAGGCACTTTCGGATGGAAAGCCGGACTAGCATTCCAAGTCATGGACGACGTCTTGGACATATGTGGAGAAAAGACCGGAAAGCAACAGGCCAAGGACATCATTGAACACAAACTGGGCAACGCTGCAATCTTGGTAGCGATGAGATACCTTCCTCGAAGAGAGCGACTTGAGTTGAAGAATATTATCGGATCTGAACGCGTTTCGAAACAGATGGTGACAAGGGCCATACGCATTGTGAACATGACGCCCGCAGAAAAGGAGTGTAAAGAAATAGCGATGAGATACTTGGAAGACGCGAAAAGGAACCTTTCCGTCCTCAAACCTTCTCCTTTCAGGGACGCCTTGTCCGATCTCGCAGACCAGGTAATAGCGAGATCCTACTGACGCCTTTCTCTCCACGGGACAAATCTTGTACCAATCGCCGAAGACTCTCTGAGCAAGTTTCCCAGATTCGACGATTTGGTGAGATTGAAGATGTAGCACTCGCAGCCGTGTTTGGCCAGTCTAAGTGCTTCAAGGGCCTTCCCACGCATTCCACCGGTCACGTCGCGGCTATTTGGTCTCAACCCTTTCAAGACCTCGGAGTAGTTTCCACGATTGACCTCACTGACGAGTCTGGCCTTCGAGGATGTCTTCGGATTCCCATCATAAAGGCCATCCACGTCACAACCAAACAGGACTCTCGGAATCCCAAGCTTCTCACCGAGGAGAGAAGCAATTCTATCGGCCGACACAATACCACAACCTCGGGTTTCATCGAACGCAATGTCCCCGTGAATGAGAGGAATCAGACGGAGTCGCAAAGCTGCCGAGACAGGACCCAGGAACCCTTTACTTACATTTCCGCCTCTTAGGGTCAGGAAGCTCATTGGTGCTAGGGGAACGAAAGGCTTGTGTCGAAGAAGTAGACCGACTCCGATTATTCTCGTCAGTTGATCGAGATTCAGTTCGATCTCTGAGACCGAAGCCAGTTGAGTTTTTTGTTTGAACCCGTTTCGCAGGGCAGCCTTGGAAACAAAGGGATGGGCAAAAGATCCTCCTCCATGAAGGAGAACGAGTGGCCCGGAGTGGGTTGAGATTTCAGAGATAGCGTTGTGAATCACTTCCAGTCTTGCCGTGCAAGCTTTTGACTTGTCAGTAATTGCCGATCCTCCAAGTTTGACCACAACCGGAGCTTGCATCAGCATTCGTCCATGATACGATTAGCATTTAGCGGCTTCGGGATGACTATTATCATGCTGTGCCGGTAACACGCGCCTTATGATAATCAGGGACGACCGTCTTCGTTGACTGTCAGAGTTGACAACCAGATTCGAAATGGAAGATAGCCGTCTTGACATAATCGAAGATAAGATCGTCCACTCTCTTGGCGAGAGACCCAGCAGCTCAATAGGCGAAATTGCGAGAGAGCTTCGGGTTAACAGATCGACCGCGTCCAAGTACCTGCATGTCCTTAGGGCAAAGCGAAGGGTCAACTTTCGACAAGTAGGACCAGTAAAACTCTGGTCTCTGGAGGACGAGAAATAATGGAAACCCGTAGACCTATAGTTCCGACTCTACTGCAGAATGATGAACGAGTCCAAACAGGCGTCGCAAGCCTTGACAAAATAATTGAAGGTGGACTGGCTAGAGGAGACACGATTATCGTTGCTGGTCAGCCGGGAACAGGAAAAACCACTCTCGGTCTCCAGTTCCTATACCACGGAGCAGTCCGATGCGGGGAAAATGGAGTCTACGCCTCCGTAATCGAGAGCGGCGAAAAACTGAAGCGCAATGCTCGCCGTTTTGGCTGGGATCTTGATCGTCTTGAGAAGGAAGGGAAACTTCAGCTAGTCTCGCTCCAGTCGACGATGAAGGCCGGCGTCAGCACCGCGCTAGAAACCGTCCTTGAGGCCTTGCACAGTGTTAATGCCAGAAGGCTCGTCTTCGATTCCCTCTCGGCTCTTATGACTGCATTCGAAAGTACTGCTGAGGCCAGAAGCTTCCTGCACATTATGCTAAAATTCCTGGAGGCAGCGAACTGCACGACATTAATGATCAGTGAAGTCCCGTGGGGAAAGCAACAGCTAGGCACAAACTTCGAGGAATTCCTGGGAGATGGCCTAATCATCCTCGACGCCAGCTTCGACAATTCTAGAGTGCGAAGGCGGATATACATTCCTAAGATGAGAGGAACAGAACACCGCCTTGAAGGCTACGACTACTACATTACCCGGGAAGGATTCGCGCTAGCGCCGACTCCTATCCCACCAGACAAGATCCGCTAACTACGACTCTAGATCTGAGGGTGTCCCCTCTGGAAAACAAGGGAAGCAGTCGGCTCGATAAGGGACCGTCAAAAGCCGATCTCATAGAGAAGCTTATCGGATCCGAAACAAAGGCCGAGCTGCTGATGTTCTTCCACGAGAATCCCGAGTCTACTGACACGGTTGAAGGAATCGCCAACAGGATCCGTCGAAACCCGAAGGAGATAGATCGAGACGTGTCGGATCTTGTTGAACTAGGGCTTCTCAAAGAAGTTAGGACTGTATCCTTCAACAAGGCCAGAGATCAGGAGTTGCAACGAGAGATCTCGAAGAGACTAATATCGCCCACATCTGGAGATGACTCGGAAAGATCTTCGCTAAGAGAGATGACGGGGATAGGAATAGTCGACGAACTCCTTCCCGAAGGTTATCCTTCAACATCCGTCGTATTGGTCATGGGGGACCCGGCGACGGGAAAGACGACACTTTTGACCCAGCTTGTGGTCGAAGCACTCAGGAAAAACAAGAACGTGGTCTACGCGAGCTTGGATGACTTCCCGGACAGCGTGAGAGAATCTATGCGGATGATGGGGATAGATCCGCAGAAATATGAAGTTGAAGGACGTCGACGACTGGTCTTCATTGATTGCTACTCCTTCCTTGTGGGAGTGAAGAGCAAAGAGCAGTACAGCGAGGATCCTCAGCGACTTTCTGACCTTAGTATAGTTGTCTCCAAAGCGCTTTCCGAGACACGCGATCCGAGCAACACGCTACTGGCAATGGATTCGTTGACCACGCTCCTACAACGGAGTGGAGTCAGACCATCTTTCGACTTTCTCCATACTCTAGTAGCTAAGATCCGAAGTTGCAAAGCAAGCTGCGTAACGTCTCTTTCAAGAAAAGCGTTCCACCCGGCGATCATAGCTGCGATTCAGGACAAGGTTGATGGTGTGATAGAAATGAAAGTAGAGGATACAAAGGACGGACTAGCTAGGTACATTCGAGTCCCGAAGATGAAAGGTGCACGTCACGTTACAGCATGGACCCCCTACAATAGAGACCCCGGCCTGGGGCTAATCACGCCAACTAGCAGTGGCGTCTTGCAGAGCTAGAGAACGCTTTCTCTTGGAAATACTTCTATTCCAGTGTCAGTGATTCTGTATGGTCGCGGTTGATTGTCGACAGGAGTCTTTCGCATCTTTTCGATCTGGATAACTCTTAGCAACGATTTTCCTACCTGCAGTTGCTGTAGCAAGATTACTCCGTGCGCCAGATATTCCTCGTAGTCTATGCTTCTTTCAAATCCAGGTCGGCGTAATTCTGTCGTGATCAGGCACGTCGCGCCTGTCTCGGCGAGTGCTTCCATCAACTCCACTAGAGCATTGCGCTGAGCAACAACACCGTCATATTGGAAGACTAGCGTTGTTACCGGATCGACGACGATCCGTTTCGCGCCGATTTCTTTTACGCTGGTCTTGATCATTTCGATCAGCGTCGCCATTGAGAACTCCTTCCGTCCAACCGTCAGTTTTCCAACTTTGATTTCAGCTGGAAGATATCTTATCGGAGAAGCTTCGAGAAAGATGAACTTTTTGCTATTCTCTAGGTCTTCGAAGTCCCATCCGAAGTCCAACATTTCCTCAAATACGTGAGCCTTGTTCTCATCGAGACTGACATAGACTCCTGGATCTTCGTAGTCTAGTATTCCGTTGACCAGAAATTGCGATGACATTATCGTTTTTCCGGTCCCTGGGCCGCCGCAGAGAAGGATGGTTCTGTTCTTGGGGAGACCGCCGGTCAGGAGCTTGTCCAGTCCAGGGATTCCGGTTGGGGTCCTAGAATTGGCCGATGGATCGGCCGCAGTGTCGGCCATAAATCTTCCAAAGCTCCCAGCGATGTTGCGAAAGCATATTCGTTCTGATACGCTAACCTTCGCGAAGAGGGTACATTGAGCGCATATCGATGAAGACTCGGTTCGCTTCGCAGAAGAGTCTGAGACAGGACCAACCAGGCGTCGCCAGGCGTGACATCGAAGGATAGGCTAGCTCTGTACCAGGATCCGTCTGTACAGCTACTTCTAAGTAAGTTCGTCAGGGGAGAGATAGTTGAACTGGTCCCCAGCTTCGATCTAAATCAGACCGTCAGATACCCAGAGGTGGAAGAAATTGTCGAGGGAGACTCAGGCGCCGCGAAACAATTGGTTGAAAAGCTCTGGGACGTGGGCATTTTCAAGCGCAAGTTTCACGAGAAGATTCTAGTCTGTCCCTCATGTCTATCCGTGAACGTAAGTAACGACTATGTTTGCCCCAACTGCAATTCAATAGATATTGAACGTAAGACCCTGCTCGAACATACTGCATGTGGGAACATTGACAGTGTCGATAACTTTCTCGTAGAAGGAGGGCTGCTCTGTCCGAAATGCAACAAGGAGCTGTTTGAGGCCGGAGTTGATTATCAGAAGCTCGGCGCCTGGTTTCAATGCAGTCAATGCGGAAAACGTTCCGACATGCCCAGCCCGATACATCGATGCAGAAACTGTGGGCACATCTTCACAATAAGAGACACGGGATTCATCAACATCTACGCTTACCGACTAGGCTCGGAAGCTGAAGAAGAGTTCAAGCGAAGCTATCTCGTCATGAAACCAATAGGGCTGGTCCTCGAAGACTACCAGTTCAAGGTTGAGATGCCCGGCCAGATTGCCGGTCGATCGGGAGCGTTGCATAGGTTTGACGCGGTCGCGACCAAAGGCTCTTCTGAGGTCGTAGTGCTCGACGTTATCGCCAGTGAGAAGCGGATCGACGAGGTACCCGTAGCCTCAATGTACGCCAAAATCTTTGATGTTACTCCAACCCAATCGATACTTGTCGCTATGCCCGGACTAACCGACAAGGCAAAAAGGCTTGCAGGGCTCTACAGAATCTCAACAATCGAGGCTGAAAACTCGCAACAGGCGGCAGACCAGATCAAGGAAAAGTTTGGTTGGGCGGGGCTTTCGGGTAACGAAGAGTCGCTCGGCGACTTACAGCTGTAACCGTGTAGTCTTCACAGTGGTTCCATTATTCCCTTTCCTCCGATCGACTTTGCGCCTACAAAGTTGAATCTACGTGACACTGAAGGTCCGTCCCGTCAAGCTGAGAGATAGCCTCTACCTCCTGATCCCTGTTGACATAGCGCGCCTACTCGGGGTCGCCTCGTCATCTGACTTCCAGTTGAGCCTCAACGAGAACCAAAATTCCGTCAAGCTAGTCTACGAGTTGAAGAAGGAAGAAAACGAAACGGCTGATGAAAAGAGAGAATGAGATAGCCTGGGGATCAGTATTCTGATTAACGTCCTAGACTTTCTCGCGCTCACGGCCGCGTGCTCGGCGCTGTACTTCATTCTTCGAGCAAAGAAAACATACTTTTTGGATTCTGGCTTCTTCATAGCGCTCGCCAATGTAGGGTTCATCCTATTTCTGGCTGAAAGTACATACGCGGACGCCCTTGACACCTCAGTGTCTGCCGCCATCGGCACGGCGCTGATCGCGATCATGGCCTCTTCCATTGGATTCGCGTCCTACCTCTTGCGAAGTGCCGATGAGACTGATCCTCGACGAATCTGGAGACTGAGAAGATTCGTTTCACAACCCCCCATGGCTTTCCTCATTTTCATGATGGCAGTCGGCGTTTGGACTGCAGCTGGTTTCATCTTCAGTCCTTGGTCGCTAAGTCAAACCGGCTCGGGAAATGCTACCTACTTCTTCTACTCTTACCAGATCTGGTATATTGCAGCAAGCACCCTTCTGCTGGTCTGCTTCATTTCACTCCCGGTTCTCTCCTTCTACCGCCAATCGAAAACAATTCAAGACAGGAAAGCCTCTCTCTCGATGAAAATTATCAGCATTTGCTGGGCCTTCTTCGGCGCATTGACGTTGTTCCAGATTGCCGCAGGTGGGCTCTTTCTTCCCATAGCCCAACAAATTGGATCTGTTGCTGACAGCCTTCTTTTTGTGCTCATTGCCTTTGCTCTGCGTGAACCCACAATCCTCGGCAGAATCGTAACCTCCGGAGAGACCGTGAGCCAGGCTGTGTATGCTAATCCCAGCCTTGACACGATCGTGCTTTATAATACCGAATCTGATCGGAGAAGCCTAGTCGAGACGTTCGTCAAAGACGGATTAGCGACAGGACAAGACGTGGTTTTCCAGGTAGCCAAGGCTGAAGTGCCATTCTATCGTGCAATACTGAAGGCGTCAGCCCTGACGGACACGTTCCTCGGACAGCACTCGGTTACTGTCCAGCCGATAGAAGGAACAGCGGCCCCCAGAGAGATCAACGGATCTCTACCAGCATCAGTTCCCCGAGAGAGGAGAGAGCTGATAGACCTCGACGAGATGGATAAAGATCGCTGTCGGAACATAATTGACCAGATCACGATACCACACTCTACCCCAAGACCCAAACACGTAGGTCGAATCTGGGCCTTGAATGTGGACGGAGCTCATCCGGGGGTGCTCGATTTGCTTCAGCAAGCTAACCCGACTGCGAGAGTGATTGACTTGGCGATGCAACAGGACACATTTTCAAGTATGGTCAACATGAAGCATCCAGATATTCTAGGAAACCGATTGCTGTTAGAATACGAGCCTGCGAGCGACTATGAGGAAATCGTAAAGAAATTTGTGAGAGAGTTCCAAGCAAACGTTGAATCAGTTGCGATCTTCACCAGCGCGGGAAGTCCCATTTACCGCCAATTCAGAGACCAGAGAAACATCAGCCTCTTCAGCTTTAGCACCAAGACCTCGAGTCCCGCCAGGCTTTCCGACGAACAGGTCCTGTTGCCAGAAAGAGACACTTCACTTCTGCTGGACGCCGTGGACAAGTTACTCCAAGCTCTTTCAAAGAAGAGAATCGGAATAGTATTCGATGTCTTTACAGACATCATTCTCTCACAGGGATTTGAGAAAGCCTATGGTGTCCTCTCATCCATCGTAGAAATGACGGAATCTGAAATCGCTTCTATTCTAGTGCTCATCAACTACGATGCTCTTGAACCAAGAGTACTGGGAGCGGTCCGAGGTCTCTTTCGATCACAGCTACGTTTCAACTTTGAAGGTCTCAAAACCATGAAGCTTCAGGGAAGCCGGCTGGAAAGGAGCTTTGAGGATGAGCGATTGTCTGGAGTTCACGAGTCTTCAGGAGGAATGAGGGCATGAGCGTGCGTACTCAACCCTTCGAACAACTTCTTTTGGAATGCATCGATGAAGGTCTCTCCGTCCTGGGCAATGAGCCACAGCATGCGCTCTACCAGTACCTCCTAACAATATGCTCCCTGCCACGTGAAGAGATTCCTGATCGAGTGGCGGACTTTGCGGCGGGATTGAGAAAGTCGCTAGGTGGGGCCTCGAAGGTCATTGAAAGGATAATATTGAGAAAGATGTTCCAAAAAGTCGGGTCGAGTTTCAGAGAATCACCCGATACAGAATTCACGGAGTATGTTGCTGATGCAAAGCGGCGATACGAGATACTTTCACACCGGCACGGAGTCGCCGAAGATTCCAATGATCCACTAAGATCAAAGAAGGGACAGATCACCGGTTAGTTTGTCCAACATTTTCGAAGGCGCGGGGCCAATCCCAACGCAGGTAACCGTATCAGGAGGAACTTGAGTGAGGCCCCTGTCTCGGACGAGATAGACCGGAAGCCGATTCTTTCTCGCTGTATTTTCAAGGTGCAACAATGTCTCAAGGTCAGGTACTTTAAGAGCAATCTTACGCTGACCCTCTTCTAGCCACGACTTCCACCATTGCGGAAAACGAATACGAGCTTCTTCAGCGGCGCTAACAGCCGCGTGAGCACATTGCACAGCAATTTTTCCTCGGCCAATCTTTAGATCCAATCGGATTATCAGCGCTTGCTTGTATGCGAACTCTTGCGACATTTCGCAATTGGCGCAATTGTTACAGTATTTAACCGAGCTATGAAAGTCGGAGACAAAGACTGGGGTTCATGAGGTTGGAAGTTATTTCGGCGAAGATATCGGCCATCGTCCACGCAACTGAAGATGCTGATCGGGTTCTCCAAGCGTTGAGCCGGGTGTTTCCCGAGGGCTCTCTTCCTTCGAACACGGAGACACGAAGGTTCAATGGACACTATGGAAACGAGATTCGAATTGTCGATCTCTCCATTCGCGGTGCAACCGCCCGTTCATTCTTGAAATATCTGTGGAAGGGTTTGGGGAGTTTTGATCGCGCCTTAATTCTAGACACGTTGGACAAGCATCTCGACCCCAGTGGCGGGCTACACTTGCGCTTGGACAAGGAAGAAGTCTTTCGTGGAGTACTTAGAATGAAGGATCAGGACCCAATCAAGATCCACCTTTCATTCAGGAAAGAAATCAAGTCAGGTCTTGATCTTAACCAGGGAATCAAGCAACTCCTAGAATCACTCGAAAATAGTTAGGGATACTCCAACGGCCGTTCGGAGATCGTAGGCTAGACGATATTACGTAGTAAGTGGGCAGTTCTCTTGGGGAATGAGGACGCCAGTCCCAGCATGACCTCTCCACGGGATGATATTCTCTGCGACGGGCCGACCCCATGTTTGAATCATTGGCCGGAAGGATCGTGGGAAAGGTTTTAGTACGCACCTACGAGTTCGCTCCTTCGAAATCTATCTAGGTGCAAAAATTTGTCGATGTTTGCTGTGCCCGGGGCTTACGATCGGGCGATTACTGTGTTCTCCCCAGACGGGAGACTCTTCCAGGTCGAATATGCTAGCGAGACCGTAAAGCGGGGCGCGACTGTTCTTGGAATCGCCTCTCCGGAGGGAGTCGTTCTCGCAGCTGAGGAAAGAGCTGGATCTAAACTTCAAGATTTATCCTTCATGTGGAAGATATTCCAGATTGACGAACACGTTGGAACGGCTGTTGCTGGGCTAAGCTGTGACGCTCACATTCTCGTCGATCAGGCAAGAGTGTACGCCCAAAGCAACAAGCTCATGTACGACGAACCTATCGACATTGAGATCCTTACAAGGCGAATCGGAGAGATCAAACAGCTCTACACTCAGCATGCCGGAGTAAGACCATTCGGCATCTCAATGCTCTTCGGAGGAGTCGACAAGAAAGGCAGTAGGTTATTTTGGACGGATCCCAGCGGGGCCTTCTTCGCCTACCGGGCCTGGGCTATCGGGGCTGGGGGCGACGCTGCGAACGAAATACTTGAAGCGGAATATCGGGATAACCTCACTATGGATGAAGCACTCTTACTCGGAATGAAGTGTATGACTAAAGTGCTCGAAGGCAAGGCAGAGCCTCAGAAGATCCGAGTAGCAATTATTCCTCGAGATACCGGGAAGTTCCAGAAACTCCCAGTCGAAGAGGTTGACAAGTATCTTCGAAGGATGGATGCTAGCAAAAAGGCTCCGGCTGGCAAATGAGTGACAAGTACACAACCGCTCGTTTAACAAAGGGACAAGACCACTTCGAAATACTCGTAAAACCCCAACCAGCACTAGACTACAAGCTTGGAAAACAAGTGCCCATCGCTCAAGTGCTTCTAATCGAGGAAATCTACTCAGACTCAAGCAAAGGCACTAGAGCATCGGAAGAGAAGCTCCAGAAATACTTCGGCTCAATCGACCCACAGAAAATCGCCGAGGAGGTAATGAAGAGCGGCGAACTGCAACTCACGACCGAGCAACGCCGACAACTCGTAGAGGAGAAGAGACGACAAATCGTTACGATAATCACCCGCAACGCCATTGACCCCCGAACGGGGACGCCTCACCCACCTCTGAGGATAGAACAAGCGATGGGACAGGTCCGTCTCTCGATCGATCCTTACAAGAGTGCCGAGGAACAGGCGAAGGCCGTCCTGGAGGAGTTGAGACCCATTCTTCCGATCAAAATGGAGCAGATGCGCATTGCCGTCAAGGTTTTTCCCGAGCACGCCGCCAGAGCATACAACGCTTTCAAGAGCTTCGGGACTGTGAGTCGGGAGGAATGGCAGTCGGACGGATCTCTGATGGCGGTTATTGAAATGCCAGCCGGAATGTATGGCTCATTCATCGACAGAGTTGGAAAGCTGACGCAAGGAAGCATTCAGACAAAGGTATTGACCTAGAGTGTGGTAAGAAGATGGTCCTAGTCGCAGAGCCAAAACAAGTAGTCGCTCCGGGAGAGCTTCTTGCAGAAGGCGATCATCTTCTCGGCGACAACGCGTACAAGATCGGAACCCAAATTTACTCAGCGTGCATTGGGATCTTGGAGGTCGACGGAAACAGAGTCTTCGTTGTCCCGTTGAAGGGCGGATACTTTCCGCGGGCCGGCGACCTGGTCGGCGGGAGAATTGTAGATATTGGATTGTCGGGATGGTCCGTGGACATTCGCGCACCCTACGAGGCAATGCTGCCTGCCTCTGAGACTCCAGGCCCCAGAGGGCCTAGGAGACACGACCTTTCCTCCACCTTCGATGTTGGAGACATGGTATTAGCAGAAGTACTTGATTTTGACCGAACTAGGGACCCCCTACTCACAGCGAAGGGTCCTGGGCTTGGAAAAATATCAACTGGCCGGGTCGTCGAAATAAGCGCGGCGAAGATTCCGCGTCTAATCGGAAGAAAGGGCTCCATGATTAGTATGCTGAAGAATGAGACTAGGTGCCAGATCACAGTAGGTCAGAACGGTGTCGTGCTGGTCTGGGGCAAATCTCCGGAGGACGAGAGGGTCGCGGTAGAAGCCATATACATGGTTGAACGTGAGGCCCATACGAGAGGACTCACGGACCGCATAAGAGAAATGATAGCGAAATCTAGGATGGTTGAACAAGTTGCCGGAACCCAAGCAGCCTGAAAAACTGATCGATGAGAAAGGATTGCGGATCGATGGCCGCCGCTTAGACCAATTGCGGCCTTTGAAACTAGAGGTTGGACTCCTTGACAAGGCCGACGGGTCCGCCTACATCGAACAAGGAAAAAACAAGATACTTGTCGCCGTTTACGGGCCGAGAGAGGCGCATCCCAAACACATCGCCATGCCTGAAAGAGCAGTCATCAGATGCAGATACCATATGGCGCCTTTCTCAGTTGACGAGAGAAAGTCGCCGGCACCCTCAAGACGTGAGATGGAGCTCTCAAAAGTCATTCGAGAATCCCTTGAACCAGTCGTCTTAACCGACCTCTACCCTCGAACGACGATAGATGTTTTCATAGAAGTCCTCCAGTCCGATGGCGGATCGCGTTGCGCAGGAATCACAGCTGCTTCCCTTGCCCTGGCTGATGCCGGAATCCCAATGAAAGAGCTAGTTGCGGCTTGTGCAGTAGGCAAGATACAAGGAAAGATTGCGCTAGATCTATCGGACGCAGAAGACAAGTATGGAGACGCGGATCTGCCAGTAGCCCTAGTTCCCAATATGGGGCTAGTGACCCTCCTACAAATGGACGGCAACCTAACGACTGCAGAGTTCGAACAGGGCCTGTCAATGGCCATTGAAGCATGTAAGACAATACACACCATGCAGAGAGAGACTCTCAAGAAGAAATTCGCCACTGTCAAAGATGCGGTTGAGGAAAGAGAAGAACCGGAGATAGTTGCGTAGTGTCAGCAACACCACAGTTTCCACCAGTAGCAAAGCTGGAACAGAAGACCGTAGTGGACTTGATTGCAAAGGGCAAACGGATTGATGATCGAGGCCTAGAAAGCTACCGACCGATCCAGATCCAGGTAGGGCTCATCGAAAAGGCAAACGGGTCGGCACAAGTCTACCTCGGCAAGTCAAAGGTTCTTGCCGGAATCAAGATCGAGACCGGTGAACCCTTTCCAGACACGCCAGACGAAGGGGTCTTGACCGTTAACGCGGAACTAGTCCCGATTGCGTCGCCATCCTTCGAGATGGGTCCGCCCAGCGAAGCGGCCATAGAACTCTCTAGAGTCGTTGACAGGGGAATAAGAGAGTCCAAGGCTATCGACATGAAATCCCTCGTTATCCAGAAAGGAAAGAAAGTACAAGTTGTCTACGTGGACGTTTACATCCTCGATCACGACGGCAATCTGATCGACGCTGCGTCAATGGCTGCACTGGCAGCGCTCGTCAACTCGAAAATCGCCAAAATGGAAATGAAAGGCGACGAAGTGATCATGAAGGGCGGACATCACCAACTGCCCCTAAACAACCATCCAGTCGCCGTCACTTTCGCCAAGATCGACAAGACAATAGTCGTAGATCCTTCTCTAGACGAGGAACGAGTGATGAGCGCCAGACTAACTGTAACCATAGACAAGAACGGCAACCTGTGCGCAATGCAGAAAGGCGGACTCTACGGCTTTACCCCAGATGAGCTGAAGAAGGCAGTCCACTTGGCTGTTGCCAAGGCGGCAGAGAACCGGGCCAAGATTCTGGCTGCGGCGAAGGGCTAATGACCCGCAAGACAGGCCTCGCCGGCGGCTTCGGCGCACGATACGGAACGGTCACCCGGCGCAGGTACATATCAATCGTCACAGGTCTCCGTTCGAAACACGAATGCCCCCGGTGCATGTTCAAGACCGTAAAGAGATGGAGCGTAGGAGTCTGGCACTGCAGAAAGTGCGGATTCAAATTCGCCGGAGGCGCCTACGCACCAACGACAAAGCTTGGAGAAATAGCCGCTCGAGCCACAAGAGGACTAATGAGTCCCTCTACATTGTCCACGGAGCTTGACAGCCTGAGGGGTGGCGCTAGAGTCGCCCCGTCGATGGTTGTCGCGATAAAGAAGCCAAGAGCGAGGAGAAGAAAAGCCGTAGTAGAGCCCGTAGCCGAACCCACTGAGAAAGTTGAAGCAAAAACCGAAGATGAAGCCCAGGGAGAAACTGAAACTCCCACGGAAAACTAGGCCCGAAAGTGCTTCTGCAGAAATCGTCCTAGAAATGGGCCTACCGTCTTCGAGAGTCGCCGAAACTGTTTACAAGTCTCTTCTGCCAGAAACAGCGCAACCGTCGGGATTCAGATCTCGCGTATCGATGAAACAAAAAGGGAGATCTCTCGAATTGCGCATTCTCGCCGATGATATCGTGGCGTTGCGAGCGGCATCGAACACGTTTCTCCGGTTCGTCGCCGTCGCGGTGAAGACTGTGAATGTTGTCGCACCCTTTTATAGGGAGGGAAACGATGAATGATTTCAAGATCATCAGGTAGCACTTTTGACCGAAGAGGTTGAGCTTCCACCGCAGTTACAAGAGCAACTGGGCAGACTTCAACAACTACAGCAGACATTGCAGGCAGTGATGACCCAGAAACAGCAACTGGAGATCGAAGCTTCAGAGACAGACAAAGCCATCTCAGAACTCGACAAGGTCATAGACCAGACTCCCGTCTACAAGAGCGTGGGAAGCCTCCTCATCAAATCAGATCGACAGACCCTCTTGACGGAGCTGAAGGAGAGAAAAGAGCTTCTCGGAACAAGGGTTACCGTTCTTGGTCGGCAAGAAGAGAGAACCAAAGAGAGAATCAAGGAGCTTCAAGAGAAGTTGCAGGAAAAGCTCCGACCAACCAGCTCGACCAACTGAGAGATAGTCCTCTGAAGTCCACTGAGACTGAAAAGATCAGCTGGGCTTCGAATCTCCGATCGCTCGTCTCTCGAGTCAGTTCATCAAACAGCATAGCAATATTTTGTCACCAGAACGCTGACCCGGACGCCACCTGCTCAGCCTTCGCCCTACAATCATTGCTTAAGCAGCTCTCACCGGAAACGTCAACAAAGATTGTCTGTCCGGAAGGCGTCAGCTCCTCAACAAAACAATTACTTGAGAACCTGGGAATAAACATACCCGATGGGATCCTGCCAGTCAATATTGACGCGGCCATACTTGTTGACACTAATACGCCAGACCAGCTAGGAAAGATCGGAGAGAGAATCATGCAAGGCGAGACTCCGATAATAGTTATTGATCATCATCATCCTCACCCTGACACAACCAAGATCGCCTCGCTGATGATTGTAGACGAGTCTGCGGCCGCAGCTGCCGAGGTCGTATACCAGCTCTTCCACGCCTCCAAGACCGAGCTTGGTACAATAGAAGCCAGGGCATTGCTTGCGGCGATATTCGTCGAGACGAAGCACTTCTTGCTGGCCAGAGAATCGACCTTCAACGTCGCGGCCGGGCTGGTTAAGGCAGGCGCGGACCCGAGGCACCTATCAGAGATCCTGTCGACCCCAATGAGTCGGTCTGAACGTGTCGCTCGTCTCAAGGCGGCGGGACGATCGCAAATAACTATGATGGGCAACTGGATTGTCGCGACGTCCGATTTGGGTTCTTATCAATCGTCAGCGGCACGCGCATTGCTATCGCTTGGTGCTCACGTCGCTCTTGTTGCGGGAGAGTCCAAGGACAAAGTTCGCGTAAACATGAGAGCCACAGAAGACTTCCGCAACAAGACCGGGGTTCACTTGGCGAGAGACCTCTCAATCCCCATCGGGAAGAAGCTGGGCGGTGTTGGAGGCGGTCATCCCACCGCAGCTGGGCTATCCGTTCCTGGACAGGTCCAGGACATCTTGAAGATCTGTGTTGATGTTCTTAGAGAGTCGGCCGGGGCCACTTCAGACCTAATATAGCGCGCTGGTCCATTTCTGCCAAGATAGAGTAGCAACCCGAAAGTGAGTAGGTCGTGGCCCATGCCCCCAGAGAGATCATCATCGCGAAAAATCTCGGGTTCCAGTACGTCGGCGCCCGTAAAGCGGCTATTCAAGGGATAGATCTTTCCATTAGAGAGAACGAGTTCATACTCCTCACAGGTCCCAGCGGCTGCGGAAAAACAAGCCTCTGTCGATGCCTGAACGGACTAATCCCCAATTTTTACCAGGGAGAATGGACGGGTGAACTGCTAGTCGACGGTCTAAGTGTAACGACTCAGCTCACGAGTGAACTCTCCCGCAAAGTAGGCTACGTCTTTCAGAATCCTGAGAATCAATTGTTCGCTCTGACGGTCGAGAAGGACATCGCGTTCGGACCCGAGAATCTAGGTCTTAGTCGGCAAGAGATTAGGCAGAGAGTAGACGAAGCGATGAATGTAACTGGCACTCTACCGCTGAAGGATCTCGCACCTTACGAGTTGTCCGGTGGCCAGCAGCAGAGAGTAGCTCTCGCAGGAGTCCTTGCTATGAAGCCGAGCGTGATCGTCCTAGACGAACCCACATCGTTTCTCGATCCTCGGACAGCAGAGGAAATCATGAGAGCAACGGATGATCTCCGGAGAGAGCTCGGACTCACCATTGTTGTCGTCGAGCACCGTTTAGATCTCGTCTCGAGGTATGCTGAACGGATCATTGTCATGGATGGCGGAAAGATAGTCGCGGACGGTGACCTTGAGGAGACTCTGGACGAAAAGTTTGATCTTCTTCAAGGCTTGGGCGTTGGAGTTCCCAGGGTAAGTCTTCTCTGGACTATGTTGCGACGAGATGGATTAGTGTCGGGAAAAGTTCCGACACATCTCGAGAGCGCTGCCGCATCTCTGCAAGGAATGATGAATCAATGATTACGCTCGACAGAGTCTCCTACACATATCGCTCGGGCCAGAGAGCTCTTACAGATATCGACTTGAACCTTGAAGGAGGCGACTTCATCGCGATAATGGGCGAGAACGGAGCCGGAAAGACCACTCTCGCCAAGCATCTTAACGGTCTGCTGAAACCGTCTCAAGGACGGGTCCTAGTTGACGGCGAGGATACCCGGAAGGCTAGCGTGGCGAAATTGTCTAGGAAAGTAGGTCTTGTCTTTCAAAACCCTGATCATTTGCTGTTTTCAGAGACGGTCAGGGACGAGGTCGCGTTCGGATTGAAAAACTTCGGATTCGCGCCGGACGTCGTTGACAAACAAGTGGAGCGAACCCTTGAGGCCCTCGGTTTGTCCGAGTACACTGATACTTCGCCGTTTCTTCTCAGCGGGGGCGAGAGGAAGAGAGTGGCGCTCGCTGCAATCCTTGCGACCGAGCCAGACTATCTCATTCTGGACGAGCCTACTATCGGTCAGGACTACCAGCAGAAGGAGCGGTTGCGGAACTTCATTCTCCAGCTCTATTCGCAGGGGAAGGCTGTCGTGATGATAACTCACGATGTTGAGTTTGTTGCAGAATCTAATCCGAAGGTTATCCTCTTGTCACAAGGGAGAATCGTCGCTCGCGGCCCGGCTGATTCTGTACTGTCAAAGGATGAACTGGTAAAGAAGGCGTCTCTGGTTAGGCCGCAAATGAGCCGGCTTTTCAGTGAACTCACCAACTACGGGTTTCCAAGTGATGTTATCGACGTTCACAGAGCCAGGTTATTGTTGGAGGAGAAGCTTTCGGAGGCAAAGGTTCGTGTCGCTCAGAACTCTTGAAGGATTCAAATTCTCAACCCTGAAGACTCCAGTCCACCTGCTGGATCCGCGGACAAAATTCCTGATGGTGATCGCGGTTCTGGTGCCTGCGCTACTCTTTGCGAACATATACGTTATGATAATACTGCTGCTCTCCCAACTTCCACTACTACTTGTAGGAAAGGTTGCAAGAAGATGGGCGTTGTCGCTCAGGGCGGGAGTCTTTCTTTCAGCGCTCATCTTTGTCGTGAATCTTTTCACAGGATCTTATCTGTCAGCGATTGCTTTGACTCTCAGGTTTCTTGTTCTGCTAACATCATTCAGTCTCTTCTTCATGACAACGTCTCCAGACGATCTCGGACTCGCGCTCGACAGGATCGGCGCGATCAGATGGTTGTCCCGCCGGTGGCTCGGATACCCCAACGCGCTCTCCTTCACATTCACGACAGCTGTAAGGCTCGTCCCGACATTGGCTGTTGACGCACAGACAGTCGTGGATGCCCAGCGGTCAAGAGGACTAGAACTAGACAAGGGCAACCTGCTGAAGAGGGTCAGGAACTATATCCCAATACTAATCCCATTATTGCTGATCGCGATCCGCAGAAGCTTGGAACTGGCGGAAGCGTTGGAGTCAAGAGGATTCCCAGGGAAGGAGGGAAGAACCTCCCTGTTCCAGCTCAAGTTTCGGCCGGTTGACTACGCAATCATTGCTTTGTCGGTTGTCGCTATTGCAGGCTCATTCTGGGTCTTCTTCCATTACAAGATCCCCGTTCTCTGAATCCGTGATCGACGACTAGACTCTCCCCGCCCCTCGGAGGGGGGTCCGAAAGCCAACTCTTTGAGGATGGGCTTGTTTTTCGAATCAACCGTTGATTCTGGCTTGA
>Ga0137418_10001840_pt1 | contig 19414 bp, 17 predicted proteins | sample CZODoug3_1_2_16f_FD_122242 | JGI IMG/M metagenome (GOLD analysis project Ga0137418, IMG submission 122242) | Vadose zone soil fungal communities from Angelo Coast Range Reserve, California, USA - CZODoug3_1_2_16fungal (Hybrid Assembly) | ecosystem: Environmental > Terrestrial > Soil > Vadose...
CCATGATTTTCGTGATCATTGACAAACTCGTTTCTCCATCGAGTTCCGTCAATGGGGACCCACTGGATGATTTTCCTGACCATTGGCAACCTCGTTTCTCCGTCCAGTTTCCCCTTCGCCGGACAAGTGAAGGACCGACTGGCCCGCGCCCTCCGAACGAAAGATCTGTTCGGTCTCGGCTTGCTAGGGAAAGCCGGGCCGTCAAGCCGTAGGGTCTGTTGTCTCGCTGGCGTCACTTACGAGACAAGATGTTTACTCATAGGCGGGGCGTCAATTAGACGCGTTACGAACGGCTTGGGCGACCCTCGTTTTCGCTAATCCCTCGACAGGTTTGTCGCTCAGCTCTTTTTCGGCTCTAACCCAGTCCTCGACATCTTTTCCGTGCTCGCCGCCGCGTTGAAGATACAGCTCATGAGCCCGGCGAGCGATCTCTTCTCCCGATGGTTCTCTGAGTCCAATCATTGCAACCTCCTTGGTTGTTAGGACAAGGCCGGAGCGCCGACCGACCTCCGAATGTGAGATGTGGATTACTTGCCGTTCGCTGAGACGCTGATCTTTATCTGCTTCGGCTTAGACTCCTCACGCTTCGCCATATGCAGGCTCAAGACCCCATTGCGATACTCGGCCCGAACGCTCTCGGAGTTGACTGTGTTCGGTAGCGAGAAGCTCCGCGTGAACGGACCATAGGCGCGTTCAACTCGGAGGTAATTGTCCTCGTTGACGTCCTTCTCGAACTTCCGCTCTCCGCGGATGGTCAACGAATTGTTTTCGACGCGTACGTCAATGTCCTTCTCTTCGAGATCCGGCAGGTCGGCCTTTATCACCAATTCGTTCTCGGTTTCGTATATGTCCACTGGTGGCGCCCAGGTTGCCAGGTCGGCATGACCCGAGCGTTCGCGAGTAGCGTTGTCCTCAAACAAACGAATGACCTGTTCCTGCAAAGGTGTCAAAACGCGGGACTGGTCCCAACGTGTAACGGTGTTCATGGCAACCTCCTTGGTTGTCTTGGCCAAGGGCAATTTCAGATAACTGATTTTGGTTTAGATTACCGGATGGCCGATCAACTGCTTAACCACAATAGGTTAATTAACTTGACGTGTCAAGTAGAATCTGAGATTATTCTCTATGGTTAATCTGTAGAGTTAAGCCAACCGGAGGCATTGTGGACGTTTGCCTTGTGATTAGACGGCGACTGGAAGAATTGGGACTTGAGCAGAAAGCTCTAGCAACTGCCGCCGAAGTGACGGAGTCCTATATTTCCCAACTGCTCGCTCGCAAGAAATTGCCCCCAGCGCCTGACCGAACAGATATTTACGAGAAAATGGCTAAGTTTTTGAAGCTTCCAAGCGATAGGCTGTCGAAACTGGCCGACCACCAGCGTAGGGAAGAATTGAAGAGAAACTTGGGAGACCCGCCTGCACCCTTGTATAGAGGAATTCGAGAATTGATTCTCCGCAAGTGCGTATCCGACAAAGAAAAACAGGTACGTGCGATTTTTGAGAAGCAGCCCTTCGGTGAACTCGAACGCTTCGTCACACAGAAGCTTCTGGACGTGATCAAGAATGTCGCCAAACAAGAATTGAACAGTGAAAACTGGCTCCACTTAATGGCTCGGCTCACCGGCCAAAGCTATGAACAGTTGCGGGTTACCCTCCTTGAGTTCCTCGACACGGATGTCTTCAACTTGTCGCCTGAAAACTGTGTCTCTTTCTTGGATCCACTGATCGAATCCTGGGACGTCGACCTAACGACCTTTGGTATGGAGATTGTTTTAAATCGGAGGATAGCCTCGGGGGATCCCAGGAGATATGAGTTTGTTGAACTGGGACCTGACCAACCAGAAGTAGAGCCGGGGTTCAAAGAATTCCTTGATGATAGTTCCCTCAGCGGAACGGCCAAGAAGGAAGAAATGGAATTTCTAAAGAAGCTGAAGTTCAACGGAAAGCGGCCTACCTCACTCTATTACTACCGGGAATTGCAAAGCCTCAGAGACCCACTCCATTTTCGCGCGGAAAATCGATCGTTGAAGCAGAAATCATCCGGAGAGCTGAAATGACCGTTAACGTACAGTATGTGGGTTTCAAGTCGAAGGCGATCGTCCGAGAATACAGTTTCCTTTTGCGGGAATCATCGATCGAGCCGCGCGAGATCATATTTACGATTTTGAACGAGGCATTCCGCTCCCATGGTTTACGCTACCAAGATGCACCGGACCTCTGCTCACTGAAGCTGCATCGCGAGATGGCCAACTCCGTGGACGATCCACTGAAAACACACTATCGGATCAGTGGAACGGAACTGGATAACTACCGTGACTCCCACTCTCCAAAAACCGCAAAAGTTCTCTATCCGCGAAAAGTTGCGCAAGACTTCTAGAAATGGAAGCCCTGGTCCGACCTACTGTCGACGTCACAGTCTGTCTCCATTTCGCGTTTGATGAAAAATAAAGTCAGGGACATACACTGATCTCGCCTGAAGAGATACGAAAATGCTAGGGCGACAGCGGCTCATGTCTTTTCCCGCCACTGTGAGGAGAGTGGGTTGGCCGGAAGAGAGGGGATTCGAAGGCGCGACCTCCTGTGTGAAAGGCAGACGCTCTAAGTAGTTCTAGTATCGCTGTGCCATAACTGTGCCAGAATCCTATCTTTTCCGTGCATTGGGGTTAGCTTTGAGCGAAAAGCAGATGCCCCGATTTGTTGGAAACATTGATAGTTAGAAATATTCGATGGAGTTGTTGGAGCCGGATGCCGCGCTTAGAAGGCAGACGCTCTATCCAACTGAGCTACGGGCGCCCTGGCTTCCTTGATTCTAAACCATTTGCTTTCCGAACGAGCCTTGTTTTGGATGGATTGACCCTCGGCGCCCGTGGCAGTGGGTACCTCTGGAACTTCGTGAGCGTATTCAGGGCTTGGAATGATCACTCGAAGACTTCCGGAATTGAACGCGAAGTCGGCCATCGCCGTTAAGGGTTCTCTTCATCTACGTCAGGACTAAAGTGAAGAACATCGTGATTGTGAATGCTTCACAAACCGCTTAGATGGGATCGTGCTCTTGTGCTTATGCCGTCCTGGGCGGCATATGCTCAAAGGGCTGCTTCGAGTAGCGCGCCTTCATGACTTCGATGATCAAAACGATAGGCGATTCCTCGTCACGGTAGGGCCATGGTTTCCCGACATACTTCAGCGACATCGCGTCGAAGTGCCTGAGCTCAGGGTCAGGGCGCCGCTCGACTACGCGCCCTCGAATTTGGACTTCCGAGTAGGGATCAACAAAGTCGACTATGGAAATTGAAGCGCGGGGGTCGCGCAGCGTGTTCTTGCCTTTCAGCGAACCAGCCTCGGTGCAGACCAACAGAAGGTCACCTTCGCGGCCTATCCAAACGGGCGCACTGTGCGGCGAGCCATCGGGCATGATTGTCGCAAGGTGAGCGAAGTTCGGACGGTCGACCAATTGCTTCACATCGTTGGCGAGCGCAATTCCCATCGAGCCTCCTTTGCGCAGATCGTCCGCAGCATGTTTGCAAGACTACGCGAACGGACACGATTCATACCAACGACTGGGCTGACCGAGACGGGCTCTCGCCGGAACGATCAGGAACTGCCAGACGTCTTTGTGCGCCCAGCATAGTCCGAGGCTGTATTGTATTCCGCATGATGAAGATGAATGAGACCCTTTCCCTTCTGCGCTTATCGGATCCAGGCCTACTCTGTCCGCACAAACCCCAGCACGATGATTACGGCTTTCTATTAGAAGTACAGTGAAGGCAATGACAGCGAAGAGGAGACTCGGTAGGCGCCCATGGCTGCGTTGGAATCGAGTTCCAACCATGTAGTGGCCCTGAACGGGCAGAGATTGGTGAGCTCAGCGGCCTCGCGACCCGCCGACGAGGGCGGCTTCGTTCTCCAGGCTTACGTTGGAGATGTCATCGAGCACGGCGCGAACGATGTGCATCCGGTAATACACATAGACCAAATACATCGCCGGCACAACTAGTAACGCTACGCCCAGATTGGTTCCATGGCTCGCGGCGCTGGCCAGGCCTGCCACAGCAGCGCCCGCCAGGAAATACGGGAACGTCCATTCATAGCAAGAGGACCAAATCTCCTTGAGGGAACGTCCCTCCGCCAGGGAAATGACCAACGAGACAAGCCCCGTGTTCAGCAGCAAGTAGACGCAAGCTCCCAAAACCATCATCGCTGCTATTGAACTCAATCCCAGCATCGGGGGTACGCTGTGTGAAACCCAAAATGCCGCCGCCGTACAAACCGTCAGACATGCAGCATTGAATAGCACCTGCATCGCCTTCGGCCGAGTCTGCGTCTTCCAGAGCGACTGCACGAGCGCTCCGCCTAGACCGATCAGCACGGTCTCGCCAAAGCTTGACAAAGCGATGCCCATCAGAATGAAGACAAAGTTTATGGAGATCGTGGTTCTAAAGCCTGGCAGGCGGATCTTCATCGCGGAGGCCACCATCGCCAGCGTAAAGAACAGGAGAAAGCGTAGGAAGTTTTCGGGGTTCCATCGAAGGGCTACGACAGCCAACACTGCGGTTGCAACTGCGGCGATTGTTGCGATGTAGGCTTTGGCTAGGCTTGGCATTTTCTGTGCTCCTCCTCTCATCGCTTGCGCCTATACCTGCCTATTATTCGTCGCCTGTAGCTCCGTCGCTATCGCCCCAGACAACCGAGTTCCCCCAAACGACGCAGTTACCCCACACGACAGCGTTGCCCCAAACCACAGAATTGCCCCAGACTACCGAGTTGCCCCAGACCACGGAATTGCCCCAAACCACGGAGTTATTCCAGATCGTCGCGGGATCGCCCACAATGGAGACGGTGTTTGTGGACGAGTCGTACACCGCAGTGGGCGACTTTGCGGCGCCCACGTTCGAAGAAGCGAGATCGGTATTGGCAAGGGCAGCGTTTGCATCGACCGCTCCGGCTCCCACGGCGAAGAGGTCCTGTGCGATTTGGTAGACCGCATGGGTGGTCGCATCCGTCGCGGTAGTTTGCGAGGAGAATCCCTTCCAAGCCGTCTTCATCAAGCGCGCTTTCACTTGATCGGGTGTAAGCGAGGGCGTCTTCTCCAACAGCAGAGCCGCGACGCCGCTAACCACGGGTGTGGCCATACTGGTGCCGCTGAGGCGCATGTACCGGGCGCTGCCGTACTGCGAGCCACAACTGGTTCGCGAAGAATTGCACGGGTAGACGGCGAGCGCGGGGTACGAAGTAACGAGTGTGCTTCCTCCTGGGGCCGTGCGCGACGCGACCTTATTGCCAGGCGCTACGAGGTCTGGCTTGACAATGTGATCGAAAGAAGTCGGACCCTTTGAGCTGTAGCTGGTCATCACTTGCGAAGTTTGGAACCCTGTGCCGCGAGTGTTCGTCGCGCCAACGGTTATCACGTAAGGATCGTTCCCCGGCGCGCCGATCGTGGCATATCCGTTCGTGCCCGTCCCGTTGTATTGCCCCATATTGCCGGCGGCGACAACGACAACGATTCCTGCTCTCCAGGCGGATTCTACGGCCTGGCACAACGGGTCGAGCGTGTAGCTCTCGTACACGCCGCGGGCCAGCGAAAGGTTGAGCACCCGAATGTTATACGTGCTCTTGAGCGCGATAGCCTGCTGAATGGCAGCAATGACCGAACTGTCTGTACCCATGCCATTCGAGTCCAGCGCGCGGAGATTGATGATATTTGCTTGTGGAGCGATGCCCCTATAAACGCCAGGATAGTTGAAATAGGAAGAGCTGTAACCGTTCCCGGCGATAATTCCCGCCACGTGCGTGCCGTGGCCGAAATTGTCAGCCGTGGTCGTCTCCGTTGTGACGAAATTCTGGCTATAGACGATGCGGGAAGGGCCATTCCCATCGGAATTCATGTCGTAATTACTGCTAACGCCGCTGTCCACGACCGCGATCCCGATGCCCGTGCCGTCCCAACCGCTGGCGTAGGCAAGATCTCCGTTCACAGAACTCACTACGTGATCGAGAGAGCGTCGTACCGTGCGATTCGGCGAAATGTACGCTACATCAGGGTCGTCCGCCAGGGCGGCCAAAGCTTCAACCGGAACGGAATAGTGGCCGCCTTTGATAAAGTCCAACTTGGTCTTCAGGGTCCCGCCCTTACCGTGCACCTTCTGATGGTGGGCATTGGTTGGCGTTTGGTTGAATTGGATAATGACGTCTACTGTGGCGCCGTTCTTGCCGCCCTTTGGCGCCTCAAAATCGTCGGACAGCTTGTGCTTCTTGCCGTCAGCAAAGGACGATCCGGACGCCAGCAATGTAATCAGGGTCAGGAACGCAAGCCGCCTGCCCCAAGTAGTGGTCTTTAGGAAGCTGTTCGAGGATTGCTTTGTTTCGAACGCGCTGGACGAGAGCATTAAGCTGGACTCCTAGACTGAACTCAAAGGGCCTAGACGAGGACAGGGCCCGATGCACTAAGTCTTGTCAGTGCTGTGAGTATTAGTTCTGGCTAATGACAGGTCCATAGTACAAGCGGGGGTCTAGTCTTAGTACCAAAGGGCAGCTGGCCTTCGTGGCGGACGGAAAAGGTCCGGCCACTCCCTCGCTGACCCTGCGTGCCGCCTCGGAATGCCGGGCGGATCTTGAAGAGCATTATCCTTTTCAATACAACCCCACGCCGTACTATTCCCAATCCATATTCCACCTATCAAACTTTGCTTATTAAAGACCGCGTTCTGCGCTTTGCTGGCGTCGGAGCGGTGAAAATTGCCACGGGATCCAGTCGTCGAGCTGGAGACCGCCTGTTTGTTTGTCTGTCTACTCGTGATGCTTGGGCGCTCCTTTGTCAGGTACTGCAGGAGCCCATCAGAGAGCAGGAACGCGTGTGGTAGCAACCGCTGCGAAGAACTACTGGAGCAACACCCGGCGTGACGTCATGTCACTCGGGTTTCCTGCTCTCACTTTTATCCTTACTCAGTTGGTTGGCGGGCTGCCCTTATTGCCTTACGCCCTTCTGCACTGGCACTCGGATGATCTTTTCCGCTATGCCTGCTTTCTAACCATCGCTTTGTGCGCCTCCACGCTCAAGGTAGGTTTGCCGGGCATCAAGGCTACGATGTCTGCGAATTTTCTCTTTATTCTCGTCGGCCTCCTTGACCTCTCGTACTCAGAGACGCTTCTGATGGGCTGTCTCGGTGGGCTTGTCCAGACCCTATGGCATGCCAATCCGCGTCCCCGCCCGATTCAATGGCTCTTTAACTTGGCAAATCTCGCCCTCTCCATTAGCGCTGCGGAACTCGTTTTTCATAGCAAAGTTGCCGCGGACGTCGGATTTCGCTGGCCGATGCTGATGGCCGCGGCGGCCACCACCTACTTCGCCTTCAATACCATTTCCGTCTCCGGCATCATCGCCATGACTGAAGGACGTAATCCCGTCCACGTCTGGAAGGAATGTTATTTGTGGGCCTTCCCCTATTATTTGCTTGGTGCGCTGATTGCCTGCGGTGTAAGCGCCATCAATCGGCTGATTGGCTGGCAGTTCGGCCTTCTCGCCTTCCCCATCGTCTATTGGATTTACCGCTCCTATCAAACCTACTTGAGCCGTCTCGCTGCGCAAAAGAAGCACGCCGAGGAAATTGCGGCTCTCCATTTGCGCACCATCGAGGCGCTCTCCCTGGCGATCGAAGCGAAGGATCACACCACGCACGATCATCTGCGCAGGGTTCAGGTCTATGCGGTCGAGATTGCCAAGGAACTCGGGTTGGATGAATCTCAGTTGAATGCCATTCGCGCCGCCTCCATGCTGCACGACATCGGCAAGCTCGCGGTGCCCGAAAATATTCTCTCCAAACCGGGACACCTGACTCCCGAAGAATTCGAGAAAATGAAAATCCACCCGATCGTTGGATCGGAAATTCTCGATCGCGTTGAATTCCCTTACCCCGTTGTTCCCATCGTGCGCTCCCATCACGAAAAATGGGACGGCTCAGGCTATCCGGACGGCCTGAAGCGCGAAGCCATCCCCATCGGGGCCCGCATTCTCTCCGCCGTCGATTGTTTTGATGCCCTGGCCTCGGAGCGTCCCTATCGCCGGGCCATGACCCCGGAAGAAGCCATGAGCAACCTCAGCGCTGAGAAAGGGCGGAGCTTTGATCCCCGCGTTGTGGAGGTCATGGAGCGCCGCTATCAGGAATTGGAAACGATGGTGAGCTCCATGGAAACCGAACGAAGGCGTCTGGACATCGCTCCGAAGGTGGACCGTCCCGTCGCTCCCTCCTCCGGTTTCGCGGACATGCCGAATGAAGCTGAAATCCGCGCGACCTCCTTCCTGACTTCCATCATCTCCGCGCGCCAGGAAGCCCAACTCCTCTTTGAGTTGGCCCAGACCCTCGGCAACTCACTGAGCTTGAAGGAAACGCTCTCCGTTGTTGCCATCCGATTGAAGGAAATGATTCCCTACGATTCGATCGCTTTCTTCGTTTGCCAGGATGCCGTGCTGATTCCGGAATATGTTCATGGCGTCGACTATGATCTGTTTTCCTCATTGCGCATTCCTTTGGGGCAAGGCCTCTCCGGCTGGGTGGCGCGCAACGAGAAACCGATAACTAATGGAAATCCCGCCGCCGAGACATTCCACCTCGGTACTTCCGCGCGCACCACAAACCTACAATCGGCCGTGTGCGTTCCTCTTCGTGGCCGTGGTGGGGTCGCCGGCGTTCTAACGCTTTACCATGGCGAGAAGAACTACTTCACCAGGGATCATCTGCGCTTGCTGTTGGCTGCGAGCTCCAAACTCGGCGTTTCTGTTGAAAATGCTCTTCAGTTCGAACAAGCTCAGAGCACCGCCAGTACCGATTACCTCACCGGCCTGCCCAACACCAGATCGATTTGTCTGCACCTTGAAAAGGAACTCACTCGCGTCCGCCGTTCCAAGGGGCCGCTGGTCGTTCTCCTGTGCGACCTGGATGGCTTCAAGAAGGTCAATGACAGGTTCGGGCACTTGACCGGAAACAAGCTGCTTCAGGAAGTGGCCGCGAGGTTCAAATCTTCCTGCCGGGAGTACGACCAGGTCGGGCGCTTGGGCGGAGACGAATTCGTCTTTGTCCTCCCGGAAATGACGAAGGATCTCGTCGAAGAGATGGAAAACCGCTTGACGCGCGCTGTGCTGGAAGCCAGTCGCGCCGTGTGCGGTGAGAGGATCGTCTCCGTCAGCGTGGGCAGCGCCCTTCATCCGGACGACGGCACGTCCGCGGAACAACTTCTTTCGGAGGCGGACCGCAGTATGTACCAGGTCAAGGAAAAGCATTATTCGAGACTCCAGTCGGCCCTTTAGTCGGGTGCAGGCCCGGCAAATCCTTTTTGTGCGGACGAAAAGTGATTGAGACCAAAAAATTCACGAGCTTGTTTCGGCTTGCGCTCCGGCGCTTGCTGTTCCTTGTCTGCCTCGGACTCTGCGGCGCTCTCGTTAGCGCCACTTTGGTGCGCTTTGCGCCGGGATACGGCGTCGAAGAACGCGAACTCGATCCACGATGGAGCGCGAGCAGCGTCGAAGCTTTGCGTCGGCAGCAAGCCCTCCATCAGGGACTGCCTTCCTTTTACTTCCATTATCTCTCGGCGCTTGCTCACGGCGATTTGGGCGAATCCGATTCGCTAAAGCGTCCGGTTCGCGAACTTCTCCGGCAAAGGCTGCCGGTAACCGGCAATTCCGTGCTTCGTGGACTCGGTTTGGCATGGCTGGCAGCGTCGTTCTTGGCTTTGTTAGGACTCGCCTCTCGCGGTTGGCTCTTCGAAGCCTCAGCCACGGCCTTCAACAGTTTATTGCTGTCTTTGCCTTCCGCCGTAGTTGCCATGCTTGCCGTTCACTTGCGAACGCCAGTTTTTTGCGCGATCGCGGTAGTGGTTTTTCCACGGCTCTATAGTTACATCCGAAATCTTCTCCTCCGCGCGTACGATCAGCCCTACGTCCTCGCTGCACGCGCGAGAGGCTTAGCGAGCCGCGTTATTTTGTGCCGCCATGTCTTGCCCTTGGCAGCTCCGCCACTTCTTGCTCTTCTCGGCGTATCGTTCGCCATTTCCTTCGGCGCCGCGATTCCCATCGAAGCGCTTTGCGATTCACCCGGTTTGGGCCAACTCGCCTGGCACGCTGCGCTAGGTCGCGATCTGCCACTCATCGTCAATGTAACGCTGGTCGTTTCACTCGTAATGCTCGCGGCGAATTTTTTCGCCGATTTGGCCGGCCGCACCTTCGCAGGAAGCGCACCATGAAGCCTCTTCAAAAAGTGGCTGCCTCCATCCTCTGCGCGATCTTCGTGTTGATGGTGCTCGCAACCTTTTTTTTGCCCGCTCACTACGCACGGCAGTTCAGAGATATTCCCAACGCCGGTCCTTCCACGGCGCACCTTCTTGGCACCGATGCATTAGGCCGCGATTCATTGTCCCGCCTGCTTTACGGCACTCGCGTTTCCCTGCTCCTTGCTCCGGCTGCCGCTCTTCTTTCGACTTTGATCGCCTCTTTGCTCGGGAGCGCTGCAGGCCTTCTGGGAGGCTGGTTCGAACGCATTGTCCTTGCGGCAACCGATCTCTCTCTCGCCTTGCCCTGGCTATTTCTTCTGCTAGTCGTGCGCGCCCTGCTGCCTCTGGATGTTCCGCCGCTCGTCTCTGTCGTCATCGCTTTCCTAATGATGGGCCTCTTGGGCTGGCAAGCTTCGGTTCGCGTCATTTGTGCTGCCGCACGCGGCGTCAGAGATTCCGATTTCTTGCTCCTGGCTCGGTCTTCCGGCTGCAAACCTGCGCGCCTCTTGCTGCGCCACGTCGCGCCAAACCTGCGCCCGCTTTTCTACGCGCAATTCCTTATTTCCATCCCGCTTTTCATCCTAACCGAAGCGAACTTGAGCATCCTCGGCCTCGGCGTGATGGAGCCGATGCCATCCTGGGGAAACCTGATGCGCGGCCTCGAGGATTTCTCCTTGCTCTCCGCAAATCCCTGGAGGCTGGTTCCCCTGGTCCTTCTCGTGATTGTCGTTATGTGTTTTCAACTGGTTCTTCCGTCGCAGGAGGTCACGCAGTGATACGCCGTGTTTCTGCTGTTTTCTCTCTAGCGATTGCCTTGTGCTCCCCGGCTTTCGTCGCCGCACAATCTGCCGGCCAGTCCGGCGGCGAACTCCATTTCTGCCTCCACGGCGAACCAAAAACATTTAATCCTCTCCTCGTCGAAGATGGCCAATCCGAAACCATTCGCTACCTTACTGGCGGCGTTTTGATTCGCCTCAATCGCCAAACGCAAGCTCTCGAGCCCGGCTTAGCCGTTTCCTGGAAAGTCAGCGAACAAGGTCGCAGGATTTCATTCCGTCTCCGCAGCGGCCTGCATTTCTCCGATGGCACGCCTTTCATTTCCGAAGACGTCGCCTACACCATGAAAGCGCTGATGGATCCACAGCTTCACTCACCCACGGGTGACTCGTTCCGATCCGGCGAAGGCCAAATTGCCGTACAAACTCCCTCTGCCGACACCATCGTCGTCACCTTTCCCGCTCCTGTAGCGGGACTCGAACGCCTCTTCGACCAAGTCGCGATTCTATCCGCGCACTCTCCCAAGAAGGAAATGGCCGTCCTCGGCCCCTTCTACGTTGCGGACTACAACCCCGGCTCCTACGTCCTTCTCCGACGCAACCCCAACTACTGGAAAAAAGACAAGGATGGAAAGCCGCTGCCTTATCTGGATTCCATCCGCCTCGATATTCAGCGCAATCACGACATCGAAATTCTTCGCTTCCGCCGCGGCGAAATCCATCTCATCAATTCCCTCGACGCCGATCTCTTCGACCGTCTCCAAAAGGAATCTCCCGCTGCCGCGCACGACGCCGGCCCCAGCCTCGACTCTGAGCAACTCTGGTTCAATCAAGTTCCCACTGCCGCTCCCCCGGACTACAAGAAGGCTTGGTTCCGCTCCACCGAATTTCGCAAGGCCATCTCCCTGGCCATTAATCGTGCCGACCTCTCCCGCATCGTTTACGCCGGCCATGCTCGGCCCGCTTACGGCCCCATCTCCCCCGCCAATCACTTCTGGTTTAATTCCGCGCTTCCTGCCCCGCAATACGATTCCGCTGCCGCTCTCCGGCTCCTCGCTCGCGCAGGCTTCCGCTTCGACGGCAGTACTCTTCGCGATGGGCTGGGCAATCGCGTCGAATTCACGGTCATCACGAGCACCGGCAATAAACCCCGCGAACAAATGGTCGCCATGATTCAGCAGGATCTTTCTCAAATCGGAATCAAAGTGAATATGGTGACCCTTGATTTTCCTTCGTTGATCGAGCGTATTACGCGCACCTACGACTACGAGGCTTGTCTGCTCGGCCTCACCAACTCCGATATCGACCCTAACAGCCAGATGAACGTCTGGCTCAGCTCCGCGGAAAATCATCAATGGAATCCCAGGCAATCCAAACCTGCCACGGCTTGGGAAGCGGAGATCGATCGCCTGATGCAGGCGCAGGCCTCCGCCACGTCGGACAAAAAACGCAAGGCTGACTGGGACAGAGTCCAGCAAATCGCCGCCGAACAACAGCCCTTCATCTATCTCATCAACCGGGACGCCATGTCCGCCATTTCTCCCGCGGTCATCGGCTCTGCCCCCTCGGTTCTCGATCCCCATGCCTTCTGGAACGCCGACGTTCTCCGCCTCGGCCCCGATCCCTCCCTGGGGGCGCAGAAGTGAACGGCGCCTCTCCACTTCTCTCGCTCCAGCTATCCGTCGATTACCGCAACAAGTCCGGAGTCCTGCGCGACGTCTCGCTCGAAATCCAACCCGGCGAAATCCTCGGCCTCGTCGGACAAAGCGGCTCCGGAAAAAGCACCCTGTCGCTGGCGATCCTTCGTCTCCTTCATTTGAAAGGAGGAACAGCGCACGGCAATTTACTTTTCAAAGGAGACGATTTATTCGCAAAGACTGAATCGCAGATGCGCTCGGTCCGTGGCCGCGAGATCAGCATCGTCCTGCAAAGCCCGTTGTCCTCTCTTAATCCAGCTCTTCGCATCGGCTCGCAACTCAGCGAGGCTTGGCGCGCTCACGCCACCGGCACGCAAGTAGAATGTGCCGCGGCCGTCAGCGACGCGCTCTCGAGTGTGAGTCTCCCCAATGACAAGGATTTCCTCCGTCGCCGCCCCGGTCAGCTCAGCGTCGGCCAAGCCCAGCGCGTCATCATCGCCATGGCTATCCTCCACCGCCCCGGGCTGCTCATCGCCGACGAAGCCACCAGCGCCCTCGACACCATCACGCAATCCGAAATTCTTCGTTTGTTTGCGCAACTCAACCGCGAACTCGGTATGGGCATCCTTTACATTTCCCACGACTTACTGTCAGTTGCCGCACTCTGCCATCGCATCGCCATTTTGAACGCCGGCGAAATCGTTGAATGTGGCCCCCCGTCGCAAATCTTTGGCGCCCCCCAGCACGCTTACACGCAGAAGCTCGTCGCCGCCCTACCCCGCCTCCCCGATTTCTCGTCGCAGTCTTCTCTGAACTCCAGCCGGAACGCCGATCCAGTTCTTACCCGGGCATAGACACTCCGCATCTCACCAATCACAAGTCACCAGCCACCTCCTTTTCAAGTACTATTGCCAATCCCCCTCCTCTCCTGTATCCTTTCTTCATGTCGATTTTTACCCAGAAGAACGCGCCCCTGTGCATCTGTTGTATGTGCTGTATGCGTGTGTCTTCTGGCGCGGGGAGGCTGGGCTTCTAAAGTTTTAAACTAGCCTCGAAGGTCTTCCAATCCCACCGCCAGAATGAACTGGCAGGTGGGTTTTTCATTTTGGGAGTGAACGATTTTCTAAGCTGAACGCAAAAGGAGAAAGCAATGTCCGACTACAAACATCCAGAAGTTCTCGTTTCCACTGATTGGGCCGCTCAAAATCTCAATTCCGCCAACGTCCGCCTCGTCGAAGTCGACGTCGACACCACTGCCTACGACCAGGGCCACATCCCCGGCGCCGTCGGCTGGAACTGGCAGACCCAGCTCCAGGACAACATCCGCCGCGACCTGATCGACAAGTCCACTCTCGAAAAGCTTCTCAGCGCCTCCGGCATCTCCAATGACACCACCATCCTTCTTTATGGCGACAACAACAACTGGTTCGCCGCCTACGCCCTCTGGCAACTAAAGCTTAACGGCCATAAGGACGTTCGCCTCATCAATGGCGGCCGCAAGAAATGGCTCGAGGAAAAGCGTCCGCTCACCAAGGACCGCGCAAACGTCGCCCCGGCGTCCTATCACGTCTCCGGTACCGATGATTCCATTCGTGCCCGCAAGGAAGAAGTCTCGGCGGTCGTCGAAGGCCGCAAGCCCGGGCAACTCGTTGACGTTCGCTCCGTCGACGAATTCACCGGCAAGATCATCGCCCCTCCGGGCATGACCGAAACTGCCCAGCGCGCTGGTCACATTCCAAAGGCCGCGAATATTCCTTGGGCGCAAGCCTCCAACGAAGACGGCACCTTCAAGTCCTACGACGACTTGAAGAAACTTTACGAATCCAAGGGCATCAACGGCAAAGACGAAGTCATCGCCTACTGCCGCATCGGCGAGCGCAGCTCGCACACCTGGTTCGTCCTCAAGTATTTGCTGGGCTTCAACCAGGTTCGCAACTACGACGGCTCCTGGACCGAGTGGGGCAACCTCATCGGCGCCCCCATCGTCAACGAAACACGCGCCGCCCAGCCCGAAGCGGCTGCCGCCGCCCGCTAAGCCCTTGTAGTGGCGGGTCTTTAGACCCGTAAGCAGCGGCGGGTCCTCGACGTGCAAACCGCGGCGAGCAGACGACGGATGTAGGGGCGGGGCTTGCGCCGCCCGCCAAGCCGGTCTTTGTCGCAGCGGGTCTTAGACCCGCCGAATGAGGTAAGCAGCATGAGCTTGTAGGGGCGCACCACGCTGCACCCCATCTTGGCTAAAGTTTCTGATTCGGAGAGATTTGCAGTAAAGCAATAAAGTTTGTTGGTGCAATACAGAGCAGGAGCTGAGGGCGAAGGCATCTGTCCGGTCTTCGCCCCTCAGGTTCTTTCATCCGATGGCGCGGTCGCCAAGTGGTAAGGCAATGGTCTGCAAAACCATTATCGGCGGTTCGATTCCGCCTCGCGCCTCCAAAGTTTTTTGTTTCATAGCCTTTTCTCATTTTCCCATGGAATCAGCGCGGACACTAGGAAGATTGTAATAAGCACGATCGCAAACTCTGCACGGCCTGAAAGGCCCCAAAAATGAGCGCTACTCCCGAGCAAGATCGCAGCGGCGACTGCAATCAGAAAGTGAGTTATGCACCCGCCGACGCATCCTTTGACCGATTCTCGCGCGGCATGACTGGCAGTTTTCTTATATTCCATGACAGCCCTACGTCACCTCTCTGGGGTGAACGCTGATGAAAAACGGCTGAGAGGAGCCCATTTCGCACAATTTTGGTGCAATCTAAACCCCTTTAGAATCAACACATATAGAAATGCCCGCAAGTGTTGATTCTAAACCACTTACACAAGACCTAAGCCCTTTAGATGCAACATTTACAAAAAACAGGGGGTGGGGGAGGTAATCAGAGACTTCAGCCTTTTCGGCAAAAGATGTGATCAGTGGCGATACGTCTACGCGGTGACTACTTCTTTCAGCAGTGCCTTGCCCTTGCGGAACCATGGCCGTTCGCGCCTCTGCATATACCGCGGCAGCGTGCGCTTCTTTGCCTCCAGCTTCTGCAACCACTCGCGCGCCTCTTGCCGCCGGTTCGCCGTCTTCAGGAAACTCGCGTAGTTGTATAGCGTCTCCGGAGTCGTCGAAATCTGCGTGACTTCCGCGAAAAGCTGATCCGCGCGTTCCAGTTGTCCCGTTCGCGCGTACGCATCGGCTAGCAATCCCGCAGCCCGGTAATAGTCGAATTTTCTATCCGCCGCGACCACGTGCTCCAGGTCCGGAATGGCGCCCGCCAAATCGTTCAGACCCAGCGACGACTGCGCCCGCGAATAAAACGTGTAGGCGGAATCGCCACGCCCCGTGATCGCATGCTTGAACGCCTCGCGCGCCTTCTCAAATTGCCCCAGATCTTTGTAGAGCTCACCCAGCTCTTCGTAGTTGGCTGGCGAAGGATTGTCCAGGATTTGCGTTTCCACAATTTTGACACGCGACCTTCGCCCGAATCCCTGATACACGCCGCGAAGCAATCCCAGATCTGGCAGCACTTCCGCAAGGATGTAGACGGCGGCACCAGGCGGTCCGAGAAAAAAGATGACGTAAAACCAATAGTTCTCCGGCCGCCGCCTGATGAAGTGCACAATCGCCAGGCCCTGCACGAGAAAGCCCCAGGGATAGAAAAGATGGCCCAAGCCAAACATGGATGACCGCCTGCCAACAGAATCGCTTTCCTTCAATGGCCGGTCAAACGGAAACTCCACTCAGTGCATGCGGTAGTTACTGCCCGAAGTTACTGCCTGATGGGACCGTTTCCCCCTGCTATGATGGTGCAAATGAGTCCCATCGAAACGCTCGGCCTCGCGCTGGGCGCCGGATTTTCTTCCGGCCTCAATCTTTACGCCACTGTCGCGACGCTCGGACTTCTCCAGCGTTTCGCAGTGCTCCGTCTCCCGCCGGGATTGCAGGTTCTTGCCCATCCCTGGGTTCTGGGAATCGCCATGGCGCTCTATCTTCTGGAATTTTTCGCGGACAAGATTCCGTACGTTGACACGGTCTGGGACGCCGTCCACACTTTCATCCGCCCACCCGCCGCGGCGCTTCTTGCTTACGCAGCAGCCGGTGGCGTCGTCCCCGAGTGGCGCTGGGGCGCCGCGTTGATCGCTGGCGGAGTCGCTCTTACTTCGCATGGGACCAAAGCCAGCGCGCGCGCTGCCGTCAACGCCAGTCCCGAACCATTCAGCAATTGGGCATTAAGTTTTGGGGAAGACGTCCTCGCCGTCTGGCTGGCCTGGATGGCGGCAGCTCACCCGATTGCCACGACCATCATCGTTGCCGCACTGTTGGCGCTTTCGGCCTTCTTGCTCTACCACCTTTTCCGCTTCGCACGTCGCGCTTTTCAGCAGCTTTTTTCCGCGGGCTAGAGCAGCGGCAACACTTCCCCGCTCGTTCGCACGCCCGCGCCAATCGCGCTCTCGTTTGCGGGGCTAGACTCCACATCCTGCGCGCCAAACGAAATTCGCCCGATCTGCTGCCGTGCATAAAATCGTGCCGACGGTATACGAATCGCTTGCCCATTCTTGTTAATCGGCGCGCTGAACGGCCATCCCGGCTTGGGATAAACCATGCTATGCCCCCAGCGATAGAGGTAAACTGCGCTGACATCACGGTCGAAATCAAAGTTGCGTCCTGCGAGGACTCGGTTCAGATCTGCACGCAGTGAATCTTCGTAGCTCGAGAACGGCGTCGTGAGCAATTTGATCCGCTCACTCGGCTGGTCTGCCACGGATGCGGTATTGCCTCCGTAGAAGGTCAGCACGGTCTGCCGGTTGGGATTCGACCGGTTGGACGTCACCCAGTCCGCAATCACAAAATCCGCCCAATACTTGCTTCCCCAGTAGTACCCGTCGTAGCCCAGGTCCATGATTGGCGCTGCGCTGCGGATCGTTACATTTGCCACTAGCACCGGACTGAGCGTGACTTGATCGAAGGCATCCGCCTGCGATGCACTCAGCAGTTGCGCGCAAGCCGTCCGCGCCGTGTGCGATTGTCCCGCAAAAATCACTGCCTTCGCTGTCGCCCGGTAAAAATGCCCGTTGCTGAAATAGATGACGCTCGCATTTGTATTCGTTGTGTCTCCGCGAACGACCATCGCTCCCTGTCTGATCCTTACGTTGTTGTTCGGATCATCCATCGCTGCCAGGTTGAAAGGGTTAGCGAGTAATTCGGCGTCGCTTGTGCCATTGATTGCTCCCGGAATCAGCCACTTTACAATGTGCCTTAGCATTCCCGAGTTTCCTCCGGGATAGGCGAACGCCGGGAAATACTCCGCTCCGAGAAAACTGATGGAGGTATAGGCGCTGGCTTGGCTCGTCGTTCCATCGAGAGCGTCCACCGCGTAGCGTGTATAAAAATCTGAAACTGCCGGATGGAACCCCTTGGTCTGGGTAAGGTAAGAATCGAAAGTCATCGGCGAGAGGTAATCGTATTTCGGATCGCTGTTGTCCGCCGGATCGGTCGGCGCTCCCGGCTTGTGATACCAGTTCATCAGGTCCGCGCGTGCGACCTTCAAATCATTCACGATGTTCGTCGGATACGGGACGCTGTCCAACCCCTTCCCGTAGGTATCAATGTTCCAGCTGTTCGTCCCTGGATTCACGTACGGTGTCATGCCATCGAAGTAGTAGCTGTAGAACGGCGAGGGTACGAGGTAGTTTTGCCAGAGAATTCCCGTGGTGTTGTAAATGTCGATCAGAAATGGTGCGTAAGGCTGTACCGCGTACGCCGTTGCCGTCGAAGCGATATCGGGTATTGGCGCGGCATCGTCGCGGTTCGCGTTGCCTCCCGGTGTGCGCTGTCCGTCAAGAATCAAAATCTTTGTTCCCGGTCGCTGCCGTGTGATGTAGTAGGCCGCCGAACATCCGCTCATGCCCGCGCCGACGATGATCACTTCGTAATTTCCATTGTCCGCAAGCATCGGCTGGTTGCCCTGGAAGCTGTCGCACGGCGATGAAGAGATCAGCACGCTGTTGGTCTTGAAGGTGAGCCGGTTGTCTCTCAACCAGTGCGCAATGTTGAACACTGAAGGCACATTGCCTCCGCGCAGCACGTTCGGGTCGCTGCCGATCGGGCCGTCGCAAGGAAAAGTCGTTCCGGCACCGTACGCTCTCATGGGGAACGAGCCGCCCACGGCAGCCGTGCCCGCGGCGATTAACATTCCGTTGATGAAATCGCGCCGGTAAATTTTGTCGTTCCCGCTTTCTCTTGTCATGACTGAAATCCCTCCTGGGTGGTATAGGCTGGCGAACAAGTATTGAAGGCGTGAGGCGGAATTTATTCCTTTGCAGTCGGAGATGCAAGGTTATTTTTTTATAGCAAGGATGATGTGACAGCGGAGTACTGTTCAGCAGAATGAAGCCAGTTTTTGCGCTGGCGGGCCTCGCGGAGATTAACCACAGCTGGAGGCTGGCAGGCCCGCCGATGATCGGTTTATTTCATATACGTCGCCAGCCAATCCAAAAACGTCTTGTACCAAAACTGGCTGTTCTGCGGCTTCAGCACCCAGTGCCCCTCGTCCGGGAAAACCACAAGCTTCGACGGCACCCCCTGCCGCTGCAGCGCATTGAAAAATTCCAGCGATTGGGTGTACGGCACGCGGTAGTCACGCTCGCCGGCGATCACCAGCGTCGGCGTTTTGAATTTTCCCAACTCCCCCGCGTAGGTCACCGGGGCCCACTTCCTGTAACTTTCCGGATTCGACCACGGCGTGCCCTGCATGTCGTGCTCTTCAAA
>Ga0137418_10001842_pt1 | contig 19404 bp, 16 predicted proteins | sample CZODoug3_1_2_16f_FD_122242 | JGI IMG/M metagenome (GOLD analysis project Ga0137418, IMG submission 122242) | Vadose zone soil fungal communities from Angelo Coast Range Reserve, California, USA - CZODoug3_1_2_16fungal (Hybrid Assembly) | ecosystem: Environmental > Terrestrial > Soil > Vadose...
ATAAGTGTCGGTCATAATAAGTGTCCGTCATTATAATAACGTATTATAACAGTTGAATAATATATGAAGTCTTTGAAAGAAAATATTTCCCTGAAAAAGTACAATACTTTCGGTATCGACGCTACCGCCCGTTGGTTTTCCTCCTTTTCAACCCTGGAGGAACTAAGGTCCCTGCTGAGCTTCACCGAAAGCAATCCCATCGAAAGTGGTTCTAGCAAAAGCAATCCCAGCAAAAGTGGTCCCACCGAAAGCGATCCCTCTCCCAGAGGAGCTAAATACCTCCTCCTCGGCGGCGGCAGCAACCTGGTCGTCTCCGACGAGGGCTTCGACGGCACCGTGGTCCAGGTCGCGACGCGCGGCGTCAGCCGGGACGGCGGGCCGGGCGTGCTGACCGTGGCGGCCGGCGAGGACTGGGACGCCGTGGTGGCCCGCAGCGTGGCCGAGGGCCTGGCCGGCCTGGAGTGCCTGTCCGGCATCCCCGGGCTCACCGGCGCCACCCCGATCCAGAACGTCGGCGCCTACGGCCAGGAGGTGAGTGACACCGTCACCGAGGTGCGAGCGCTCGACACGCGCGAGCATCGCATCGTGACGCTCGCCGGCCGCGACTGCGGCTTCGCCTACCGTGACAGCCGGTTCAAAAGCGGCGAGCCGGGGCGCTGGGTCGTCTTCTCCGTGAGCTACCGGCTGCGCCCCGGCGGGCCCCCGACCCTGCGCTACGCCGATCTCGAGAAGCACCTCGAGGACCGGCGGCTCGCCGCGCCCACGCTCGCCGACGTGCGCGAGAGCGTGCTCGCGATCCGCCGCGCCAAGTCCATGGTGCTCGACGACACGCGCGATCCGAACCGGCGGAGCTGCGGGTCCTTCTTCACGAACCCGATCGTCACCGCGGCGGAGCTCGCCGAGATCGACCGCCGTGTGGGCGACCGGACGATGCCGCGCTGGCCGCAGCCCGACGGGCGCGCGAAGCTCTCGGCGGCGTGGCTCATCGAGCGCGCCGGCTTCACGCGCGGCCATCGCCACGGCACGGTCGGGCTCTCGACCCGCCACGCCCTCGCGATCGTCTGTCACGACGGCGCCCGCGCCCGTGACGTCATCGACTTCGCGCACCACCTGCAGGCGGCCGTCGCGGATCGCTGCGGCGCGCGCCTGGCGCTCGAGCCCGTGGTCTGGGATCAGGCGAGCCGGTAGATCTCGACCTCGACCGACCGCCCCTTCACCCGCACCGCGGGCAACCGCGCCAGCTCGAAGGTCCCGTCGAGGAGCGCGCGCGTCGTGCCGCTCACGAGGACGTCGGAGTCGAACTGCTTGTTGAGGTCCTGGATGCGCGAGGCGAGGTTCACCGGGTCCCCCACGAGCGCATAGGAGAGTCGCTCGGCGCTTCCGATGGTGCCGGCCAGCACGCGCCCCGTGTGGATCCCGATGCCGTGCCGTAGCGGCGGCTTGCCGGCGCGCTGCCGCTCCGCGTTCAGCCGAGAGAGCCGGCCGCGCATCTCGAGCGCGGCGTGCAAGGCCATCGCGGCGTGCGCCGGATCAGCGACGGGCGCGCCGAAGACCGCCTCGATCTCGTCGCCGATGAACTGCAAGACGAGCCCGCGGTGCCGCCGGATCGCCTCGTCCATCTCGGTGAAGTAGCGGTTGAGGTCGCGCACGACCTCCTGCGGATCGGTCGCCTCCACCCAGGGCGTGAAGTCGCGGAGGTCGGCGAAGAGAATCGTGACCTCCCGCGCCTGGCCCTCGAGCGCCAGCCGGCCCGAGAGGATCTCGTCGCGCACCTCGGGGCTCACGTACTTGCCGAAGGTCTCCTTGAGAAACTCGCGCTCGCGCAGCCCCACGACCATCCGGTTGAAGCCCTCGGCCACCGCGCCGAGCTCGTCGTTGCCGACGACGGGGCAGCGCGCCTGGAGGTCGCCTTGCTCCACGCGGCCCATCGCCGTCTGAACGTCGCGGAGCGGGGAGGCGACGCTGTGGGCGACGAAGATGGCGAGGCCGATCGCGGACACGACGCCGGCCGCGACGATGAAGACGATGGTGATGAGCATGTTGTCGACGAGCCGCGCCGCCGCCGCCGGGTCCGACTCGAGGAGCGCGAGCGCCCGGCGGTACGCCATGACGCCGAGGAGCGAGAGCGGCACGGTCCCGAGCATCAGGAAGATCACGAGGAGCCGCGTCCTGACCCTGAGCCTGACGACGCCCGTGACCGTGCTGACATCGCCCTCCGGGAAGAACGTCGGCAGCTCCTTGCGCCAGAGGCGCTCGGTAGCGAAGAAGACGAACGCCGTCGAGACCGGCCCGGCGACGAACGTGATGCCGAAGATCTGGCGGAGCGCCTGTGTCGGCACGAACCGGCCCTGGACGAGCGGCTCGAAGACACCCCAGATGAGGCCGGCCATCGCCCAGCCGCAGGCGGTGATCAGCGTCATCATGTACGGGAGCTGCACCGCGCGCCGACGGGCCTCGCGCCAGTCGTCCGCGTCCTTCGAGCCCGCCCGGACACGCACGAGCGGGCGTGCCCAGTGAATCGACCAGGCCGCGCCGATCACCAGCAACGTGAGGAGGCCGACCACGAAGAACGTGATCGTCCCGTGCTCGCCGCCCGGCCGCGCCAGGGCCATGTCGTCGATGAACCTGAAATAAGAGAAGGCGAGCAGGGCGCCGACGAGGTTCGCCAGCATCGAGACGAAGAGCCGCCACCCGACCGGCGCTGCCCGCATCAGAGGACCCGCGTCGCGGCCTCTCTGCCGCGCTCGACCAGGCGAAAGCTGCCATCCGCGATGTCCAGCACGGTCACCGAGCAGTTGTCCGGCGCGAAGCCCACCACGCGGTCGTCGGCGGTCGCCTCGCCCACAGCGACGTTGATCGCTATGTAGTGGCTGACGACGACGCTCGTCTCACTGAGCGCGCTGAGCGCCTCGACGACCCGGCGCCGCCACGCCCCGAGGTCGGGCGGTAGCGCGGACCAGCGCCCCGCCATCACATCACGGAGCCATGCCCCGCGCTTCGCCAGGTCGTCCACCGGCGACGGGATCTCGGCCACCGCCGACTCGATCCATGCCGTGCGGCGCCACCGCCGTTCGAGCGGCGCGGCGGTCTCGCGCGTTCGGCGGAGCGGGCTGGTCACGATGGCGAGCGGGCCGAGCGGTGCCAGCCGAGCGGCCATCGCCTCGGCCTGAGCCATCCCCGCCGGGTCGAGCCCCGGGTCGCGCGCCTCGGCGAACGTCCCCGCCGCGCGACCGTGGCGCACGAGATAGAGCCTGACCATGTACACTCTCCTCGCCATGATAGGCGCCTCACCCCTCAGGAAGGAAGACCGACGGCTCCTCACGGGCGCCGGCCGGTACCTCGACGACCTCCAGCGCGAGGGCATGCTGCACCTCGGCGTTGTGCGAAGCGTCCAGGCCCATGCGCGGCTCCTGAAGATCCAGGCCCCGCAGGCGCGCGCCCTCGCCGGCGTGATCGCGGTGTGGAGCGCCGCCGACCTTCCCGAGATCACGAAGCCCATCGGGACCGCGATCACCGGCCGCCCGTTCGACCAGCCGGTGCTCGCCCGGAGCGTCGCGCGCTACGCGGGTGAGCCCGTGGCCGTCGTGGTCGCCGAGAGCGCCTACCGTGTGGCCGACGCCCTCGAGTTGGTCGAGGTCGAGTACGATCCGCTGCCGCCGGTCGCGACGCTCGCGGAGGGCGTGCGCACCGAGACGCGCCTGCACGAGGGCTGGCCCGACAACGCGGCGCTGAGCGTACGCGGCGCCGTGGGCGAGACGGAGGGCGCGCTCCGCGGGGCCGCCGTCGTCGTGCAGGCGAGGCTCCGGCACCCGCGGCTCGCCGCGGTGCCCATCGAGACGCGGGGCGCCCTCGCCTACCGCGACCGGGAGACGGGCGCGCTCGTCGTCTGGTCCTCACACCAGAACCCGTATCGCGTGCGCGACGCGGTCGCGACGATCCTCGGGCTGCCGGTGGAAGGCGTGCGCGTGGTGCTGCCCGACGTCGGCGGCGCCTTCGGGCCGAAGGGCTCGGTCTACGGGGAGGAGGTGCTGGTCGCCGCGGCGACGCTGCGGCTCGGGCGCCCGGTGAAATGGGTGGAGACGCGGCGAGAGGACTTCCTGAGCCTCGGCCACGACCGCGACCAAGAGCACGAGGCGCGGATCGGCTTCACGCGGGACGGGGCGATCGTCGCGCTCGAGGACACGTTCCTCGCCGACGTCGGCGCCTACCCGGCCGAAGGCGCCGGGCTCACGGCGAACACCGTGAACCATCTGCCCGGCCCCTACCGCGTGCCCAACTACAAGGCGCTCGGCACGAGCATCGTCACGACGAAGACGGTCAACGCGGCCTACCGCGGCGCTGGCCGACCCGAGGCCGTGTTCGTGATGGAGCGCCTGATGGACCTCGGCGCGCGTCGCCTCGGCCTGGATCCGGCCGAACTGCGCCGCCGCAACCTCGTGCGCCCCGAGGAGATGCCCTATCGCCCCGGGCTCACATACAAGGATGGCGTCCCGGTCGCCTACGACCCTGGCGACTTCCCGCGCGCCTTCGAGCGGGCGCTCGCCCTGCTCCACTACGACGAGTGGAGGAAGCGGCAGAAGGCGCAGGCGTCGACGCCGCGCCGGATCGGCGTGGGCCTCGCCTGCTACGCCCAGGGCACCGGGCTCGGGCCGTTCGAAGGCGCCATCGTGCGCGTGGACCCGAGCGGGAAGGTCTACGTCCTCATCGGCGTCGCGGCCCAGGGCCAGGGCCACGCGACGACGCTCGCCCAGATCGCCGCGTCGGAGCTGGGCGCCGCGTTCGAGGACGTGAGCGTCGGCGCGGGTGACACGACGCTCTTCCCCTTCGGCATGGGCACCGGCGGGAGCCGCGTCACCGCGAACGCCGGGCCCGCGGTGGCGCGCACGGCGCGTGCGGTGCGCGAGCGCGCCGCCCGCGTCGCGGCCGAGCTGCTCGAGTGTGCACCCGAGGACGTCAGGATCGAGCGGAGCCGCGCGCACGTCGTCGGCGTTCCCGACCGCTCCGTCACGCTCGGGCGCCTCGCGCAGGCGGCGGTGAAGTCGAGGGCGCTCAAGCCCACCGGCGAGCCGGGGCTCAACGCCTGCACCTACTTCTACCCCGACACCGTCACGTGGGCCTTCGGCACCCAGGCCGCGGCGGTCGAGGTGGACGTCGAGACGTGCGCGGTGCGCCTGCTCGCCTACGCGATCGTCCACGACAGCGGGCGCGCGATCAATCCGACGATCGTCGAGGGCCAGCTCCAGGGCGGCGCCGCCCAGGGGATCGGCGCGGGCCTCACCGAGGAGCTCCTCTATGACGCGAGCGCTCAGCTCCTGACGGCGAGCCTCATGGACTACGCGATCCCGAAGGCCGACCAGCTCCCGGCGCTCCCGGTGGCGCTCGAGGAGCACCCGTCGGTCATCAATCCGCTCGGCGTGAAGGGCGTGGGCGAGAGCGGCGCCATTCCGGGCGCCGCGGCGATCGCCAACGCGGTCGAGGACGCCGTGGCCGGTCTCGGCGTGACGATCTCCGAGGCACCGGTGACGAGCGCGCGCCTGTTCTCACTGCTCCGGGGTGCCCGGCCGACGTAGGCTGGAACAGTGCGCGTGCTGATCGTGGAGGACGAGCAGGCGGTCCGCGAGGTCTATCGCGACTTCGTCGCGGCGCTCGGCCACGAGCCCGTTCCCGTCGAGAGCGCCGAGCGCGGCCTCGAAAAGATCAAGAAGCATCAGGCGGACGCGGTCCTGCTCGACGTGCGGCTCCCCGGCATGAGCGGCCTCGAGTTCCTCGTCGACCCGGCCGTCCAGGCCTCGGAGGTCCCCGTCGTCGTCGTCTCGGGTCTGGCGACGGAGAACGAGGCCCGGGCGTGCCTCCAGCTCGGCGCGCTCGACTACCTCCAGAAACCCGTCACGCTCGATCGGCTCACCGCGGTGCTCGAGCTCCTCGAGCCCTACGCACGCGCTCCCCGGCGCGGCCAGGCGCCCCGTCGCATGGAACGACGGCCCGCGCCGCGCGCGCCGGTGAAGATGCCCGTGCGTGTCGTGTCCGACAGGGGTTCGGCCTCGCGCGGCACGTGCACACAGATCTCCGCGTCGGGCATGAAGGTCCGGACGACGACACGCTTCAAGCCTGGGCGCACGGTGCGCGTGGGCTTCACGCCGCCCGACGGCGGCGGGCCGCTGGAGGCCGTCGCCCTCGTCATCCGCGTGGACAAGGACGGCATTGCCCTCTGGTTCATGGACCTCGTGCGCTCGGAGACGCAGCGGCTGGCGTCGCTCGTGGAGCGGCTGCTGCTCGTCTGAGCGTCGCCAGTGTGAAGCGTCGACGTCCTGTAGCGACCCTGCCGCACGCGCCACGTCAGCGGGCCCGACGGGTGCGTGCGGCAGGGGTCGAAGGGACCCGTTCCCGCCAACCGGCGGCGGCCTTCCGCGCCCGGATGGAGCCCAGCCGGGGAGGAGCAGCGCACGCGTGCCGCGTGGTCCCGCGAGCCCTGCCGCGCGCGCCCCGTGAGCGGGCCCGACGGGTGCGTGCGGCAGGGGTCGAAGGGACCCGTTCCCGCCACGCGGCGACGGCCTTCGCGCGCCCGGATGGAGCCCAGCCGGGGAGGGGCAGCGCACGCGTGCCGCGTGGTCCCGCGAGCCCTGCCGCGCGCGCCACGTCAGGTCTGCGGCGCGGCGCCCGCACGCGATCGTCAGCACGACGTCCCAGACTGAGTCCTAGGCGGACAGGTCGAAGCCGATGAGCGCGCCGAGCTCGTCGAGCGCCGCGTCGGGATCGACGACCTTGATCGTCGCCATCCCGAGCGCGCGCGCGGCCTTCACGTTGGCGCCGATGTCGTCGAGGAACGCGACGCTGCACGGCTCGACGCCGAGCTCACGACAGACGAGCCGGTAGATACGCGGGTCGGGCTTGCGCATGCCGACCGCCCGCGACTCGACGAAGACGTCGAACAGCTCACGGAGCGGGCTCGGCGGCTGCGGCCGCTCCGTCGCCCAGTTGTTGGTGAGTGCGCCGACGCGCAGGCCACGCTCACTGATGCGGCGGATCGCCCGCACCATCTGGGGGCGCGCCACGCCCGCCTGGGCGATGTAGGCCATGAGGCGCTCGCCGCTGACCTCGATACCGTGGGCGCGGCAGTCCGCCTCGAAGGGCACGTAGAATCGCTCGATCGTCAGCTCGCCCCGCTCGAGCCGCGACCAGGCGCCCCGCTCACCCGCCGCGACGACCGCGCGGTTGATGGTGTTCGGCGGGAGCCCGTGGTCCGCCTCGTAGCGCGCGATCGCGTGGAGGGGGGACTCCTGGACAACGCCCCCGATGTCGAAGACAACCGCGGCGATGCCGGCCACAGGGGTCACGCCTTGCGGAAGCGGTGGACGCCGTCCTTCCCGACCACCCGCACGACGCGGTCGTCCGACTCGAGGAGCCGCAGGTGCGCGAGCGACTCGCCGAGCGCGAAGCCGAGCTGGTGGACGTCCAGCTCGCGCCGGAAGAGCGTGGGCACGAGCTCCGCGGCGCTGAGCGGCTCGACGAGGACGTCGAGCGCCTCGGCCAGCCGTGCGGCGTGATGGTCACGGAGCGCGCCGAGCCGCGCATGGAGGCCGCGGAACGGGAGCCCGTGGGACGGAAGCACGAGCGTCGCCGGCGCCATCGACCGGAACCGCTCGAGTGAGTCGAGGTAGAGGCGGAGCGGATTACCCATGGGCTCCTCGGGCCATACGCTCACGTTCGTCGTGATCTTCGGAAGCACCTGATCACCCGAGATCAGCACGCCGAGCTCGCGGCACCAGAGGCACGCGTGCTCGGGCGCATGGCCCAGGACCGTGAGCACCTCCCAGCGCCGCCCACCGATCTCGAGCGCGTCGCCGTCGCGGATTCGACGGTACGCCGGCGCGACCGTTGGCACGAGCCTCGGGTACGGGTTACCCCGTCGCGCCAGCAGCGCGAGCGCCTCCTCACCGCAGCCGTGGCGCCGGTAGTGCTCGACGCGCGGCTCCGCGTCGGTCCCGTCGCGCGCGCGACGCGCGTACTGGGCGTAGAGCCACTCGGCTTGCGTGCACCAGAGGTCGGTCCGCCAGCGCTCGGTGAGCCAGCCGGCGTTGCCCATGTGATCGGGATGGAAGTGCGTGGCCAGGACGCGCGTGATAGGCCGGCCGCCGAGCGGCCCCGCGAAGACGCGCTCCCAGAGCGCGCGCGTGTCGTCGAGGCCGAGGCCCGTGTCCACCGCGGTGACGCCGCGCCCGTCATCGAGGAGCCAGAGGTTGATGTGGTTCAGCTGGAACGGGAGCGGCATCCGGAGCCACGCGATGCCCGGCGCCACCGTGATGACCTCGGCTGGCGCCGGCGGCTCCCCCCACGGATAGTCGAGGCTCACTGACGCAGTGTACCATCGGCCCGATCGAGCTCGTGGGCTGGCCGCTGGCTCTGCTACCATCGCGCCCATGACCCAGGGCCTGCTCGACGGGATCCGCGTGGTGGAGGCGGCCTCGATGGTGCTCGTGCCCTCGGCGGCCGTGATGCTCGCCGACTTCGGCGCCCAGGTCATCAAGGTGGAGCCTCCCGAGGGCGACTACAACCGGCGCATGCACGAGCTGCCCACGCTGCCCGCTTCGGCGACGCCCTACTGCTTCCTGATGGACAACCGCTCGAAGAAGGGCGTCGCGCTCGACCTGAGGGACGCGGACGGCGTCGCGGTCCTTCACAGGCTCGCCGGCTCCGCCGACGTCTTCCTGACGAACTTCCGCCCCGCCGCGCTCGAGAAGCTCAAGCTCCGCTGGGAGGACCTCGCACCCCTCAACCCCCGCCTCGTCTACGCGAGTGCCTCCGGGTTCGGCGAGGCGGGGTCTGAGGCGGAGAAGCCCGGCTACGATACGGTCGTCTACTGGTCGCGCTCGGGGCTCGAGACGAGCCTCCTCACGCCGGAGGGCACGCTCGGGCAGCTCGCGGGCGGCGCGGGCGATCACCCGACCGCCCTCGCCCTCTTCGGCGCCGTCATGCTCGCCCTCTTCGCGCGCGAGCGCACGGGCCGCGGTCTCAAGGTCGGCACGTCGCTGCTCGCCGCCGGCGCCTGGGCGAACTCGTGGAACATCCAGGCGCAACTCTGCGGCGCGTCGTTCCCGCCCAAGGTCCCGCGCGATCGCTCCCGAAGCTTCGGTGCCGTGTACTACCGGACGCGCGACAGCCGAATGCTCAAATTCGCGCTCGTGAATCCGGAGAAGCTCTGGCCCCGCTTCTGCCGGGTCGTCGGCCGTCCCGACTTCGTGACCGATCCGCGTTTCGCCGAGCCGGCCGGACGGCGCGCGCACGCCCAGGAGCTGATCGCGATCCTCGACGTGATCTTCGCGTCGGAGGACGCGGCGCGCTGGCGGACGCGCCTCGAGGCGCACGACATCCCGTTCGCGATCCTCCCGACCTATGAGGAGGTCGCGAGCGATCCGCAGCTGCGCGCCAACGGCGTCCTGCCCGAGCTCGAGCACCCGCGCTTCGGGCGCCTCGCGACCGTGGACAGTCCGATCAGCGTCGCGGGCATCGCGAAGACGCGCCCGACGGCGGCGCCGGAGCTCGGCGAGCACACCCGAGAGATCCTGGAAACCCTGGCGTACTCGGAGGCCGAGATCCAGCGTCTCATCGAGCGCGGCGTGGCCATCCAGGCGCCGCGAGGCTGAGTCGCCGGGTTCAGCGAGCGGAGGTCGCGAACCTCGGCATGACCTCCTTGCCGAACCACCGCAGCTGCTCGAGCATGACGGCCTTCGGCGTGCCCATGCTGATGCTCATGTTGACGTGCTGCAGGCCGGGGAAGCGGGACTCGAGGTCCTTGAGGTAGGCCACCAGCTCCTCGGGCGGGCCCGCGAACCAGGCGCCCGTCTTCATGTAGTGCTCCACGGTCGGGACGCCCGCGGCGCCCCAGCCGCCGCGACGGGCGGCCGCCTCGACCTGGGCGGGCGTGATCCCCGGGACGAAGCCGAGCGGCGCGAACATCTTCACGTGCTCCTCGTAGAAGGGCGTGATCTCGCGGATGGCCCTCTCGCGGGTCTCGGCGAGATGGAAGAAGATGCCGAGGCAGAGGTCCTCGCCGAGAACCAGACTCCGGCCGGCGCGCGCCGCGGCCTCGCGGTAGCCGTGGATCGGCCCCTCGGCCATGGTCGCGGCGCCCCCACCGATGACACCCTTGATGCCGTGGCGGACCATGAAGTCGAGTCCGCGCGCGCTCGCGCTCACGATGGGCTGCCAGCACTCCACGGGCCGGTGCATCGGGCGCGGGACCAGCGTGATCTCGCGCAGCTCGTAGCCCCGGTACGGAACGACCGGCGGCAGGGTGTAGTGCTTGCCGTGGTGTGAGAACGATTCTTCCCTGAACGCCTTCAGGACGATCTCGACCTGCTCCTCGAACAGCCCGCGGTTGGCCTCGGCGTCGAGCATCGGGGCGCCGAAGGTCTCGACCTCACGTGTGTGATAGCCGCGGCCCACGCCGAAGATCACCCGGCCGCGGGTGAGGATGTCCGCGGTAGCGAAGTCCTCGGCCAGGCGAAGTGGGTGCCACATGGGCGCGATGTTGAAGCCGCAGCCGATACGAATCCGCGGCGTCACATGGGCCAGGTGCACCGCCACCATGAGGATGTTCGGCAGGCACTCGTAGCCCTCGTGCTGGAAGTGGTGCTCCGCGAGCCAGATCGCGTGATAGCCCAGCTCGTCCATCGTCCGCGTGATGGCCTCGGTCTTCTCAAAGACCGTCGCCAGGTGCTCATTGGGAAACCGGCGCTCGTTCGCCGGCGTGGCCCGCTGCCCCATGTCGGGCAGGTCCACGTGGCCCGGGTACACCGTGGCGAACTTGGTGATCATGGCTTCGGATCCATGCGTTCCTCCTCCTCGTCGCCAGACCCTGCGCCATGATAAGGCGAGACGTGGGCGAGCACGAGATCCGCCCGGGGTCGAGTACAATAAGCACTCCATGAAGACCCGCGACCTGCACGTCGAGAGCATCCGGCCCCTGCTCCCGCCGGCGATCCTGCTCGAGGAGCTGCCGCTGAGCGACAAAGGCTCGCAGGTCGTCGCCCGCGCGCGCAAGGAAGTCGCGCGCATCTTGAGCGGCGAGGATGACCGGCTGATCGTCATCGTCGGCCCCTGCTCGATCCACGATCCAGGGGCGGGGCTCGAGTACGCGCGCCGCCTCGAGGCCGTCGCCGACGAGCTGTCGGAGGACCTCCGCATCGTGATGCGCGTCTACTTCGAGAAGCCGCGCACCACCGTCGGCTGGAAGGGCCTCATCAACGACCCGCACCTCGACGGCTCCTTCGCGATCAACGAAGGCCTCCGGCTGGCGCGCCGGCTCCTGCTCGATCTCGTCGAGCTGGGGCTCCCGTCGGGCTGCGAGTTCCTCGACCCGATCACCCCGCAGTTCACCTCGGACCTCGTGACATGGGGCGCGATCGGCGCGCGCACCACGGAGAGTCAGGTGCACCGCGAGCTCGCCTCTGGCCTCTCGATGCCGGTCGGATTCAAGAACGGCACCGACGGCGGGGTGCAGATCGCCATCGACGCCGTGCGCGCCGCCGCCCACCACCACCGCTTCCTCGGCGTCACCGAGCAGGGTCTGGCGGGCATCGTCTCGACCCGCGGCAACCCCGACTGCCACGTCATCCTGCGCGGCGGCTTGGACGGCCCGAACTACGACGCCATCCACGTGCAGAAGACGCTGGCGGCGCTGCGTGACGCGAAGCTGCCCGCGCGCCTCATGGTGGATATGAGCCACGGCAACAGCGACAAGGACTACCGGCGCCAGCCCAGCGTCGCCCGCGACGTGGCGTCGCAGGTCGGCCAGGGCGAGGCCGGGATCATCGGCGTCATGATGGAGTCCTTCCTCGTGGATGGCCGCCAGGATCTCAAGGACAGGAGGCACCTCGTGTACGGCCAGTCCGTCACCGACGCCTGCCTGGGCTGGGAGATGACGGTGCCGGTGCTGCGGGAGCTCGCCGCGGCGGCCCGGGCGCGGCGCAAGGCGCGCCGCTAGCGGGACGCAGCGACCGCCGGCGAGACGGTCATGCTCGTCGGGATCATCCTCGTCCCCCTGGATCTTCGCCATCGTCGCCGCCGTCTCCGCCGTGTGCGGCTTCGGCGTGTATCAGCTCGCGCGCACCGCCATGGTCTGGAGGCAGGGGCCGCGCGCCATCGCCGAGGAGCTCCAGCGGAGGACTCGCTGAGCGGGTTACCCTAGCGCCTCATGGAGCAGACACGACCCTTCGCCGGCATCGAGGTGGTGGAGTTCGGCCAATTCATCGCCGTCCCCTTCTGCGCCCAGGTGCTCGCCGAGGGCGGCGCCCGCGTCATCAAGATCGAGGCGCTCGAGGGCGACCCCGTGCGGCAGCTGGCGCAGCTCGCGCCCGGTGAGACGCGCCACTTCGTCTCCCGCAACCGCGGCAAGCACGCGCTGCCGCTGGACCTCCGCCACCCGAAGGCCGCGCGCGTCATCGAGCGGCTCCTCGCGCGCGCCGACGTCGTCCTGACGAACTTCCGCCCGGGGCTCGCCGAGGAGTTCGGCCTCGACGGAGCGAGCCTCGCGCCGCGCTACCCGCGGCTCGTCGTTGGCAACGTCAGCGCGTTCGGCCGCCGCGGGCCCGACGCGCGGCTCGCGGGCATGGACCTGGTCGTGCAAGCGCGGACGGGGCTCATGGCGGGCCTGGGCAAGATCCAAGGCGGGCTGCCCGCGTCGGGCGATGCGCCCGTCGCCGACTACATGTGCGCGATGACGCTCGCCTTCGGCATCGCCGCAGCACTGCTGCGCCGCGAGCGGACGGGCCGCGGCGGCGAGGTCGACGTGGCGCTCATGATGGCGGCGCTGGTTCTCCAGAACAACTCGATGGTCCGCGTAGAATCGGTGGACGGCCCGACGCACGCCACGGCGCGTGCGAGACTCGCCGAGCTCCGAGCGGCGGGGCGGCCCTTCGAGGAGCAGGCGGCGATCATTCCCCAGGTGCGGACGCCCGGCATGGTCAACGTCTACTTCCGGACCTATGCGACGCGCGACGGCGTGCTCGGTGTCGCCTGCGTGAGCCCCGGCCTCCAGCGCGCCTTCATGAAGGCGCTCGGGCTCGACGACGGGGCGCACGAGAAGGCGATCACCGATCCCGACGCATTGGCGCGCCACTACGCGGCGCTCCGCTCACGCGCCGAAGCCGTGCTGGCAGGGCGCACCACCAGTGAGTGGAGGAAGATCTTCAACGCTCACGGCCTGCCGGCGTCGGACGTGAAGCTCGCGTTCGAGCTGCTGGACGACGAGCAGGCGCTCGCCAACGGCCTTCTCCACGATCTCCCCCACCCGGCGCTCGGTCCCGTGCGCGTGCTGGCGCCGCCGCTCACGCTCGACGGCCAGGGCTTTCGGCCTGGGGCGCCCACGCCCCCCCTCGGCGCGGAGACGCGCGCGCTCCTCACAGAGCTCGGGTTCACGGCGGAGGAGATCACGGCGCTGCTGGCCGACGGCGTGACGCGAGACCTCGAGCGGGGGCGCTGAACGCTCGAGGGTCAGACGTCCATCCAGACGGCGCCGCAGCCGGTCAGCCAGTCGGGCACCGGCTCGTAGGCCAGGACCTCGCCCTTCTTTCCGTGGAGGGCGCCGAGGACGGCGATCCAGTTCCTGACCTCCTGGCCGCCGTTGCCGCCCTGCGTCTCGATCTCGTCGTGGGTGAGAAACGCGAGCGACTCACCGCGCCCCTCCCGGATCGCATCGAGGACACGCTGGTCGAACTCGGGGTTGATCCGCCCGTGCCCGGGCACGCCGATCCAGTGGGAGATTCCGCCGGTCCCGAGGAGCGCGACCCGCTCGGCGCCGGGGCGCGCGTCATCGACGAATGCCTCGACGAAGGCGCCCAGCTCGTAGCTCCGGCGCGGCCGAGGCAGTGGCGGCGCCACACAGTTCGTCAGGATCGGCACGATCGGGACGGAGGCGTCGGGCAGCAGGAAGTGGAGGGGCACGGACACGTCGTCCCAGAACTCGAGCTCGTGCGCGTAGGCGAGGTCGAAGCCCCGCTCGAGCCCCGCCTGCACGAGCGCCTTCGCCCAGTCGCGGGCGCCGGGGATCTGGCGCGCGGGGACTTTGAGGAACGCGGCACCGCCCTTCGAGGGCGCCCAGTAGCTCGCCGCGACGCCCACGCAGACGGCGGGCATGTTGTCGTAGAAGAAGTTCTGGAGGTGGTCGTTCGCGAAGACGACCAGCACGTCCGGCCTCGCCGCGGCCAGTCGGCGGCGCATCGTCTCGAGCCCCGCGACGAAACGCTCCCGCTGGCGCGGATCCGCGATCACGGGCTTCGCGGTGATGTTCGGCGCGTGCGACGTCAGGCAGCCGGCGACGATCGCTCCCACGGCGGCCGCCTCAGATCTTGAACCGCGGGCGGAAGACGCGGCGGATCAGGTATGGGTTGGCGCCGAGCTCGTAGAGCCGCGTGAGGTCGCCCTCGCGGAGCGCCTCCCGCTCCGCAGGGCTCAGGTCGTAGGCCGCCAGCTCCTGCTCGTCACTGATGGACTCGACCATCTGGTGCCGCCCGGCGGTGTCGAACAGGAGCTTGTTCAGCTGGTATTCGCTCATCGGGGCCATGGTATCGTACTCGGGCTGACAAGCGGAGGGCTCATGCACTACCGAACGCTCGGCAACAGCTCGCTCAGGGTGTCGGCCATCGGGCTTGGCTGCATGTCCATGTCCGGCGCCTACGGCAAGGGCGACGACGCGGCGTCCATCGCCGTCATCCATCGCGCGCTCGATCTCGGCGTGAACTTCCTCGACTCCTCGGACATGTACGGCTGGGGCCACAACGAGGAGCTGCTCGGAAAGGCGCTGAAGGGTCGCCGCGACAAGGTCGTCCTCGCGACCAAGTTCGGCAATCTGAGAAAGCCCGACGGCACGCCCGGCGTCAACGGCAAGCCCGAGTACGTGCCGCAGGCGTGCGACGCGAGTCTCCGGCGCCTCGGCGTGGACACGATCGACCTCTACTACCAGCATCGCGTGGACCCGGGCGTGCCGATCGAGGATACCGTGGGGGCGATGGCCGAGCTCGTCCAGCAGGGCAAGGTGCGCTTCCTCGGCCTCTCGGAGGCGGCGCCGGCCACGGTGCGCCGCGCTCACAAGGTGCATCCGATGAGCGCACTCCAGAGCGAGTATTCGCTCCTCTACCGCACGGAGGCCGAGGAGACGCTCCCCACGCTGCGCGAGCTCGGTATCTCGTTCGTCGCCTACGCACCGCTCGGCCGGAGCCTGCTGACGGGCAGCGTCCATGGCGCCGCCGACCTCCCGCCGGATGACCGCCGTCGCGCCCACCCGCGCTTCCACGACGAAAACTTGTCGAAGAACCTCGAGCTGGTGGCGCGGATCGAGGCGATCGCCAGGGAGAAAGGCTGCCCGCCGGCGCAGCTCGCGCTCGCGTGGCTCGTGGCTCAGGGCCCGGACGTGGTCCCGATCCCGGGGACGAAGCGGACGGAGCGCCTCCAGGAGAACGTCGGCGCGGCGGAGGTGAAGCTCAGCCCTGAGGATGTCAGGCGGGTCTCGGCGGCCGTGCCCGCCGGTGCGGCCGCGGGGCTCCGCTATCCCGAGCCGCTGATGAAGGCGGTCTACCTCTAGCGCGCGGCGCGAACCGGCTCGGCCGTCGTCAGGTCCCGCACCGATACCGCGCGCTCGATGCGGGGATTCTTGAGATCGACGGTCACGCGGAGCGCGCGGAGCCCGTGGACGCCCTGCAGCTCCTCGAGCTCGACGTCCTCGACCTCGCCCGTCAGGTAGCCCAGGTGCTGGAGGTACTCGATGTAGCCGCGGTACTCCTGCGCCTCGCCGATCTGGGCGTAGACGATCGCGATCTTGCCGGGCTGGGTGACGCGGTCGCTCGAGCCCTTGATCAGCGCCTTGTCGATCCGCTTCTTCACGATCTCGTACCGGATGTCGTAGGCGCCGTCCACGTCGAAGCGCTTCTCGTCGAAGCGGAAGCGGATCGAGAGCGGCGCATGCTGGACGAGCACCAGGTGCGTCGCCTCGAGCGGCACCGCGAGCCGGTCGCGGAGCTGGTGGGTCCGGAGCGCCACGCCGCACGTGACCATGAGCTGCCAGAGCCGGAGGGATTTCAGATAGAGCGGATCGAACCGGCCGTCCTCGACGAGCGATGCGCCGACGTAGATCTGGTAGTCGACGCCGTCGGTCTTCTGCTTCTCGAAATAGTGCGGGTACATCGCCTGGGCGGCCTGCTCCTCGAGGTCGAGGTAGGACGAGATCCCTTCGGCGATGCGCGTCACGCTCTCCTCGAAGAGGCGCCGCCGTGCGTAGACCGTGCCGAGCTTCGGGTCGAGCCCGGCGCGGTAGGCCGCCACCCGCTCGCGCACCGCCACACCGAACTCCTGGAGGGTGTCGAACTGACGCTCGACGTCGGCGCGGAGGAAACTGATGATCCCGACCTCGTCGCCCGATCGCAGGTTCTTCTCGATCCGGGCAATGTGCTTGTCCAAGCGGTAGCGCAGCTCATCGAGCGCGGGGAGGTGCTTGGCCTGGTGAGCGGCCTGCACCACGTCCTTCGCGAGGCGGAGCTGCGCCAGGAGGTCGGCCTGGATCGCAAGGCTCCGCTGCGTCGAGGAGCCGCGGATGTCCGAGAGCGCATAGAGCGGATACACGCGCTCGAAGACGATCGGCTCGAGCTCGACACCGCCGTCCGCGCTGCCCTCCGCGTGCTGCTCGATGCCCTTGAGTACGGCCTTGCGGAACCGCCACTCCACCACCGGGTGGATCGCCGTGCACTTCTCCTTGATGACCGCCTGGATGCGGTTGTTCAGCTCCTCCATGCTCCGCTGCACCGCCATCGAGAAGAGCGGTAACACCTCGTCGAGGAGCGGAAGATGCGTGGCGTCGAGGTCCCCCGGGCGCGGCGAGCCGAGCTCGAGCGTGCCGATGACCTCGTCCTGGTAGTGGAGGGGCGCCACGATGATGTTGCGGACCCCGCTGCCGATGATGTCGTCCTCGACCGGGGTCCGGCCGGGCCACGTGGTGAGGTCCTCGATGACCAGCGGCTTACCCTCGGCGACCGCACGCTCGTAGATGGAACCGCTGAAGGCCGAGGTCGAGAGGTGCCTCGAGTCGGCGAAGATGCACGAGTGCTCGCACTCGGCGCCGTAGTTGAGGATGAGCACCTGGTCGCCCTCGAGCGCGGCCAGGCCGAAGCGCAGCTCGGGCCGCCGGAACAACGTCCGCAGCTTTTGCTGGAGCGCCTCGAAGCGGACGTTCGAAACGATCGACTCCTTCTCGATCAGGTCGCGCTTCAGCGACGAGAGCACCTCGCGCTCGGTCACCTCGACCGCGCGGAAGACCGTGAACCCGCGGAGCACGAAGCTCTCCGGCGGGAGGGCGGCGCGGAGGAAGTCGGGGTCCAGGAAGGCCCCGCGCAGGCGCCGCAGCACGTCGTCGGTCAGCGGCGGCACCGGGCCCACCGTCTCCACCTCGATGAACCGCGTGTCGAACTCGACCCTGAAGTGGCGCTCGAGGCTGCTGTCCGGATCGGTCACCGTCAGGGTGAACGGGTGGCGCACGCCCAGCTCGACGGCGTGGACCCGCCTGAGCACGAGCGCGTACGCCTTCAGGCTGCGCATCGAGTCCAGCGTCGCCGGGTCCAGATTCACCTTGAGACGGGCGGCGCCGCCTTCGCCCCCGAAGAGGCGCTCGAAGGCCGGCGTGGCGTAGAAGCTCCTCAGCTGAAACGGGATCAGCGCCGCACCGAATTCCTGCTCGAAGGACGCCGGCGGGAAAACGCCCGCCATCAGCACGTCCACGAGCTCGCGATACCGGGCGATGACGGAGAGATCCGTGATCGGACTGAACAGCTCCGGCGCCTTTTCGGCCTCCTCCCGTACGATGCCGGCGAAGCGTCCCTTGGGGGACAGCACGTTGCCGAATTCGGTGGACCAGAAGCTCAGCAGTGGGGCCAGGCTCAGCTCGGTCCTGAACGGAAACCCCTTCGGGATCGCGTCGGCCTCGAGGCCAGTCTGGACATCAGCCGAGCGGGACTGCGGGGTTTGGGATAGGCTTGCCATGGCCTTTAGATTGTAGCAGGCATCCTCGGGGATTCACCGCGGAGGAAAACGTGAGCTGGCTCGAGACATATCGCGGGTTTGTGTACCGCTGGGAGGTGGACCACAACGACCACCTCACCGTCGCCTACTATTTCACCCGCATCGCCGATGCCGGGCTCGGCCTGCTCGAGGCGCTGGGGCTAGGGCCCATCTACATGAGGCGCTCGGGGCGCGGTTGCGTGACCACCGACTGCTACGTGCGCTACCGGCGCGAGCTGCGCGTGGGCGACATCATGCACGTGGAGAGCGGCGTGATTCGCGTCGAGCGTGACACGCTCGTCCTCGGTCACAGGGTCTTCAACTCCGAGACCGGCGAGGTCTGCACCACGGTCGAGCATTCCGCGCGCCATGTGGACCTGAAGCGCCGCACCGGTGTGCGCCTCACGCCCGCCCAGCGGCGCGCCATCGAAGCGCGCCGCGTCGCGTGGGACGGCCCGCCGCGCGAGCAGCGCCCGCGGCCGCGCAGCCTCGCGGGCTTCCGCCAGACGGCGCGCGACACGGTGGAGCCGTCGGAGCTGGACGTCTTCGGCGGGAGCGGGCTCACCCATTACATCCACCGCTTCTCGGCCGCGAACGGCCACGCCATCGCCGCCTTCGGGATGACGCCCGGGTATCAGCGTGAGCAGCGCCGCGGCTTCTCGACGTTCGAGTTCCAGCTCGCGATCGGCGGCGCGCTCCGTCCCGGCGACCCGGTCCGCGTCCAGTCGGCGCTCCTGCACGTGGGTAGCTCCTCGCTACGCCTGCTTCACGCGATGACGAACGAGCGGAACGGGGAGCGTGTCGCCACCCTCGAGCAGCTCGGCGTCCACCTCGACATGGACGCCCGGCGGCCCAGCCCTCTCCCCGACGCGATCCGCGAGAGAGCGAAGGCGATTCTCGTCGTGTAGGCGCGCGAGCGCCGCGCGCGGCTAGACGCCCGGCGCCGCCGGGGCAGGCCGGCGACGGCGGCGACCGCCGCGCCGCGATCGGCGGCGACCCGGCATGGGCGCGGGTGGCGGCGCGGACTCGATTGGCGCGTCGCCGACCGCCGGCGGAGCGAGCTCGGCGTCGCCCGCGGCGCCGGGCACCAGCGTGATCATCCCGGTCGGGCTCACCATCAGCTCCTTGATGCGCCGCAACCGCGTCACGAGCCGCGGCGAGCCGGCAGGCCGGCTGAACCCGCGCGCCTTGAGCGTTCGCGCCAGGTTGTCGATGAGGACGGCGCCGTTCGCGGTGCGCTCGGCCAGCTCGCGGACGACCAGCACGAGCTCGTCGTGAGGCGCCGTGTGCGGCTCCTCCGGCTGGTCGTGGCGCGGCGGCTGCGCGCCGTCGGTCTCCCGCCGCACCTCCAGGGCGGGCGCGGGC
>Ga0137418_10001843_pt1 | contig 19396 bp, 8 predicted proteins | sample CZODoug3_1_2_16f_FD_122242 | JGI IMG/M metagenome (GOLD analysis project Ga0137418, IMG submission 122242) | Vadose zone soil fungal communities from Angelo Coast Range Reserve, California, USA - CZODoug3_1_2_16fungal (Hybrid Assembly) | ecosystem: Environmental > Terrestrial > Soil > Vadose...
CGATCACGAGGAATGCTGAAATGGCGATCTCGCAGATTGTGACCGCGAAGGCGAATGGCTTCACCAAGCGCGGCGGTACAATTTCATAGGAGCGCACAATCTCGCTAAACTGCGACAAGGAAAAAAACTTCTGACCTCCGGAGGCTGCGAATACACCCGCCAAAAAGGCACGCGTCACTAAGACGACGTTAATAGCGAATGATCTATCCGCTTCCAGCATTGAACGTACCGTCCCCATATGCAAAATCGGTGCAGAAAACGGCGTAGCGACAGGGCCAAACTATTGTCGTAGTTCGAAGTACGGTGGTAACCGCAATGGCTTGTTTGATTTGAATCTTCGAACCCATCAAGAGAGCCCTCAGCTTCTCCAAACGCATCAATTTAATATACTTATTGGGCGAGACTCCGACTTCGTGCTTGAATAAATGGCGCAAATGAGACGGTGAGATGTTTAAAGTGCGAGCCAGCTCTTGCAAATCAGGGCAGTCTCGGCATACACGTTCGTTTATTTTGGCGATCACATACTGGATTCGACAATCCACATACCTGGAACGGAAGGATATGATAGGTGCTCACTTCAATACTTCCCCCGGAATGGAACAGCAAATAAATTGATTCTAAATCGATGAGAATTTATGCCGGAAAATGGCTTTATTCACAAGTTGTTAAGGAGTTCCCGAACCTAACACATCGGAAAAGAGCGACAGGACGCCATTCATCATCCGTGGACTCAACTTGTGTTCCTCCGATGAAGGGCCGAGGCGTTGCACGCGCACATCGTCCAGAAGCCTTGCTCTGCTCGCCCCAAAGTCGGCAGATCGAATTCCTTTCGAATAGAACACGCCGTCCCAACCTGAGGCTGTGAATGATGAGGTCCCGAGAAGGATACGCTCGCGCGGAATACATAGCCATCCTCGCTTTTCCTGTAAGCGACACCAGAGGCAGCACCTAGAGTTTTCTTTTGCCTTCTTCGGGACCAGGAAGTCGGTGGTTCAAATCCACTCGCCCCGACCAATTCTTTACATAGTTACGGCGGTTTCCCACCCATGAATCAAATGCACAGATCGGAGTAGGACGTCGATTGTGTTTGAGCAACAGAGCATCAATAGGTCGGACTGGAGAACCCTTGTCCCACTCTTGTCACTACACGAGATCGCACCGGGAGCGGGCCTTGAAGTAAAAACGCGGCACGGCTCGGCTATGCATTTTCCGCGGTCTCGCCCGCAACCTGCCGCGGCGGCAACGTCCGAACATCCTTAATCGCCACGGTACTCGAAGGGCGGAGCGCCGTTGAACTTCGCAACACCAGTTTGGTGACCAGTTCATATTCGTGCCCGCCATGGGAAGTCGCATGCCCTTCGACTTCATTTCGCAACGCCTGGAACGCGTACTCAGCAAGCAGAGACTGCGACATCTGAACTGTCGTCAACGGAGGAGTAGTGAACTGGGACATCCGCACATCATCAAATCCCACCAACGACAGGTCTCGCGGAATCACCACACCGTACTCGTAAGCCTCGCGCATGACACCAACGGCCGTCATATCGTTGGAGCAGGGAATCGCCGTCGGCCGATTCGGCAGGCCGAATAGGGTAGCGAATGCCTGGATACCACCCTTCATCTGGTGATCGCCCTCGACAATCATCTCCGGCGGAACACTCAATCCAATTTCCTGCATGGCGCCCTCAAATGCGGCCTTCCTGGCGAGCGCCGACTTCAAGTGCGACGGCCCTGCGACAAAGCCGATCCGCGAGTGCCTCAGCGCCGCCAAGTGTTGGACGGCCTGTCGGATTCCGTGTTGATAGTTGATCCGGATGTTGCTGACTCCGGGCAAATGCGGGCCGACGTCGACGAACACCAGTGGCACCTTGCGGAACTTCAAGTCTTCGACAAGCGAATCTTCCATACCGAAAGTCAGGATGGCGACCCCCTCGACGCGGCGCTCGATCATTCGGCGTACAGCAAGTTTCATGCGTTTCGGATTATGCACCGTCGAGGTCAGCAGAATCTCGTAGTTATGCTGCACGGCGATGTCTTCGAAGGCTTGAACGATTTCCGGGAAAAAGGGGTTGGTGATTTCCGAAACGATCAGGCCGAAAATTCGGCTGCGTCCCGAAACCAGCGCTCGCGCTTGCGTGTTGGGATAGTAGCCAAGCTCGTCGACCACCTTCCAAACGCGTTTGGCAAGTTGTGCATCGACGCTAGGAACGCGGTTGATCGTTCTCGACACCGTTGCGATCGACACCTTGGCCCGTCTTGCGATTTCGCGAATGTCCATGCCGTGGTTTCAGTCTGCCAGGGACGATGCAACATAATGGCGGGGAGCAGCGGAGTCCAATTCGCCAAGCCACGCCGTATTTCCTTATCTCAGCTCTGTACGGGCAAATACAAACGGTATCCTTCGCTCATGATGGCCATGAATGGGCGCATCACCAGGGCTCCAAAGTCGGTCTTCACGACGTAATCTTCTGAGTCCTTCGCCGATGCCGATGCCGCCATTAACTGCGCCCGCGTCAACCGTGAGGGAATTTCTCCAGTCCCGAACAGCGCCACGGGCCCGCGCATCAGCGCTACCATATTCGGATTTTCTTTGTCGACCGCCTCCAGAGATAAGGGCATCTCGAATTCTATTTCCACGCGGTCCCCGTCCTTCCATGTCCGCTGCACCGCCAGGAATCTTCCAGGTGTCGCATCGCCATCCATTTTGCTGCCGTTCACCGAAACCCGAGTCTTCGCGCCCGCCCAGGCCGGGATGCGCAAATACACAACAAATGCCTCGGACCTTCCAAGCTTGATCTGCAACTGCGACGTATTCGTACGAGGATACTCAGTCACCTGTGTGATCGAGGCCTGCGTTGCCCCCTGCGTCCATGACACGCGCGAAGGCAGGTAAAGATTCACGTAAACACCGTCGCGCCCCTGATAGTACGAGCTGATTCCGTAGTCCGCGGCCAGCTGCGGAAAGGTTCCGGAGCAGCACGGCCACTTCTGTCCGTAGTGCACTTTCCTTCCGGCCTTGTTGTAGTCGGAATAGTAGAAGGTCGTGCCATCAGGCAAGGTCGTGGTTGCACCGCCGATCGTGTTGTACAGTACGCGCTCCATGCTGTCGCCGTACCGCGAATCCTTTGTCGCCCGCAGTAAATATCGAGCCGCCTTGAAGTGTCCGTATGCGCCGCAGGGAGTCTCGAAACTGTTGTGTGTTGTGTCGAGGCTGGTCCCGAGGCCGCCCGAACCGGGGACGACAAACGCCTCATCTGGTCCCCAGCCACCGGTCGCAAAACTCTGCTCTTGAATCATTCGAAAGCCATTCTGCGCCGCGCGCAGATATTTCTCTTGGCCCAGTACCATGTAGGACTGCATCGCTGAGCTGAAGGCATTGACATGGCTATATGCATGTTCGCTGGGTAACACATTCTGTCCCTCGGCGAGCGGCAGGAAATAGTCGTCCTCGATAAAGCGCACCGCAAAGTCCTTGAAGCGCGAGTCACCGCTGCGTTGATAGGCGATGAATAGATTTTCCGGCAGCGTGTAGGTTTCGTCCCAGGTGTAAGAAATATCCTTGTGTGGACGCGCCCGCTGCGCCGCGCGGCTCAGCGCTTTTTCTGGCAAATGCGGCATTGCCGCCTGCGTGGCTCGCATCAAGACGTCCACCGCGGTGGGGTCGCCTGCAAATTCGTGCGCATCGACCAAGCCCCCAAGGGTTTTTTCGTAGGTATAGGCCGGCAGCCGATAGTCCACGTAAAACTTGCCCTCGGGATGCACGGTTTCCGCATACCCGCGCACGAGCCGGTGCACTTTCTCCTGTGTAGGCTTCGAGCCCGTAATGGCGTACGCCCGCGATAATCCAGAAACGTACTGCCCAAAACTGTGGCCGGCAATGAAGCTGTGGAAATTGTCCGACGTATTGAAATCGTGGGCGTCGTCGTACCACCCGCCCATATCCGGTCCCGGTGCGCGCATTCCTTCGCGCATCCGGAACGGCTTCAACATCGCATCTTCATTCAAATGCAAAAACAAATCATGCTGCTGCTCAAACTGCCGTAGGAACGGGCCTTCGAGCAACCGCACCTGCGAATATCCGAACAGAGAAATCTCTGGCGCGACTGCGACTTTCGCGGAGCCAGCCGCCGCTCGCGCGCCTTTGGCCCAAGCGGGGAAGGTACTCGACGCGGCCAAACCTCCAGCCGCAGCCGCCGTGGCCCTTAGAAAGCGCCTTCGAGATGTGTTCATCCGTTTTCTCCCGGAACAACCGGCTCCGACCTCGGTTGGTGTTGAACTTAAGTTGCCTGACTGAACGCCTTGCTAGCGCACTACCGATCGGGGGATGGCTTATGCCGGCCCGAGTGAGTTCCCGCAGGTAAACGTTTACCGAACTTTCCTCGTTTATACGGCTGCGCTCCATCGTTGTCAAGCCAAGTGGCACGGTTGCGCCAGGTTGAAGGTTTCAGCCCCTGAATCGTTCGTTGTGCTAATTGGATTGGTCATTGGTCTCCCTCGGGTTGCCTAAGGCCTGGATAGGCCTGAAGTTGCGGCTTGGCCGGGCTCATAAAGCTTGTATTTCGTTCCAGTCGGAACTTGTTGGGATTCTTCGCGCAAGTCAGCGAGCCGCTTTACAAGCGCCGGTACTTCTCCCTTCGGATCGTTTGCTTTCCGCAGGGCCTGAATCAGGTGGTAGAGAGCGACTTGATCCGAGGGATTCTCGTGCAAAGCAGTGCGGCTCTGCTCAATAGCGCGTGCGGTCTGCCCCGACTTCAGGTACAAGCCGCCGAGAAGGTCGCGTGCGAGAACTAAATCGGGCTGGAGCCGGATGGCCTCGGCTGCAGCCTCCACCGCCTGGCGGAATTCCGGGGTGTCTGCCGCGCCACCTTTTTGCGAGAGAATTTCCGCCTTCAAATAATGGAGGAACGAATCCTTCGGATGAGCTCTCAATTGCGCGTCTACGGTTGTAAGCGCCTGATCGGGGTTCGACTGCTGGAGTTGAGCGAGTCCCTCGGCGACAGATGCCGAGGCTTGCCTCGGGTCAAGCCGGTTGGCTGTCTCGAAATCAGCTTGCCCCTTTTCAAACTGCCCCAACTGGATGAACAGGATTCCGCGTGCAATGTAGAGTGAGGGATCGTTGGGCAGTTGCTGGACGCCGGCGTTAATCATGTCTACGCCGACTTGGAACGACTCATGTTTGAACGAGAGCGCCGCGAAGTCCACGTAGTACTTCGCTTTTTTGGGATTCGAGACCATGGCCTGATGAAGAAGTTCTACAGCCTTTGGCGTGTCGCCGGTTTCTTCGTATGCTGCCGAGGCCAGAGCCAATGCGTCCGTGTCTGGCGCTCCCCTTTCGAGCAACGCTTGCAGCGTGGCGATGGCTTCGCCGTTGTGTTTTGCGGTGAATTGAACGACAGCAAGGTTGTAGCGGGCGTGCGCGTCGCCAGGACGCATCGCCAGCAGGCGTTCGAAAACCGGCACGGCTTTTTCTGCTTGGCCCTGCTTCATCAGGCAAGCGCCGAATAGTTCCATCGCGCCGGGTTGGGAGGAGAGTACCGGGCCGCTGGCACTGAAATGTTTTATCGCGCTGGCACAGTCATGGGTCTTGTAGGCCATTGAGCCGAGCATTGCGTGCGAGGTCGGCTCATCCGGCTGCAGTTTGAGGATGCGATTCAGCAACGGCACGGCGCGATCACTTCCGGTCTTGTACTCGAGTTGCGCTGCGCCTTCGAGGGCGGCCAGGTAGTTTGGTGAAATCGCCAGCGCCTTGTTGTATGCGACCAGCGCTTCCGGATCCTTGCCTTCGCTGGCCAGGGCGATTCCTTCCAGGGTGCGCAGCCGCGCGTCCTGGGGTGTTTGTCGCAATTGAGCGCGAATCATTTGGAGAGCACGGTCGTAGTCACCCGAACGCAACGCGGACTCGATGCCGCGGGTAGGATTCGGATCCGCCGAGCCGGCTTGTGCCGCCGCAGAAGGAAAGAACTTTGCAGGCAGAAAACACGCAGGCAAGGGAACCGCGGATAATAGAGCAACCAAGACACAACGACACCACAGTAAATTGGGGAACGGCAAATTCGGACTTGCTTTGCTTAACATGCCGGACGCAACAGCGACATTGCTCGTGGCGGCAAGCTGAATTTCAGCGTTATCGTTAGCCTTCCTCCTGCCTGATAGATTACGCCTGCTCAACCAGACGCCAACCGTCTTGCTGACGAGACGTTGCGGCCACGGCCGGTCTCAAGATTGTGGCGCGAGTGTTTGCAATTCGTCAATTCGGAGGGTAAACGTTTACTCCGTTTTTACGTTCCTCCGCAAAACGGTATCAAGCGACCTGGGTCCCGAAGTGTGTGGCCGGTCTTTTTCCTGACCAGCCTCGCGTGGTACCTTAAGCACGGATGCGGCTCACCCGGCGCAGTTTCGTCAGCCTTTCTCTTGGTTCGCTTGGTCTCTCTGCCACCGGTCGCGCGTCGCGGTTGCTGTTGCCGCAGGGCGTAGCCACGCACGCTGTCAACGCTCAGCCCAAGTCTGCGCCTTCTGGTCGGCCCTTCAATGCGCATTTCACGGACATCGCCGCGGCCGCCGGGCTCACCGCGCCGATAATCTACGGCAATCCTACTAACAACGACTACATCATCGAAGCGACCGGTTGCGGGTGCGCGTTCTTCGACTACGACAACGACGGATGGATGGACATTTTTGTGTTGAGCGGCACGCGACTGGAAGGCGCACCGGAAGGTGCGACGAATCGACTCTACAAAAATAATCGGGATGGCACATTTGCCGATGTGACGGAGAAAGCCGGCCTCCACGATGTTGGTTGGGCCTGCGGTGTTTGTGTCGGCGACTACAACAACGACGGCAACGAAGACCTGTTCATCACGTACTACGGGCAGAACAAGTTGTACCGCAACAACGGCGATGGGACGTTCACCAATGTCACGAAAGAAGCGGGCCTCCTTGGCGATACGACTCGCTGGGGAGCCGGGTGCACGTTCGTCGACTACAACCGTGACGGCCATCTGGACCTGTTCGTCTCCAACTATCTTCAGTTCGATGTGAAGCGCGTGCCCAAGCCGGGCGAAAACGTAAACTGTACTTGGAAGGGAATTCCTGTGGAGTGCGGTCCTCGTGGATTGCCTCGCGGTGTGCATTCGCTATATCGCAACAACGGCAATGGAACGTTCACCGACGTGAGCGTCGCTGCGGGTATCGTTTCTCATCGTGGCAGCTACGGAATGACTGTGGTTGCGGCGGATTTGGACGAAGACGGCTGGCCTGACATCTATGTGGCGTGTGATTCGACGCCCAGCTTGCTGTTTATGAACAATCACGACGGAACCTTTCGCGAGGAAGGAGTCGTTCGCGGCGTCGCGCTAAGTGAAGACGGCCAAGAGCAGGCCGGGATGGGGATCGGGGTAGGGGATTACGATCTGGACGGCCACATTGACCTGTTCAAGACCCACTTCGCCGAAGACACCAATGGCCTATATCACAACGACGGTAAGGCTAATTTCGAAGACGTCACCCGTATCGCCAAGATCGGGGTTGAGACTCGCTTCATATGCTGGGGCGCTGGCATCGTTGATCTGGACAATGACGGCCATCCAGACATTTTTTATGTGAGTGGCTCGGTTTACCCGAGTCTTGAGAAAAGGCTTCCGCAGTATCCGAATAAGAACCCGCGCACACTGTTCCGAAACCTCGGCAACGGCACGTTCGAAGAGCTGATCACGGAAGCCGGACCGGCTATCGCCGAAACGCATTCCAGCCGGGGCTGCGCCTTCGGGGATTTCGATAACGACGGGGACCTGGACATCCTAATTGTCAATCTGAATGAGCCGCCTTCATTGCTTCGCAATGACATCAAAGGCACACACCACTGGCTGAAACTGAAGCTGATCGGCACGAAATCGAATCGCAGTGCGATCGGCGCACGGGCCGTCATTCATTATGGGAAGAAGGTCCAGGTGCAAGAAGTCCTGAGTCAGTCCAGCTACTATTCCGTGAATGATTCGCGCTTGCATTTCGGCCTCGGCCCTGAAAAAACCGCCGATATTAGCATCCGTTGGCCCAGTGGCCTGAAGGAGGAGTTGAAGGCCGTCGTTGCGGATCAGCTCATTGTCGTAAAGGAGGCCAGTGGCATCATCCCAAGCCAAGGGTTCGTCGAAGGCGTAACCCAAAAGCGCTCAATTCGGTAAAGCGATGACCCAGCGGCTTAACCTCGCACTAGCCCTTGTTCTGATGGTTCTTCTGTGCTCCGCGGCACGATCTCAGGCTCCGCCGGATGCACCGATTCCGTCAGCGCGCCTTGAACCGATTACCTCCGCACTGCACGCTCAGCGATTTGATCAGGCCGTGCAACTTGCTGCTGAGGCCGTCAAGGATTTCCCGCGCGACCCGTATTTGTGGGCCTTGCGCGGAGTTGCATTGGCCAGTGCGGGCAATTTTAAGGACGGTCTTTCGTCCTTCCAGCAAGCGCTGAAGATCTCGCCGAATTACATCATGGCTCTCCGCGGCGCCGCGGAAATTGAGTTTCAGGTTGGAGGCTCTGGCGCCGCGTCGCTTTTGGATCGATTGTTGCGACTGCGGCCGGATGACACCGTCGCGCACGCAATGGCAGGGGTGCTGCGGTACCGGCAGGGGGATTGCCGTGGAGCGGCACGTCACTTTGAGAAATCAGGAGCGATCCTGGACTCTCAGCCAGCCGCGCTGCACGCCTTTGCCATTTGTTTGACAAGGCTCAAACAAGTGGATCGCGCGGTAGAGGTTTTCCATAGAATCGTATCCGCAAACCCGGAGAACCAGCAGGAACGCCGCCTGCTGGCGGCCATTCAGTTGATCGCGCACAAGCCGAAGGAGGCTGTGGCCACCTTGGGCCCGATGATTGGCGATGGCGTCCCCAATGCCGAGACCCTTGAATTGGCTTCCTCCGCCTTCGAAGAATCGGGCGACACGCCGAGCGCAGTTTCCTCTCTTCGAAAGGCGATCCTGCTTGACCCCACGAACGTCAATCTTTACCTGGACTTCGCTCACATCTCGTATCTGCACCAGTCGCATCAGGTGGGGATTGACGTAGTCAGCGAAGGGATCGCCCAGTTGCCGTCGTCGGCGTCGCTGTACCTTGCGCGAGGCGTGCTTCATGTCCAGCTTGCAGATTACGAGAAGGCCGAAGCTGATTTCGAGAAGGCCCACGAAGTTGATCCGAACCAGTCTCTCAGCGTGGCCGCTCAAGGGATGGCTGCCGTGCAGGCAAACGATCTCGATCGCGCTCTGGAAACGATTCAGGCCAAGTTGGCTAGCAAGCCAAATGATGCGTATTTGCTGTATCTTCAGGCCGATATTCTGTCTCAGAGGGGTGCCGCACCTGGTACGCCCGAGTTCCAAACTGCGATGCGTTCCGCCAGGAGAGCGGTGGCCCTCCAGCCCACTCTCGGTGAGGCACGGGGAGTGCTGGCAAAGCTTGCCCTGCTGAGCGGGCAGAATCAAGAAGCTATCGAACACTGCAGGAAGGCGCTGGAGATCAATCCCAAGGACCAGACAGCATTGTATCGGTTGATACAGGTGTTGCAGAAAACGGGAAGCAAGAGGGAGATTCCCAATCTGCTGAAGCGGCTCGCCTCGCTACGAGAACAGGCTGCGACAGAGGAGCGGGACCGAAGCCGGTACAAGCTCATCGAGGGGGACGACTCTTCGGCGCCCGCCAAACCCTAGCTTAGAGCTCTCCGGACGGTCGGACTTCGATTTCCTGTCTTCCTGACCCGCAATGATCGTCACGAAGCCGCGCACCGCTTTTTTCCGATTTCATGCAGAACAAAAATTGCTTGACAGTCTTCTCCGCGTGAGGGTATAAGGTGCCAAATCGAGAAAACGTTTACTGAAAGCACCTGCCTTTCGGTAACGGAGCGGTTAGGGGTTGAGGGAAAGGATTAATCTGATGAGAACTCGAGTGTCCTCACTGTGGCTCATTGGGCTTTTTAGCGCAATACTGTTGCTGGCCGGCCCTGCTCGGGCTCAGTTTTCTGGCAACATTGAAGGCGTCGTCACCGATCCCAGCGGCGGCGCCGTTGGCTCCGTCAAGATAACGATTACTAACGTTTCCACGAACGTCAGCGCGTCCACGGCGTCGGACTCGGGCGGCTACTATCACTTTTTGAGCCTCGCGCCAGGACGCTACAAGGTTAGGGTGGAAGCCTCCGGATTTGCACCATCGGAATCGACGGTCGAATTGCAGTACAACCAGACTCTGAACGTGCCGGTGGAAATGAAGGTGGGGGCAGCCAATGAAAAAATCACCGTCACCGCCGAAGCCCCATTGCTGAACACCTCGGAAACGCGAAATCAGCTGACGCTGGAGACACGCGAGCTCAATACGCTCCCGCTGGCTGGTCGAAGCATGATCTCGCTGGTGACGTTGGCGCCGGGCGTTTCCGGATTAGGAACCCAGACGTCCAACGCTCCCGGTTCCGGTGTTGACAACTACTCGACGGAGACGGCGGTGGATGTGAGTGCAAACGGCCAGGGCACCGTCGCGAATATGTGGATCGTAGACGGCCTTGATGCTACCAGCGCAATTCGGCAGGGAGTCTTGAACCTCACGCCGAATCCGGACACGATCCAGGAAGCGACGACCGAGGTGAATACGTTCAACGTAGAATATGGTCGCGCCAGTTCGATTCAATTCGCGATGACCACGAAGTCAGGCTCCGATCAATTCCACGGCCTGGCCAGCGACTATTTCAACTACCAGTCAATGTATGCGAAATACTCCCTTCCCGGTTCGGATCATAAGTACTCGCCATTTCACAGCAATAATTTCTCAGGTACGATCGGCGGTCCGATCATTCCGCACCGCCAGTTCTTTTTCTTCTTCGGCGTCGAGCCGCTTCGCGCATCGGCTTCCACGGGCAACCAGCAGATTACATTTCCAGACCCTGCCTTCGCCAGTTTCGCCGTGGCGAACTTTCCGAACACGTTCGGCACAAAGATCCTGAATACGTACAAACCTTCCGGCGCTACCGTAAGCGGCGTGGCGAAAACCGCAGCCGATATTTTTCCGACGACTTGCGGCACGGCCGCCACTAGTGGCCTACCTTGCGCTACGCCGATGATCGACAACGGCGTCTTCAATTCGACCAACTTCCGGAACGGTGATCAGTATTTCGTCCGCGTTGATAAATATTTCAACAAAGACCGCATTTACGCCAGCTTTTTCCGTACGATTCTGCACAACGGAGGCCCGAGCGTGATCCCTCAGTTTTCCACGACGGGTCACACCGTGCAGCGTGCGTTCCAGGTCAACTGGACTCACACGTTTACGCCGACGACCTTCAATGAGGCCGTATTCGCTCAAAACCGCATTGAAGGCTTTCTTGGCGAGACGGGCGATTTCACGATTCCCAACATCAGCGTGACCGGCCAGTCCGTAGGCTATGGCGTAGGCTTCGCACAAGGCGATTTCATTCAACACAATTACCACTGGCGCGACGTTCTTACCCATGTGCGCGGAGCGCACGTGCTGAAGGTTGGATATGAAGGCTGGTTCGGCGACGACGTGGAACCATTCCAAGGACCGTGGTCGCATCCAAATTTCAATTTCGATAATTTGTTGACCTTGGCGAAGGACGCGCCGCTCAACGAAGGCAACGTGATGTATAACCCGATCACAGGCAAGCAACAGCTGTGGTCGTGGAACGCCGCTTCGAAAACCTGGGGCCTGTTCGTGCAGGACACCTGGAAGGCGCGACGCAACCTGACCTTGACCCTGGGTTTCCGATACGACGATCAAGGCAACCCGTATTCGCGTTCGGACACGACCGTGTTTGGTAATTTCTACCTGGGGCAAGGATCGACATTCCAGCAAGAAGTCGCCAACGGCGTTGCAACCCCGACTCAGAATGCCCTGAAGCACACGCCGCGAGCATACACACCGCGCGTCGGTGCAGCGTGGGATATCGACGGCAAAGGCAATTGGGTGCTGCGCGGCGGCTTCGGCATGTATTCGAACTGGCTAACGCCGGCGAACATTCAGGAGGAGTTCCGCGGCAATCCGCCTGGCTTGATTCTGCCGACTTTCTTCGCCAACTCGCCCAGCCCACCGATTTTCATGCAGGGCAGTGGCAACAAGCCGCCATTCGGGTTTACGTTCCCGGCCTTGGCTGGCACCGCACTCTGCCCCGTGGCACCTTGCCTGGACGCGGCGGGCGGCATTCCCGGCGCACAGCCTGGCATCGGCGGTATTGATCCAAACATTGTGTCTCCAACTACCTACGTCTTTGCCGCGACGCTGGAACACCGGCTGGGCAGCCACTTGGTCGGTAGCATTCTCTACAGCGGATCGCACTCGTCGAATCTGGTTTCCGGCGGCAACCAGGCGGGGCAGGTCAACTACGGTCAGGACATCAACGCCCTGCCGGGGGACTTGATCGGCAAACCGCCTGGATCGGCACCCACTCGGTTGAACCAGAGCTTCGGTCCGATCGGTTATACGCAGAACGACCGCTACGGCAACTACAATGGCATTACGTTTGATGTACGAGGTCGCTTCCGCCGAGCCTTCTTCGACGCTTCATACACCCACTCAGTATCGAAGGACGATGCTGGTGTGTACCCGACAGCACTGAATCCCAGACAGTTCTACGGGCCGTCCCCTTGGGATGTCCCGAACCGGTTTTCGCTCAGCTTCAACTACGAACTTCCCGCTCTGAATAAGGGCCAGGGTTTCGTGGGCAGGGCTACCGGTGGCTGGGGCTTGAGCGGTACCAGCATTCTCCAAAGCGGTTATCCGTTTACGGTCTTCACCGACGCGTCGTTCACCGGCGGCGGAGACTACAATGCCGATGGCGACAATCTGGACTTCCCTAATGCCGCGTCGCACCAGCAAGGAACATCCAAGAGTGCGTTTCTGACCGGCGTGTTTGCACCAGGTCAGTTCGCTGCACCTACTTTGGGCACGAACGGAAACGAAAAAGTGAATCAATTCCGAAACCCGAAGTTCGTTCAGACTGACGTTACCGTTTACAAGGACACGCATATCACCGAGAGGTTGAACTTCCAGATGCGATTTGAATTTTTCAACCTGTTCAACCACCCCAATTTCCAATTCCAGCATTTCCGCGGAGATGACTTGGCCAGCGGATCGTTTGGCAAGGTAACGTACCAGACGCTGCCGAGATGGTGGCAATTGGGCGCCAAGATTACCTTCTAGCTCAAAGCCTCGCAAGCTCGGAAGGAGGTCAGACGAAACCCTGGATCGGCGAGTGTCTGGTCCGGGGGTTTTTGTCCGAACAGAGGATGGCCAGCCGGTTGGAAAACGGCACCGAGCTGTTGGCCTTTGAGTGGCAAGCGAGTTTGCAGTGCCCGGATACCTTACCCTATCCGGTCGTTGAGTGGACGGCGGGTCGAATACACCCCTTCGGCCCGCTGTCAAATGTTCGCGAAGTTACACTTCCTCGGGAGGTACCAATCCATGAAATCGACTCGAAACGTTACGCGGCGGAAGTTCATCGCGACGACAGCTGCTGCTGCGGCCGCTTCGTATCTGGCGCGTCCTGGGATGTCGTATGCGTTCGGCGGCGGGCGGGGCGTGGACGGGACAAACTTGCCCTGGCAGGACCAGGGCGTGCTGAACCTGACGAATTCTCCGTACGCGAAGTTGCATTCGGTGCCGGTGCGAGCAGTAACAATCGAGGAAGGCTTCTGGTCGAAACGGCAGAAGATCAACGTCGAGCGCAGCATCCCGACGATGCGCGAGCAACTGGAAAACCACGGCCGCATGGACAATTACCGGCGGCTAGTGGGAAAGAGCAAGGAGCCGCAGAAAGGGCCGGTTTATTCGGACTCCGACATTTACAAATGGATTGAGGCATCGGGATTTGCCTTGCAGTCGGGCGATATTCCAAAACTCCACAGTTTAACGGCCAGCATGATCAAGGAAGTGGTAGCAGTTCAGGAGCCAAGCGGCTATCTGAACACTTACTACATAGAAGATAAAGTTTCACAGCGAATGCTGACGCACAGCCAGGAGGTGGGACACGAGCTCTACAACCTGGGCCACATGATCCAGGGCGGGATTGCGTATTACCGGGCGACCGGAGATTCGACGCTGATGGATGTAGGCGCGAAGATGGTTGACCGGTTTCTCTTGCCTGATTTTGGCCGGGGGCCTGACAAGAAGCCGATTGTTTCGGGGCATCCGGAAATCGAGATGTCCCTGATCGAGCTCTACCGCACCACCGGAAACAAGAAATACGCCGAGCTGGCCGGCTACATCCTACAAGGCGACGCACGCCTGGGCATCGAGAAGCGCCATACGATCTACATGTATAGTGGGACGCCGTTCACGCAGCGAACGCGACTGGAAGGCCACGCCGTCCGAGCGATGTACGCCTGCTGTGGCGCTACCGACTACTACATGGAGACCGGCGACCAGACTTACTGGAGAACGCTGAATCATTTGTGGGAAGACTTATCGCAGCACCAGATGTACATCACGGGCGGCGTTGGCGCGCGGGCTGCGGGCGAGGCGTTTGGCGAGCCGTATGAATTGCCGAACGCGCAAGCGTACGGTGAGAGCTGCGCGGCGATTGGCAACATGATGTGGAACTGGCGCATGCTCGCGGCAAGTGGCGAAGCCAAGCACGCCGACGTAATCGAACGTGTATTATACAACGGCATCAACTCCGGCATGTCGCTGGACGGCACGCTGTATTGTTATAGGAACCCGCTGGCGTTCGATCCCGACTCAGGCGAGACCATACGCAACCCCTGGTACGACACGACGTGCTGCCCGCCCAACCTCGAGCGAACCTTCGCGTCGCTGCCAGGATATTTCTGCAGCACCAGCAAGGACGGCGTTTACGTACATTTGTACGACAACTCGACTCTTGACTGGCATCTGGATAACGGCACGGGGCTAAAGATCGTGCAGAAGACGAATTATCCTTGGGACGGTGACGTAAAAATGACGGTGACGCCGGCACAGAACGCGGACTTCACGCTGTTTGTGCGGATTCCGGGTTGGGTCAAGTTCACGAAGGTGGCAGTGAACGGAAAGGGCATCGATGGGGCGCAGGCGGGGCAGTATCTGGCAATTAAGCGACAGTGGAAGGCGGGCGATACCGTCAGCCTCAATTTCCCGATGCCCGCCCAAGCGGTCGCTTCGAATCCACTCGTGACCGAGAACCGCGATCGGGTGGCAGTGCAGCGCGGACCGATCGTGTATTGCCTCGAGCAACTAGATCAGCCAAATATGCCGGCCCTGACCGACGTTGCGCTGGCATCGAACCAACCGGCCGACCAGGCGTTTCGCGCCGAATACAAGAGCGATCTGCTTGGCGGCGTCACGGTGTTACATCACAACGGCCTGGCTCGTGAAGCGTCAGCACCGAACGAACCGCTGTATATGCCGGCAGGCACGGACGTTCCGAAACTCCACACTCAAGATCTAACGTTAATCCCGTATTACGCATGGGCGAACCGGAAGCCGACACAGATGCAGGTGTGGTCCACGTATGCGCGCGCCTGAGGAAATAGGCCCGTGCAAGAGGTAGGGTGGACTGAAGCCGAATCGTAAGGTCGGTAATCCAGAACTCGTCAGCAGGGTCGGTCGGATGAAGCTTGAAGAGCCATGGCCGCGCGACCCAATAGCAACTGTTTCTTGCCCGTTTTGAGAATGGCCGGCTCAGGGAAACGGAAGTCCCGGCAAGGACGCGAGTATGAATTGATGACGTAGCTCCACGGCTCTCGCACCACGGGGCAAACTTTCTGTAAGGCGGGCGTGGCCAAGGGACTCCGAATTCCCTCTCGTCCACTAGGTTCGGAAGCAACTTCGATAGTTTCCAGAGATTCAGTAAACTGCACGTTCAGGTGTGGGAACCGAATGAGCAAAGTCTACGGTCGTAGGGAAATTTTGAGGGGCGCAACCGCCGTTTGTGCAGCTCTCCTGAAGGGTCAGCGGCAACCCCTCACTAATGCGCAGCGCATAACCAGCAGGGAAGTGGAGTTACAGGTCTCCATTGTGAGTGCCCACACGTTCCGCCTGACCGTCCTTAGTTTGTGGGACGGAATCGTAGACTCGATTCCCAGCGATGGATCTCTGGTCCCAAGATCGTGGGCCGAGCCCGTCGCGAAATTTCGTAATGCGGCGCCCGACAAGATCCTGAGCACTGGTGCACTCACTATCCTAATTTCTCCGAATTCACTGGGGGTCACACTGAAAACGTGTGAAGGCGAAACGCTCCAGAAATTGACGCTAGACCGCGACACGGGCGTTCTTTCGTTCCTAATTCCGGAAGCTCCGCTGTTTGGGCTTGGGGAAGGAGGCCCACAATTTGATCGGCGGGGTTCGACTGACTCGATGCACAGCGGACAAGCGGGTTACGCGCTCGCGACACACGGTGGGCGACTTCCCATTCCCTGGCTGATCGGAACAAATGGCTGGGCAATATTCTTTCATCAGCCGTTTGGCACATTTGAGTTTAAGGAAAATCCAGGTAAATTTCTGCCTCTAAGCCCCGAGGCCGCCCTACCGCTCGATATCTTCATTGTGGGCTCGCCCGAACCCGCCACAATTATGGCAGAGTACGCAGCACTAACGGGCAATCCTGAGCTTCCACCGCTCTGGAGCCTTGGATATCAGCAATCGCATCGGACTCTCGCAAGCCGTGATGAAATTCTGCTCGAAGCCAAGACGTTCCGACAAAAGAAACTGCCCTGCGACACCATGATCTATCTGGGAACCGGTTTTTGCCCTTCGGGTTGGAACACCGAGAATGGTTCCTTTTCTTGGAATACACGTATATTCCCAGATCCCAAAGCGGTCATAAATGAACTTCACCAGGATCACTTTCACGTCGTCCTCCACGATGTAATTCTGGCGAACAAATTGCGCGGGACAGTCCACGACCCGTGCAGCCTTTCGCGCTTCGATGCGGAAAACGCAAGTTGTTATTGGGCGGAGCATCGCAAAACGTTCGCGTTGGGCGTAGACGGATGGTGGCCGGACGAGGGTGATCCACTTAACACGGAATCTCGCCTTGCGCGTAATCGAATGCATTGGGAAGGCCCGCAGCTCGACCGTCCAAATGAGAGGCCTTACGCTCTTCACCGCAATGGGTATGCAGGAATGCAGCGATACGCCTCATTCGTATGGTCTGGTGACGTGTACTCGACATGGGACACTTTGAAGACACAGATTCCCATCGCTATCAATGCAGGGCTATCGGGCATTCCTTACTGGGGAACCGACATCGGGGGCTTTGTTCCTACCAAAGAGTTCACCGCTGAACTTTATGTCCGATGGTTTCAGTTCGGCTCCTTCTGTAGTTTGTTCCGGTCTCATGGGCGCGCTTGGAAGCTGCGGCTGCCCTGGGGCTGGAACACGGGCGCTCCTGGACCTACAGAAATTGGCGGATACAGCGGTTCCGCCCTTCCTGATCCGGCCGAACTCCACAATCCTCAAGTCGAGCCCATCTGCCGCAAATATTTGGAATTACGCTATCGAATGCTCCCGTATCTCTACAGCGCGGTGCGGGAATGCGCCGTCTCAGGGATACCAGTGATGCGGGCGCTGTGGCTGCATTATCCGGATGATCCGATAGCCGTCGCGCGTGGCGATGAATACCTTTGGGGCAAGGACATCCTCGTCGCTCCAGTTTTTGGGAAAGGTGTATCTTCTAGGAGTGTTTATCTGCCACGCGGTAGCTGGTATGACTTCTGGTCTGGTGACCGGCTCGAGGGAGGTCGCGAAATATCCCGCGCAGTCGATTTGACGATCATGCCCTTGTTCGTACGAGAGGGCGCGATCTTGCCTCTCGGGCCTGTGAGGCAATACGTGACTGAGCCCGTTGGCGAAAACCTTTCGATCACGATCTATCCTGGGAACGACGGCTCTTTCTTGCTGTACGAAGACGACGGCGTCTCTTTCAAGTACCGCAATGGCGAATGGATGGGGATCCAAATGGACTGGAACGAGGCTCAACGTTCGCTGAAGATGCATCTCGTCCATGGCTCTCGCATGTTAGTACCAAAAAATCGAAATATGCAGGTCAGCGTGTTAGGCCGTGCGTCCCGTGCAGTGACTTTCGACGGACGTCCTCTGGAATTGAAGTTGTAAGGGTTCGCACGTGACCTGCAGTCCGGTGTGGCGCGAAGCCAAGATGGATCGGCGGGGATTCTTCCAAGAACGCCGCGTTGCAACTTCTCGGGCGAGATCTGTCGTCATAGGGATTCCGCTGGACGCGTGACGCACTGCCGAGTTTGCTGAAATTCCGAGTAAGCGGGAGACTGATTCTCGATCGATTGTCGCATTGTCGGGACAACGTGCTTCGCCTATCGGCTGACCGTGGCTTAACGCCCTTTAGTGCCCCTCGAGAGTCTTCGTATCGCATTGAAAACAAAAAGGAAAGTTCGCGGAGCCGATGAGGCTCGAATCCACCGATGTATTGGAAACAAAGGAGTTTTGCGGTGCAGCCCGGCCTTCTAAGTAATTGAAAAGAAAGGAAGGGAATTCTTAGTGCCCCTTGTTGCCCCTAGAATTTTGCAATTATATTCATTCCTTATCGTTGTTTGTTACTTCCGAGTGGCATCATTGGAGCAAGTACGCGCGACTGCTTGGGGCGCGAGGCCCACATTCCAAGCTTTGAATCAAAGAAACAGCTTGACAGTATTAATTTAACGGTATTAGATGTGCCCAATAAAAATGCAAACGTTTACATTCGAACGTTTACATTTGTAAAAGTGGCTTAGGGTGTTCGTCTAGGAGGGGTTTATGCCACGCTGGCACATTCGCGTCAGCACTTCATTGCTTCTGTTCGGTCTGTTAGCCGGACTGGCGTTTGGTCAGTTTACCAGCGGCCTTCAAGGTATTCTGGAGGATGCCAGCGGCGGCGGGATACCAAACGCCTCAGTACGACTGCGCAGTTTGTCTACCGGAGTGGTGGCCGAATCCAAAACAGATGAGTCCGGCCAATACCGCTTTAGAAGTTTAGCGCCTGGACGATATGAACTCTCGGCAGACGCGCCAGGATTTCAGTCCACGCCGGCGGCAATAACTATTTATACGGAACAGGTGGCCACATTCAACCTCAAGATGAACGTGGCCGGGGTCAGCTCGCAAGTCTCTGTCAACGCTGAAACGGACACGATCGATACCGGCGACTCTCGTTTGGAAACCACCGTTCGCAACCAACAATTGCAGGACCTGCCGATCGAGGGACGCAACTTTCTGGGTCTTGTGGCAGTTGCGCCGGGCATTACGGGTCATGGCGCGGTGGGTAATGGCGCACCTGGCGACGCTCCGGACAATTTTTCGACGGAAAAGACGGTGGATGCCAGCGGAAATGGACGCAATTACAGCGGCAATCAGTTCACGGTTGATGGCCTAAATATTACAAGTAACATTTTGCAGGGAACGGCGAAC
>Ga0137418_10001845_pt1 | contig 19380 bp, 25 predicted proteins | sample CZODoug3_1_2_16f_FD_122242 | JGI IMG/M metagenome (GOLD analysis project Ga0137418, IMG submission 122242) | Vadose zone soil fungal communities from Angelo Coast Range Reserve, California, USA - CZODoug3_1_2_16fungal (Hybrid Assembly) | ecosystem: Environmental > Terrestrial > Soil > Vadose...
TCCCGCAATCGGCGTCGTCCTGGCTGCAACTCATGTGGGGAGAAAGCATCAAGAATTAGTAATCGGAAAGCAAAGCCAGCTGGCTTGGCAACCGCCATGACGCACTACAGGATCCTACGGCAACACTCGAGGAAGAATCTACGTGCGCCAACGGATTGTCCCGGTATGACGGGCTATTCTGAAGCTGGGGTCATTTCGAGTCGATTGTCCCGTTCGAGGAAGTGTGTTGCTGCTGAGTGCCCCGTGCCACAATCTCAGCATCAAGGTGAACAGTCTTGATGCTTTGCCGGACATCTCCTAGTACCTTCCCAAACAACTACTGGCATGTAATACATACCGGAGCATCAGAAACGAGGCACTATGCAGCACAGATAACCGCAAGATCGGAGTCGCAATGGATTGGAAGAAGCATTGCTATCGAGTTGGTAGCCACTCAGACAGCCGCGATGATCTCCCGACGGAGCCCAAAGAACTAGATGCTTTTGTTTCCTCCTCGCGAAAACGCATTGAACCTTGGCTGTCGGCGGTTTTCCAGGCCGAACACCTTAACCTCCTGCTGGGCAGCGGGTTCACTTCGGCCATCGGCTATCTGGCAGGATCCGGCGCTACGAGCATGGCAAAGGTAAAATTCGGAAGCGCCCATGATGCTGCTATCGACTCCCACGCTGAGGGCGGCGCCAAAGCGATGCATCGAGGCCCTGCAAACATCGAGGATCAGTTTCGAAGCGCATTTGCACTTTTGGAGGGCTTCGCGATTCTCGACTTGAAGGAAGCGGCTAAACTCAAAGCTTCCGTGGACAAACAGTTGTCTATTTTCTTGGCCTCTCTCCTGAAAACTGAAGGCGGCCTAGCATCAGGAAAGGACGAGCCTTCCCGTGAATATGCCAAGGCGGCGCTTCAGTCATTCCTGTTGAGTTTTGCCAGCCGCGCCGCATCTCGCGAACGGCTGCATATCTTCACCACAAACTATGACCGCCTTGTCGAGCATGGATGCGACTTTGCCGGGTTGCGCATCATCGATCGCTTTGTGGGGGCATTGAACCCCGTCTTCCGCGCATCACGAGTAGAAGTAGATTTGCACTATAACCCACCAGGAATCCGCGGTGAACCTAGATTTATGGAAGGCGTCGTGAGGTTGACGAAATTGCACGGCTCACTAGACTGGTTCTTCGACAAAGGAGAACGGCGAATTCGCCGCAGAGGTATCCCGTTCGGTGCTCCAGCTAATCACACCGACATGCCTAAGGAACCAGTTGACACCGTAATGATTTACCCGAACGCAGCAAAAGACGTTGAAACAACACAGTATCCTTATGCTGAACTTTTCCGAGACTTCGCAGCCGCCGTTTGCCGCCCGAACGCCGTGGTGGTGACTTACGGGTACGGTTTTGGAGACGACCATGTCAACCGCGTGCTTCTGGATATGTTGACCATTCCCTCGACACACTTGGTTCTTCTCGCATATGAAGCGGACGAACGCCTGAAGACTTTCTGTGCAAAAACACGTGACGCGCAGGTGTCTCTGCTGGTCGGTTCACACTTTGCGGATCTCGGCACGCTGATTGAGAATTACCTTCCAAAGCCCGCGCTCGATTACATCACAGGACGCATGACCGAGTTACTGAAGCATCGCCCTCTGAGTACGAAAATAGACGACCCTTCTTCACCCCCCATCGGCGGTACGCCGATATGAGACGGCCATGACAACCCCCATTGAACGAATCTCCAACTTGGTGGTAGGCGCGGTCGAGTCCGTGTCCCCGGATGAGATCCGCGTACTCTTGGAGCTTGACGCACCGAACGCTACGGCGTTGAACACGGGCACGCCTGCCGCCTTCCCTCGTCTCAATGGTTATGTGCTCATCCCCAACGAAGTGGGTGCAACCGTCGCATACATTGCTTGGATCGGAATAGAGCGCTCCCCGTTCCCAAAGCGCTCGGGCTTCAAGGACTTTGGTCTGGTCGACCTCCCATTTCCCTTGCGCCGCATGTCCGTATCTCCGGTCGGCACGCTCAGTTCACGACTGGACCGAACCTCGGGAACGCCCAAGTACGAGCTGTCCCGTGGCGTGATGGCGTTCCCTTCGCTGGGCGATCAAGTTTTATTACCGACGCCAGAACAGATCGAGGCTATTGTTGGAGCGAAGGATATCGACAGACGAGTCCGGCTCGGTACGTCCCCCTTATCGTCTAACGCCACAATCATGGTCGATCCGGACAAGTTGTTCGGACGGCATCTCGCCGTCTTAGGGAACACCGGTAGTGGAAAGTCCTGCACGGTAGCAGGACTGATCCGGTGGTCGATGGAGGCGGCAGAAAAGGCGATTAAAGGTGCGAACAAGACTGGAGTCCCGAACGCCCGTTTTATTGTGCTCGACCCCAACGGGGAATACGCAAGAGCATTTGCCGATCAAGGGGATAAGCTCCGATTGTTTCGTGTTCCTCCAGTCGCAACTGGTGAACGCCCTCTGGATGTGCCGGCTTGGCTGTGGAGTGGTCATGAGTGGACAGCCGTCGCCCATGCCCAGCCAGGAGCCCAGCGCCCGCTGCTTATGCAGGGAATTCGGGAGTTGAAGAGCGGCCAGACGGAGGGTGCCCCGCGCGCGGCAATGATTCGACGGTATCTGGTGTCTTACTCTCTGCGAATTTCGGCCATGCTGAACATTGGAACACTGGCATTCGCCGGGGCCGCGAAACAGAGATTCGAATGCGCTCGCCTGCTGGAAACGATTGCGTCCGATTGCGCGCAATTCGCCTCAGAGATGGAGAGCCCAATAAGTGACGCACTTACACAAATAACCGTCACTGCCACTGGAGTGGTTGACGATCGCAGATCTGGCAACTATTTCAACGATTTTGCCGTCGCCGACCTTGAGTCGGTTCGGAATCCTCTAAACGATCTGGTCCAAACTCTTCCAGATCTAGGGTATTCCGCGCCGATCAACGAGGATGCGCCATTATTCTTCGATGTCAACCTGCTTGCGGAGCATTTGGAGCGCATCGCAACCGAACAGGGAGGAAATATTGCTGGGTTTATTTCCACACTTGGACTCCGGATCAAGGGGATGCTTTCAGACCAGCGCCTCGCTGCAGTGATCGCGCACGATCCTCCAACTTCTTTTGATTCCTGGCTAAACGACTACGTTGGTGCCAACCGTGCAAGCAACGGAACGCTCGCGATAGTTGATCTCTCACTCGTCCCCTCCGAAGTCGTCCACATAGTCGTTTCTGTACTTGCTCGCTTGATTTTCGAGTCATTGCAACGCTACCGCCGCAGTCACCCCGAAGGTTGGTCGTTGCCTACCGTGCTGGTTCTTGAGGAAGCACATACATTCGTTCGTCGAAGCTATGATAACGAAGGCGAGGCAGCCACTCCCACCCAGCTTTGCCGTGAAACTTTCGAACGCATTGCACGCGAGGGCCGCAAGTTCGGTCTGGGACTGGTGCTCTCGTCCCAGCGGCCATCGGAGCTTTCTCCCACTGTTCTCGCCCAGTGCAACACATTTGTCTTGCATCGGATCGTTAACGACGCTGACCAGAACCTCGTGGCCAGGTTAGTCCCTGACAACGTCGGAGGATTGCTGCGGGAATTACCAAGCCTCCCATCACGCCAAGCGATTCTCTTGGGTTGGGCAGCACCGATCCCGGTTCTTCTTGAAGTAGATGAACTGCCCTATGAGCAGCGCCCGCGGGCCGCCGACCCCGACTTCTGGGATGTCTGGAGCCTGGCCAAAGAGCGAAACGTAGATTGGCGTGCGATTACGGAGGACTGGGCAGGCACAGATAATGCTTAGTTTTCACTTTGTGAGCTATAAGGGAGTCACAGGTTCTTCTTCACTTGTGGCAACTAGTTGCGTGTCGGTTTCCGGACGGATCCCGACCAAATCATACTTTTATTTCTCCTCTTCCAGCGAGAATTCGTAGCTGGCAGAAGTGCCTTCAGTATCGGTAACCTTGAGCCCGCAGCGAATCGACGGAAAGATGCGAGTCGCCCTCTCGCTCAAAAGCGTTGGCGATTTGCGGGAGAGCAACGATATCGCGAAGAGCCCTTAGAATCTCATATTGTAAGCGCTGACCTAAATCGTGCACCTGTTCGTAAAATTCAATTGTTTGGCCCAGAGAGCAATACTTAGTCGTTGGCGTAATGCAGTATGAGTCTTTCCTTGCTGGAGAATCTTAGTGTCGGCTAGAACGACAGAGCGACCTGAAGAAGTGAACCACTTAACATGAAATAACGTGACGTAACCAAAGTCATCCCAATTGTCCTCCTCTAGCACAAGACAAGGAAATTTGTGGGTGTGGCCAGGGGATGTATTTCTCGGGACTCGGTAGATGTCAATCATATCTGTCCGTAATCCGTTGAATCTCACGCACAATGACAGGAGAAATTCCAATGGATTTCCAATTTCCCCGGCTTAAGAATCGTTCAGCCTGGGAATCCAGAATCTTCTCAACTGTTTGTAGCGCTTCAGACATACGATTCTGCCTAACTCGTTTTTGTCTTTCGCGCCTTGTCCCATCGGGCTCGGGCAGCTTTCGCGGCGATTTCCCGTCGGTGCTCTGGGCTTAGCTTTTCCGCGCGTGCTTTGCCGCCCTTTTTTCCGCCAAGCTTCCCGAGTGCCTGGGCATGAGGATTCTTCTTTTTCACGATGCCTAAAAAGATACACGACCAGCCATCTAAAAAGAACTTTGAGAAAGCGCTTGACATATGCTTGCACGCTCAAGCATAGTGCTTTGGAGAACGGGACGCGCCGGTGTTGGCACACCGAACGCGCCCCTAACCAAAGTCGCCTGGATTAGAGGCAACGATGGCTGGACTAGAACTTATCGGGTTCGCCCTTCGGGTGCGACCCACTCATCCCCGTTGGGTTTCAAACCCACGCCACATTCCTCTGCGCGTAGCGCATCCGCCACCCTAGCCCTGGCTGGCTCAATGTGTGCATCCACTAGCGTCCGCACTCGACTCCAGCAGAGACGTGTGTCCCGACGCTTCTTTCAACTGCTGCCCAACGCCATTCTGCCTAACTGAATACAGGAGGTCCAAATGCAAAAGGCACATCTTTACGAAGCGGTTTTTATAGTGAATCAGGGAGTCGATCAAGTTGTTCGGGGCCTCGTACGTCTGAAAAAAGCTGCGGGCATCGGTGAGGAAATCTACGGAGACACGCTGGCAACGCTTGAGCACACCCGCGCTCAGGTGAATCTGCAATTCTTGGCGGATATGGAACAAGCCGAAAAGCGAGACGCAGCGCGGTACGACCGCCGACCAATTAGCTAGAGATAAGGGCGAGAGGAGAGTGAGATAGTGAGATCATGAAGCGCAGAAGACCGGTTCCTCCGACCAGACACTTGAAAAGCGCCATACGAAAAATCGATGAGATCACATGGAAGCTCCACGACGAGCAGTTGGCAGCCTATATCGCTTATGTTCTTGCGGTCAGCCAGGGGGAAAAGCGCGAGATCCGAAAACTGTTTGCAGCAAAATTCACAGCTTTCGGACACCTGTCGACTGAATTGGAACGCAAGCTCACGCCGAAGGAAAAGCGTCGTGCGGTTCGGCTCACAGCCTATGAGGCAGAGATGGCTGCTTTGCACGACGCGGCAAAGCGGCTGAAATCACGCATGGAAGCGTCCTACATGCAACAAAGGCGATTCAAGAACGGCACTCTGGATGATTCAGAAGAGCGACATCCAAAGGCCCCGAATGCTCACCAAGGTCCGGCGGCTAGTTGACCGGAGAGACCCATGTCCTCATCGAAGCTGGAAAACTTTGATCTTGGTTCCCTCGGCAAATAAACCTCGTAGCGCCGAGTTCGCTAGTGCCAACATTCGTTTTGTCTTAGGTACGAGCAGATATCCTCTGACTCTGACGTGTTTTTTCCCTTGGAGTCGTATGAATTCGTCCATCAGGAGAAGCTGGTGAGCAGTGTGTTCCGAAAAGATTGTGGATTCTATCTCTGCCTCTACCACAATCTGTTTTGCGACTCTACCATTGCTAATGCATTTCTCTGCGAACACATCAGGGCGGTAAGTTGGCATGGGCGACTTGCGCAATTGGAATCCCTGGGGCACCATGCTTCGCCTGAACGAGATGATCAGTGAGTCGTGTATCGCAGCCATCAGAAGCCAAGATAATTCTTGACGTGATCTGCAAGGTTTGAATAACCTGCCATCCCTGTTCCAAACCGGCGAGCCCCCTTCTTGTTCCGTCTCTTCCAAAAACTCGGCCCGAGCCTCTTCAAGCCAGATAGCCGTTTGACGAGCTCGTTATCTTTACATTTGTGAAGGACCGTTGGTGCAATAAAGAAATTAAACGCAAACATTCCAGGGGTTCTCTGTATGAGATAGCGCCTCGGTTCCTTGAAAGCCTCCGGTACATTTTCCTCAACTGCAGACCAGAACCTAGCAAGCCTCTTAGCTAACTGCTGGTGCCTCTTTCTCTTTCCACGAATAAGGAGGTTACGGAGCGAGCTAACGAAGGACTTTTCCGTAGCAATGTGAATTCGAAGCCTCTGTTCGTTCGGCTCTTGGATGGTTTCATACCATGGGTTCTCAGCAATTTCTCTATTCAGTGCAATTGTGATGTGTACAGCGGGAATCTCCCAGGGCCGAACATCCGCAATGTCTTTCACTCTGTTGTTTTCGATAAGAAGTCTGCGCGTAAGCGCAACGTCCATCTTCTTCGCCTTCGTATTAATAATGTAGAATTGCGCCGCCTCATCAACGTGACTCAAGCCTTCAGTGATCACAACTGGGAAAGGAAACTTGTTGGGAATAAGCTTTTCATCTCGCGCCTCCATTAGCCCTTTCATGCGATGCTGCATGTCAACTACCCACACCAGAGTGCCATCTGGTATGATCAGCTTTCCTCCTTGGAATTTCAGAAAGCCTTTCTCGCGCACGTTCAACAAGCCAGCAACCGGCATAATTGAGTCATCCCGCTCAAAATACTTCGCGATCTTGTTTACGCGGACCAAATCAAGCTTCCGTTGGTAGCCGCGGCGCCCGGCAGGGCTTTGTGGGTTCCACAGAGCGACTGAGAAATGGTCCAGGAAGCTAACAGGAACGAGGGCGAGGTACATTTGCGTTGCGCGTTGGTGGAATGCTATCGCAGAGAAAATAAGGCTCATTTGATGGTCACCCCGCTGTGTTCCCTTCGCCTGCCTTATTATTGCGAATCGCTGCAACCTCGACTTTGTAACTCATGTCTTTGCGCGACAGGTAGTGCACCATGACTGCTTGTTGTAGACTTCTTGGCCGGGATAAAGATCGTCCCTCTTTCTTAAACCGAAATCCTCCAGGCGCTTCAACTGATCGCATTCTGGGCATTTCCAGAGCGGCTGACCGTCATCAGCAAAACCATCCGGTTCCCGAAGCATGTCCGTCATTCTCCACCCCGTCGAATTCTGATTATTCGAAACTGATCGATTCAAACCTATCACGCCGGAAGGAAAACGATAAGCGAGACGACCTTCCAACCGATCGCGAATGTCAAAAATTAGCGTCGCTTAACAGATACTCGCGGAGACGGGCTTCATCAACCGCAAGATTCCCGTGTGTGACAAAACCGGGGAGATTTCGCCCGGAAGTCAACAGAACCTCCACAAGTCGCTCAGGGCCCACCACAAAGAATCCGTGAGCTATCGAATAATCATCGGCATCCTTCGAGAAGCCTTGCGCGCTAAAAACTCCGCCTAAGACCACGCCCTTCAATCTCTTTAGCTTCGGCGGCAATAGTTTGTAGGCTCTTCCCTTGTCTGCGTATAGGTCTTGCAAGTCACCATTGAATTGACGGACAACAGGTTCCCCCACACGTCCTTTCTTGACTTGGCAGAAAACTCGAAATTGCGACCCTCTCCACACCGCAGGATGCAAAGAGTTCGATGGATCCAGGATGCCAAAGATATCCACTCCGCCTTCTTTTGTTCCGCGCATAACGCTGCACCTCGGAACGCCAGCTATTTGCAACACAAGGCAACAGAGCCGTTCAAAGTGTCGCCATGGCAATGCGGCAATTGTTTTGATTGCCTTCTCTCTAAATGATTCAGAAATGGAGTCAGGCTGAAACACAAGTTCATCTTTGTCAGTTGGTGAGAAACGGAAGCGTGGCCTGATGCCTTTATTGTCACATTCGGAAATCTTTTCAGTTATTCGCTTCGCCGCAACCCTACGAATGTGCTCAAACTGGTCAAGGAGAGAAAGACTATTAAGGCTGAAGCCTTGCGCACTGAGTCCGACTTCCAAAGAAGTGGTAAGACACACATGCTCTTCTTGCTTCCAAATGAATTCAACAAGGGCGCCAATGTTAGGGGACCGATTTCCTGTCATGTTTTTGTCGGAAATTTCAACTTGTCATGTTTTTGTAAGAAATTTCAACTGGGCCTCGACACTCTCCTTTAGAGCACTAAGTAATTTAGAAAAGTCCGCTGCGCTTCCTTCTCTATCAATCGCAGGAAGTGGAAGGGTATCGATAAACGTTCGAGTCTGCAAAAGCTGCTCCTTGAGACCCGGAACATTTGGTGCGGCCTTTGTCGATTGGTTCGCCAATTCAACTCTGGCTTGATCTATGTTGATAGACCCATTCTCAAACCTAGCCAATAGCGTCGGGTTAAGTACTAGTTCTGAGAGAACATCGCGGACATCAACAGCCCGCACGATCTTGATGTCCTCCCCGGTGTCAGGCTTCAATGTCCAGGAGAGCAGTTTTTTGAGGTTTGCTGGGCGCGCAAACTTTCGCGATTCTTCATTCCAGCCTAGCCAGTCTTGATAGAGGCTAGTCTTCCTAAATACTCCCTCCGTAAAGATCGCAAACGAGTCTCTGAGATCCGAAGCGTCTCCGTAATCCTCATCTTCGAGAGCTTGCTCCAGAGCGTAATATGCATTCAAAAGACGACTTGCCTTGGCAACCGGCACGCCGGCCCTTTTTGCAATGGTTGGGAGGCCGGGTGCGGGGTGTTTCTTGCCCTTTTGACCTCTGAGCTCAGCTTCGACTTTGGCGAGAAACTCTGCTTGCTGCAGAGGTTGCCATTCTTTGATTCCCGTCATGTGTCTCAGGCCTTGAAGGATCCAGGCAATATTAGGGTCGTCGCCATCATAAACGAGCACTTCGAGCTGAGTTATGGACTTCACGATATACTCTGGCAATGGAGAGGTACCGTCCTGATGCCCCTTCATCAGTGTCTTCAAGGTGGCAACGCGACGATTACCCTCAACAACGACATGTTTTTTCTCTCCCAGAGGCCTTACCACTAGGGGATCCGAGGGAACAAACCCATATGAGCGGATACTTGCAAGAAGATCATCAATACCGATGCTCTTCAATTCGGCGAGCGCGCGCTCCTGGACAGGTTGCTCCTCGTATCGGCTCTCCGCAATCGAGGCAGGAGTTTTAAAACGAGGATTCTTTGGATCTAGAAATAGCGATTCGAGCAGAGCAGGACGTTTCTTCAATCCCAAAAGATCTTTATGGTAGCTGACGTCCGAGGGTGCTTGTTTCTTCGGCATTTTTTTCACTCCATTGCAGTCTGTTGTCGGTCTGAATCATCTACGCGATTTGCAGAAAGAGTAAATTATATAATAATATAGATTGACTAATCACGTATGAAATACCTTTTTCCTCGATGTGCAAGTTGACCGATTTCTGTGAGCCAATCTATAACCGACGAAACTCTCCTGGGCATCATTGAAGGACCAACTGGAGCGGTGACCCCTTCAATGTATCTTCTCAGTTCAATTCGAGAAACACCGTTAGCACCCCGAGACATCAAGAAAGGAACAACTTGTTGAAACATCTCAGTTTTCAGCACAGCCTCTTTTATGATTCGCTGCCTTTCACTCCCACTGCTGTTCACTAATGCCCAACCTGGTAGGGTTACGACTGCATGGTTCTTTCCCGCCTTCTCAATGAAGGCGAGAATCTCCGCTGCACGCCGATAGTATCTTCCCTGGCGCCCGACTTTCCCAATCGCCGAGGCCATCTGTTGATATGTCTTCGCACCCGCAGCCACCGCGTCAACGAGTCGAATCACATCACGCAATCTGTCTGCCTGTGGTACGTCCTTTGAGCGAATGCGCATATTGATTTTTTATCTCGCTACAAAGAGATATTCGACTACGGAATTCTTGTTTTGTCCCACCTTGTGGTTGTGATTGCCGTGCGAATAGCGATGTTGTGTTTCGTATATTTCGACGTGCTGCTTGACTTCCCTCAAGAGTCTGACCATTTCTTGCTTAGAAGGAATCGCGTTTGAAGAATAGGAGACAACCAGGACGGAGTCCTTAAAGTGGCGAAATAGACGCGTGAAGGCTCCCACTGCCTTCTGCTTGGTACTAAAGTCCGTTGGGTAGGACCGAATTTTCTTCGTCGTTGTCTTCGACATCAGTTCGAGACCATGCCAATACGTGCATAACCCTTCGAGGAAATGATATCGCCTAGTGTAGTCACAGTCCGAGTACGGGCTTATGTAAGGTGTGTCTATGTAGACCAGATCATAGCCTCGCGGGTCTAGGTCGAAAACGTTGGAGCAGAAGGCCTTGTTGCGACGACGATTTGAGAATACTGCCCCGTTGAATTTGTGAACAGCGTCCAGAAACTGTTCACGCATCGAGAGACGCAGGTCGTTCCTGCCGTCCCACCCCTTCATCCCTGTGAAGGTAAAAATACCTCTCGGCCGTTTCTTCATGGCTGCGCGACACGCGGCGGATAGTGCAAGAGAACGTTTGAGCGCGCTCCCTACTTCCTGAATGTTAGTCCAAAGGTTGTCTAAGAAAGCGTTTTCTTCGGCAGTGAAGTACAGCCGTCCGAATGTATCCTGAATGAAAGTATCAGCGTTTTTGTTATGCCGTAGAAGTAATTTTATATCGTTGTTATCAAGGCGCGTGTCGTTGTTCTCTATTGTGGCGTGTGCGACGCGGAACGCAAACCGCAAGAAGTCGTTTGAGTGGACTTGATGACCACGTTTCTTGAATTCATAGGCAACGCAGCCAGAGCCAGAAAAGGCATCCAATACTGTATCGAATTTAAGTCTAGAGACGGTTTCAGTGATGAACGGGAGCAATGCTCGTTTGCTCCCCATATACTTCGTAGCTGGGAAGCTCATCTATCCAGGCGCAGAGGACGATTTGAGATCAGCAATTCTTTGACTCTCCCTCTGCCCTCGCCCTTGCAGTTAATGAATCTAGGCATTTCAACTATGGCTTGATTGAAATCCGAGTAAAGCTTCGAAATGTTCTCGTGATACGAATTGCTCAAGAGGACGAAGCAACCCCTCGCCGAAAGCATTCGGCAAACGTCCGCGAGCTTCCTATGATCTTCCTCGTAGAAATATTCCTTCGTATATCTCTTGAAATCAGAGTATTTTCCAACCGGCAGATAGGGAGGATCCAGATAGACGAAGTCACCGTCTCCGGCGTCCGCGAGGGCTGATTGGTAGTCCTTGCAAATTAGCTGAGCATTCTTCAACAAGCGGCTCGCAGCTCGAAGATTTCTCTCGTCCACCAGAGAAACGTTGTCATTCCTACCATAAGGAGTGTTGAATCGCCCGTTCTTGTTTACTCGGTAGAGGCCGTTGTAACAGGTCTTGTTTAGATAGATGAATCGAGCCGCACGGGAAACCGGAGAAAGCTCCTCAGGTACGAGTCCCCTTATTCTGTAGAATTCTTGCTCGCTGACCTTGAGGAGGGATAGTTCCCGGAGAAGCTGTTCCGGTTGCTCGCGAACAGTTTGATAGCACAACATTAATTCGGGATTAGCGTCATTCAGGATGCCACAGGAGGGAGAAAGGTCAAAAAACAGAGCGCCTCCACCCAAAAAGGGCTCAAAGTATTTTCGAAACTTCTCACGGGCTAGACATTTTCGCAACACGGCCAGCAATCGCGTTTTTCCGCCGGCCCATTTCAAAAATGGCTTTGCCCCCAATGGTGTGAATTCGACGGGAAACAATTCAGACTGACGACTTTTCGCTCTTGTACGCGCCAGACGCGCCACAGCAGCCTGAGACAAGGTATTTGGAGTGTCCAGAGATTCCTTCTCCGCGGTAAGTAAATATAGACCACATTCAGCTCGTTGGGAAGAACTGAACAGACTATCAACAATTGCTACGGAGCGCGCTCTACTAATTTCTTCAATCATTTTTTCACCTACAGAAACATATTTCGCTTAGCAGGAACTTTGTCGCTACATGCGAGAACCTAAAAGGAACCGGATACGCGCATGTACAGCACTCCTCGCGGCACAGACTCCGTCGAAGTATAATATATTCGCTTTTTATTCGCCACATGCAATTTGCCTCTGTCGTGGCGCAACAGTGACGCATGGACTCCTGCCTGTCTGCGGGTTTCAAGCGTAGGGGAAGCTGAAGGGCTATAGTTCGAAATCCCTCGAGTCGATTACTTCGTGCTCCCCATTGGGATGGTAGTCCTGGGTAGGTAAGGGGCTTTCCTTAGGTCACTGCTTTCGCACCATGGGCGACGCAGTTCCATAGTACATCCCCATATCCGTAATCAATGGATGCCTATGGATGGCGCAATCCTGTTACAGGATGCCATATCACGTTTTGTGTTGACAACAAGAGCTGACACGAGTAATCCTAATACAGGAATATGTACTCCTGTATAGGGATACCTTGCAAGAGCAATACGCCGATGCTACCGAGTGAGAGAGTCCTTGGCACGATACGCGAAGCCGCTCAGTTACTGTCGATCTTCCTGCGCAGTCTCGACTTCCTGATTGTCAGTCAGCAACTTCCTGCGCGTCGGATTGGACGCCGGGTTTTAGTCCACGGCGATTCCATCGAGCAGTTCGTCCGACAGGATCACACGTCCATTCGCGCGATGTCCGAGTCGCCCGCGTGGGAGAGGTGAGCGTGGTGCCTTCGGCACCGGGTGGGTTCTTGACACGTCACCGCTAGAAGAGTGCTGGACAGGGCCTTAGGTGGCGTGTACAGACAAATCAATCAAAGACGTAAATGATAAAAACCAGTAACAACTTCCTACGAGATGACCCGTTGAATTTCGGTGCCAAGGATCTTTGCCCATATTTGGTGGACTTCAGGAGGCCTCTAATGAAAACACGGTTTCGGACTTGCTCGGTAGCAGCCAAGGTTACCGAGGAGGAGTATGCGCATATCGAAGCGTGTGCTTCGAATAAGCGCCTGTCCATCAGCGAGTGGTGCCGTGACGTACTGCTAGACAGGGTAGAAGGAAGCAAGGCCGACCGAACTGACGAAGCCCTTCTGGCTGAAATTTTGACCCTGCGAACGATCCTCTTGAACCTTCATTTTGCCGTAGCCAAGAGCGGAACAATTACCGTGGACGAGATGCAAGCGATCATCCACCGAGCAGACCAGGACAAGTTATCGTCGTGGCGCGGACGGGAGGCTGGTTGGCTCTCGATAGCGACGTTACTCATCGCGGCGAAGACCCGTTTTCCTGAGCGGAGAGGCCGTAAAAAAGCCGGCGCGAATAAGGCTGGAGTCACCGAGCCGGTCTTATGAGAATGCGAAGTTGCACGAATCGCGAGTCACTGGATTTGCATTTTTGGCAAAAACCCGGAGTATTTGGCGGACTCGGTGTATTTGCCCTGAGTCTCATCGTAACTATTCCCAAGGATGTAGCGCAGGCGAGGCGGTGGAAGAATTGGCGAAGGCTAAAAGGGCCGGAATTAATGAAGCCGGCAAGACTCAATCGGAGGAATTGCTCGGATTGAATCGGCTTCATACAACAACAAACCTCGGTTGAAAGACCGACATGCAGCAAGCCCTGCGTCCGCATGCCGCGCTCAATCGAGTCCAGGTACATTCTTATTGGATTTCCCGTGTGCCGAGTGCCCAATCCTTCAGCGAGGTATTGGATCTTATCGGGCGTGTGAACCCGACGGCCTGCCGTAGGACCGGTCTTCCATTGAATAAGGTCCCCGTTGACAGGCAACAGTAGGAGCAATATAGTCTCCTATATCAGGAGGAACCAGACAGGGAGAAGATGACTTTAGTTGGACATGTTGGCCGGCGCATTCGCGAATTTCGGACGAGCTACGGCAGCGGTGCAGGCATTTCGCAGGATGCTCTCTCTAAGGCTCTGGGTGTCGCGAGCAACACGATCTCCCGGTGGGAAACCGGTACATACCGACCGACCATTGAGGACCTAGAGAGACTCGCACAGTTTTTCAGCAAGTCTATCCTCGAGTTTTTTCCTAATGAGGACGTGCGTACTGAACGAGACGAAAAAATCGATGCACTCTTGCGCACAGCCAAACAACTTAACGAGGAAGATGTTGAGGAATTGAGGCGGTATGCGGAATTTCGACGCGCCAGACAAGTTTACACAAAGCGACCCCCAGGACGCAAAGCGAAGAAGTGAGAGATACCGGCTACTACTACGACATGAGGGAATTAGCACTGGAGGTGCGAACGCGAAACGGGGTTGAAGGAGCCGATGTTTCAATGCGCGAAATGTGGCGCATCTATTGTGCGGAAGGTATCGAAGGATTTGATTTCCGACGGGGCTTCAAAGATTTGAGAGGCGCTTACTTCAACGACGACTGCGGGGTCACGGTCATGCTGGCAGGTGGGCTACCAGACGAGCCCACGATCTTTACGATGGCACACGAGCTAAAACACCATCTCGTTGATTCCAAAATAGGCTCTGTTTTTTGCCGCACGGACGAACAAACACGGCGCATTGAAATTGGTGCTGAAGTTTTCGCGGCGGAGCTGATCTACCCGGAAAGGGACTTTGTGTATGACCTCTTTCGCCTACTGCGAGGAATGCCGCAAACCGTGAGTCCCGAATTGTTGGTGGAGCTAAAGAGAACGACGCAAACAACTTTGAGTTACGCTGCTTTGGCGAAGAGGACGGTGCTGCTTCGATTGGCCGACGAAAAGCCATTTCGAAACGCCCGCTGGGGAAGATTACAACGCCTTTGAGAGAAAGAAACTTGAGGCACCTGGAAGAGGTAGTATAATACGTGCTGCATCCCCCCTGTCCCTTAGTGGGCAGGAAGCGAAGCCGACCCAAGTGGTCGGCTTCCGTGTTTCTAGCCCGTTTGTCGCTGAAGGTAGGATGGAGCAGCCGGGAGGGTCTGCTTTTCTTACTTTGTCTTTCGTTAGGGATGGGGCGATGTGTTGAGCAGGTTCAGTCTTTATCGCGATCTCATTGCTGAGCTCAGCTGTCTGTTCCTTAGGAAGAGTCGACGCGCTTGTCGTAGCTAAGATCCGTCAGGCAGATGCGCCCTTCGTTCTTATCGAGGGACCCTTGCCTATGAAGTGGAAACAGCGGACTAGCGGAGATCAACAAACAAAGCGTATGATTTGGCAGACAGGCGATGATCACTCGATTGAGGGCACGAAATTTCAAGAGTCTCCGAGAGCTCGACATGCAGCTTGGGGCGATTGACGTTCTGGTTGGACCCAACATGGCGGGGAAAAGCAACATACTCGACGTTTTTCGTTTTCTTCATGAAGTCGTCTTTCCACAACCCGGCAGGGAGGGAGTCTCATTTGCCTTGGCCCAGCGAGGAGGGGTAAACGAGGTCCTGTGGAAGGGCGGCGACGATAAACTGATTGCGATAGCTCTCGAAGCCACCGACCCAACACAGGCGAACACGAAGTACAAATACGACCTTGAGCTTATTGCTGGGGTTGGGGGTTTTGTATCAATTCAAAATGAGTCGCTAAAACTGATCCGCTCAGGGACAGAGCACGACTTGATCGTCATGAAGCAAGGCATTCTCTGGCTGAAGAATGCTGATGGAAAGGAACTGGGAGGGGTCAGCACCTCTAGTACGACAGCCCTGCAAAATGCGTCACCGACCTGGGATGGGTATCGTTTCTATGAAATGGTCAAGCTTTGGCGCTTCTATCATCTACTTCCGGACAAGATGAAAGAACCAAGCAAAATGGCCTCAGGCCAACTTCTTGACGAACCTGGAGGGGACAATCTTTCAGCTTGGCTAATGTGGTTACAGACTCATTCGCCAGAAGCCTTCGCCAGATTAAACGAAGTGCTGCGAGACTTGCTACCCGGGGTGAGTCAAGTCAAAAATATCCCAACGGAAGATGGAAACGTACATCTGTCGATCAATGAACGCGGACTCAGGCGGCCAATCAGTGTGTGGCAGGCCTCGGATGGATTCCTCGCGTTGACGGCACTTTTGTCATTGATTTACGTTCCTCCTGAGCGTGGCGGAACGATGTACTGCATTGAGGAGCCTGAGAACCACCTGCATCCTCGGCTATTGGAAACAGTTGTCACACTACTTCGACAAGTTCAGAAGCCGAGCGGCTCGTCGGCCCAGTTTGTGTTTGCGACGCAATCTCCGTACTTCTTGGACCAGTTTTCGCTCGATGAGATCATGTGGATCGAAAAAAAGGATGGGGAGACCAAAGCCTGCCGACCAGCAGACAAAGAACACCTGAGGAAACTTGCTGAAGACAAAGAGCTCGGGTTGGGAGATTTGATGTACACAGGGGCGCTCGGCGACGGGAGATGAGCATCGGAATCGTCGTCGAGGGACCGTCCGACGGTTCGGCTTACCGCGCATTAGTTCCAAGAATTGGGAATGGGCAAGACGTAATTCAGGTCAGGGAGTGCGGCGGAAAATCGAGGCTTAAGAATGGTTTTGTGAATTTCTTAAGGGAATTTCAGAGGAACCCTGCTTGGCAGTTCAGTGCGGCCTTCGTGATTCGCGACTCTGACTGCAGTTCACCCCAACCGATCGAAGGGCAGCTGCAGAATATTCTGGAGGCGTCTGGTTTCACCGCGGAATTCCGTGTGGAGTTCTTTGCTACACCATGCATGCTAGAGAGCTGGCTTCTCAGTGATTTGGAAGCAATTCGAACTGTAGCTGCGCAGAGGGGGCACGGAGCGGGAACGGCACCCCTAAATATTCAGATTGCTAAGTCGATCTCTTCCGGCGACAAGGATGTATTCATCCAAGTGCTCACACACTTCGGACTTCCGGCGACACCCGTTGTATACGGCGAGGTCGCGGCCTGTGCGAACCTCACCATGATCGGGAATCGGTGCACCTATTTTCGGGAGTTCATGAGGCGGATCAGAGCGGTTTGAGATGTCGGGAAGAATCCTGCTCGTTTGTACCCACGCGGAACCATGGTTCAGTTTTGAAACCATACCCGGCGGCGGTCGGCGATCGACGCTGCGCGATAAAAGCAAACCGAAGTGAGATTCCTTGCCCCAAGGGCGGGGCAGCGCGTATCTTATCTTCAAGCTGCCTCCCTGGCCGCTCGGTGAATCCTCTACGATTGCGTCCCCATCATTCGGCGCAAATGCGGTGCGCATGGCTTGACGCCAATCGGATACTTGGTTATTTCTTCCAGGATAGGGGCTGATTCGCCTTAAGCGTCGTCCTGAGAATCTGGCACGCGCTTACACGCGGAAATAAGGTGCTGCAATACGCGTAGCAACCGTCAGGGTAGATACCAGTACCGCGTCTTTCGTGAAATTTCCTGCCTGTCAGCGTGAAACCTTTTCGGTCGAAGTGCGTTCTATATGGAAATGTGTGTTACTCCGGAGCGAGCGTACCGCATACTGTATCTTTCCAGACATTAGTTTCCAGAATTCCTTCGCGCACGCCCATTGGGAGGTTCTGACACACAACAATCCACATGGTGGTATTTATGGAATCGACCCACGGCGTTCCCTCAGACCAGCAGCACTTCTTGAATGTGGTAGCCCCCTCCGGTCGGAGCATCGAACCATGCGTGTTTTTGGTCGCTCAGGGCATCGCGGACCAGGCGGTTTCCTATGCGGAAAAGCTCCTCGGTGATTCGTGTATTGCCGTCAACCTTTTAGAAGAGGCTGCTGCAAGCGTTTCGGAAGTAATTCGTGCCAAAGAAGCCGCACAGATCGCTCCTATTCGGGACGCGCGCCGCTACCTCTTTCGGGTCTTCTTGCGGAAGGTGGCTGACGCAAGGAGAAACGAGACCCCATTCGAAGAGATTAGCCGCTGGTATTCCCATCCCTGCGATGATAGCCACGGCGACGGGCTAGATAGCGAGATACTTCTGGACCAAATTTTGGGCCATTTCGATAGCGTTACGCGAGAGATGATCCTGCGTCGAATCGAGGGCCATTCCTGGGGCGAAATCGCCATTGAATTCGGCCTGTCAAACCATGCGGCGAGGGTCCGCTTCAGCAAGGCCCTCCAATGGCTGCGAAGCACTGCCGAAACGTCGAGGAATGGCAGGTCAACATCGCCAGCAGCGATGAAATACCACCGACCACGAGAAAGAAAGGCGCAGAGAGTAGCAGCATTCGAGAGAATGCTAGACCGAATATTGACACCAGCCTTTTACCAGGAATTCCATCAGCTCCTGCGGGCGACGAAGACTCCCGGATCGCTCTGAGCGGTTCCCTACAATTCCAAGAATTACCGAGAATTCCTCCGAATTCCGTTCAACAAGAAAAAATCGCACCCTCGAAGATAGTTTGGAGACATTCGTCTTCAAAAATCCCTCTATAGGGTTATGGGAGAATTGTCTTTCGATTCTCCCTTTTCGCTTGGCGGAGCCGTTGCCCACTTCGGTCAGCCGCCCAGCGAAGTAGCGTTTGGTTCGCAGATCCCGAGCTGAACGCGAAGGCAAGAACCCGTCGAAGAGCCGCCTGGGGATGAAGGCTTGGCTCGCGAACCACGACAGCGGTTCTTCCTTAATTCATTCGACGACAGGACGAGGCAATGGCTGTGAGGACATCAGGGAAAACTGCGCTTCAAACAGGCCGAAAAAGCGGCACGAATCTCTGTATGAAAGAGGAGGCCAAATCATGATCGCAAATGCACTGCTTATCGCGCTCGCGGTTTTGCTCGGCTGTTTATTTGGGCTCATGGGCGAGCTGAAGTTTCTGGTGCCGTACAAACGGCTTATTTTTCATCAATACGGGACCATGCTTCTCGCGTGGCTCGCCATCCTCTTCGTAAACCTCTTCGCCGCGGTCTATTGGATTCAGCGCAAATTTTTCTTGAAGGATACAGGCCGCAAGTTGAGGCATATCGACAACCAGGCAAGCGGCGGCCACACGTCGATGCTGTTGCCGAAAGACGATTGGAACGCCCGCTGAAATGTCACGCGATTTCACACCCGATTTGAATGAGTTCCGCCAGCCATCGCCAGGCCCCCGCGAATCGTTGCGTCCGTCGCCCGATGCCAGACGCAGCACCGAAAGGACCACGGGGGAGACCCCACGTCCAGAGGCACGATCTATGTATGTTCGGGAACCCCGCCCAAAAGACATTCCCTCGAGGGATTCACGAGCTGTCCTGTACGACCGCTACCGGGGTTATGACTTGCGCGAGTCAGAAATCCAGACCCTCACGGACCTGGGCAAATTTCGAGTCATCAACGCAGAGGATTTGGCACGTCACGGCTA